>LFCJ01003525.1_pt1 | contig 11477 bp, 7 predicted proteins | sample 643141 | NCBI WGS metagenome assembly LFCJ01 (sample SAMN03766243, study PRJNA286221) | soda lake metagenome | biome: soda lake; feature: Kulunda steppe; material: water; isolation source: sample B1-Br-g2 brine of Lake Bitter-1 | place: Russia: Kulunda steppe | collected 2010-07 | reverse complement strand
GTCGAACGGATCTAGCCAGAGCTTGGTGAGGTTCTTACCAGGACGCTCAGGAAGGATATGTTCAATGTGGACACGGTATCGACTCTCGACGACCTCCTTACCACCGTGACCGAAGTGGTCCTCCTCTATCTTGCTGAGGATATACTTCGTTCGGTCACTCCGCGAGAAGTCTTCTTGTGCGAAATGCCGTTTGAACTGTTCATCGCTGGGGAACCGACCCTCTGACTCCAGATAGTTCTCCATATACTGGAGTGGGTCATCGGATTCGAACGCATTCTGTGCCAGGTGGTTGAATATTGTGTCATGTGGGCCGGTATTACGGTCACAAATCTGTCGGCGAATGAGAAGGGCGTTCGACCTGCTGATGATCTCCTTCAATAGGTCTACGTCATTGGACTCCGAAAAGGCCCTGAGAAAGAGTGTAAACGGGGTGATCGAGACTATTTCCGCATCTCTGAGCAACCGATTAATTTCGGAGTTCTCACTTTCGCTGAACCTACTGATGTCTTGCTGGAGGAGGTTTCGGAAGAGGTCGGACTTCTCACGGATGTCTTCCAGCAGTTCTTCTACATTCTCAGTTTCGTCGATCGTTTCCGTGAACGTCGGGTCGTACAGTTTACTCTTCGTAATCTTCTGATTGATGCCGAGGAGATGTGACGACATGAAGTACTGTCTGAAGAATGTCTCTCCGGAATCATGGACTCCAGATAGGCTATCGATGTTCTTGATGATATCTCCCCAGAGGTCTTCCACACGATCTTCGTCCGGATCCTCGCGTTCGGAAGCCTTCATCAGGAGGTAATTTTTCATCAAGTCGATGGGGGAAAGCGAGAGACCACGATTGTTCATGGTCTCGAACAGCTGATACGCCTCCGAGTGCCCCTTCGCCGTGATCGAGACGTAAATAAGCCGATCCAGAATCCGATCGTGGAGTCCTTTGATCTCGCTCAGATCGTCGTACTCCGTGTTGAGTCGTTCACGGAAGAACTCGTATGCGGATTCGATTTTCCCGTTCTCGATCTCGTCGATATACCCGTTAACCAGACTTTGATAACTCTCTCGGTCCAGATTGCCGAGAGTCAGGCGCATCCCCTGTCTCTCACCGTCCCGATCGACGATCCACAGATCCTCCTTAATGGTTTCGATTCGCTGCTCGATCTCGTCCTCGTCGTAGTTCTCTCGAAGATGATCCCGTATCGCACAGAGCAATATCGAGATTGTCGTGATTCGCTGTTGTCCGTCCACGATGTCGATCTCGTTCGTCCCCTGCGCGACATGAGTTCCGGACATGAAGACGATGGTTCCGAAGAAGTGGCTACCGCCTACGCTGATGTCGTTGAGATCGCGCCAGAGGTCCTCAAACTGCTCCTCTTCCCACGAGTACCTCCTCTGGTAGGAGGGGATCTTCAATCGTTCATTCTGACCGAATAGATCGGCCATCTCTTTCGGACGGATCTGCTCTGCTATCTGCATTCTACCTCGTCGTGGTGGGGCAATCGACATAAACACACATACGATAAGCATATCGTTGGCGTTGTCTTCCCCCCCCCCTCGATCTGGCAACCGAGAACCCACACTTATGAGGTTCCTCCGTAATCTCTGGTATATATCGAATCATGTCTGAGCAATCTGGATCCTCACAGGGTCGGCAAGAGCGGACGGAACTCCCCATCGAACGCGGGTTCCCAATCGAGCGCGTGAACGAGATCGCCGAGAAGGAGGGCCGGGCGAAGATGTACTACCGCCCGATCTACACGATGCACAAGTGGTGGGCGCGACGTCTCGGCTGTGTCTTCCGCACCATTTCGCTCTACACGCTGCTGGACGATCCAGAGAAGGTCTCGGTGTTCGAACCGGGCCACGAGGGAAGCACACTCGCATCCTACAGCGACGACGCCGACGGCAAATCTGACATCGACATCGCTTCGCTACTCGAACGCGTGGACATGACGGACCCGGAGAGCCTCTGGAACCTCTATCCGAAAGATGTCCGTATCGAGGACAAGAAGGTTCTCGATCCATTTATGGGCGGCGGCACGTCACTCGTTGAGGCCTCACGCTTTGGCGCAGAGGTCGTCGGCAACGACCTGAACCCCGTTGCGTGGTTCGTCACAAAGAAGGAACTCGAAGCGGGCCAGACTGATGTCGAAGAGCTTGAAGAAGCCTTCGAACAGGTGAAGGAGGACGTCGCCGACGAGATTACTCAGTACTATAAGACGCCCTGTCCCAACGGCGATCACGAAGCGGATGTGATGTACAACTTCTGGGTGAAGGAATTGGACTGTGTCTCGTGTGGAGAGAGTGTGCCACTCTTCAAGGACTATCGGATTGGAAAGGGCCGATATGAGAATAAAGGGAAATATAATGTTCTCTGTCCAGATTGCGGATCCGTAATTCTGGTTGATGATTGGCAGAGTGAATGCTCGTGTTCCGAATGTGGGAACCATTTCGTTCCTGAAGATGGAAATGCTGGTAACGGTAACTACAGTTGTCACTCCTGTGGACAGAAATATGGAATTGTTGACGCAATCCAAGAGCAGGGGGGATTCGATATCAAGCTCTACGGACTCGAATACTACTGTGGAGAGTGTGATGAGAAAGGGAGAGATAAGGGAGAGGTGAGGTCTTACAAGGGGCTTGAGGAATACGACTTGAACCTAGCCAGGGAAGCAGAACAGCGCTGGGAAGAGTCTGGGAACCTACGTGAGTATGTACCGAGTGAAGAAATTCCACTTGGAATTAAGACAGATAGCTCGGCATTTGAGGGGAGTATCGGCGGCGGATTCAACGTTCTCAGACATGGTTACGATGACTGGACGGATATGTTTAATGAGCGCCAGCTGTTTGGGATGAGTACTCTACTGGAAGCTATCGACAATGTTGAAGATCAGAATGCGAAAGAGTACCTGCTTCTGGCATTCTCCGATGCTCTTCGAACGAACTGCATGATGGTTTCGTATGACCCTACCCGAAACGGGATGGGTGACATATTCCGTAGCAATTCTTTCAACCCACCCCTTTATCCGTCAGAAAACAATCTCTGGGGGACAGAATACGGTCGAGGGACGTTCAAGTCCTCTTGGGAGATGGTGAAAAGCGGTGTAAAGTATGCTCGCAATCCAACCGATCGAGTGGTTGAAGATGGTGAAAGCATCGAATCTGAACCGTTCAACACACCGGTTGGAGAGAATTTTGAACTACACCTAGGTGATGCAAGGACTATCGATGAAGAGAATGAGTACGATGCGGTGATTACTGATCCCCCGTACTACGACAACGTAATATATTCCGAATTGTCGGATTTCTTTTACGTATGGCTGAAGGTCATTCTTGAGGAAGAGTATCCTGGATTCGACAAAGAAAAAACTCCACGCGCCGAAAGCATCGTTGCGAACCCAGCAGTAGGAAAAGGTGCAGAAGAGTTTGAAGACGAAATGACCCAAGCACTCTCAGTCGTCCGTAATGCCATCAAGGACGATGGGGTTCTTACATTCACATATCATCATAGCGACTCTGAATCGTGGGGTGAACTCCTTAATGCGGTTTGCGACGTGGGTTTTGAAGTAACAGCCGCATATCCGATTACAGCTGACATCAGTAAGCTTCCGGCTAAATTGGGTAAGGGGGACTCCGTAACGTTCGACATTATTGTTGTCGCCAGACCAGTAGATGATACTCAGCCAATTAGCTGGAACGCCTTGCGCCGGAATATCTACCGCACGGCCCGTCGAACCAGGCAACAGCTTGAAGAAAACCGCGATCTATCCCGTGGCGATATAGGTGTGATGGAAATGGGTGAGTGCTTCCGTGAGTACTCCAAGCACCACGGGAAGGTCCAGCGCGACGGCGAAATTATGGACGCTAAGGAGGTCGTCCAAGAGATCTACGGCATCATCCAGGAGGCAAGCGACATCGGCGTTGAGGACGTGTTCATTGACCTGCTGGACAGCTCCAGCCCGTCCTTCGACGACGTGAACAAACTCTGTCGCGGGACCAACGCGACGCCTGAGGATCTCAAGGAAACGTGCCTGTACAACCAGGACGATGGCTTCGAACTCGGCACCTGGGACAACGAGAAGCGCCAGGCGTACATTCAGGAGCGCGTCAATGGCGATGGGGGTGACCACCTCTCGAACTTGGACAAACTCCAGTTCCTCCGCTACCGATACGAGAAGGGGCAGGCAGTCCAGAACTACATCGAGAAATGGGACGTCGATGACGACTTGCGCGAACTCGCGGGACGGCTTGCTGACGTGACCGGCGACGACACGTACACGCGGGTGCTCGGCGACCGCGACATCACGAGCTACTGATCTAGAAGCGCTTACGAAGACTTCTCGGGAACTTCCGTGCTTTCGAGCGCCGCTTCATCGAGGTATTTGCACTCTCCCGGGAAGACCGGACGACCCGCATACTCGATGAGTTCGACTCGGAGTTCACTTATTTCACTTTCCAGCGAATCGAGAACATGAGCAGCTTGAACGGCATCCCGATACGGATCCTCGTCGGTGTTGACTCGACTGACCGTTTTCTGCATTGCTTCTTTTGCGAGATCCCTTGCCGTATCGTCCGATACTTCGTGGACCGACCGATTTTCCGGGATTACACAGTAGACTGAACGCTGATCTCGAATCCCCTGCATAAATCGTAGTTCGTCTTCTTCTGGCGAAGTGTGCGCTCGCTCGTCGAACGCGTTCATGATCGGCCTCAGTTCGTCATCCCAGCTATCGCTGCGACCTCGTTCGATTTTCACAATTCCTTCGAAAATACAGTCGCTGAGGTAGAGATCAGGTTCTGCCCGAAGATTTCCCTCATCGAGAGCGACTCCTTTGAAATCGTTTTTGAATTGGTTACGGTGCTCTGAGAACTCATGATAGAGCTGATTGATCCTCTCCTTTCGCTCCTTCAGTTCGGGCGCGTGATTGTCCAGTAAATCCTTGAAGTACCGATCGCGTTCCAAGCCGAACGGTATCACGCGAAATTCTTCTGGCCCATCGTACGAATACACGTACCCCTCTGCTGGTTCAACGTCGGCTGCTGTAACTTTCGGTAGCCGTTCACCGCTATCGTGAATGATGTCCTCTATCGAGTTGATCGTTTGTGGTATTTCATCGGTACCGAGCCAAGCGTGAATGCGTTGGCGGAGGGTTTCTGTGTGGTTTAGCCGGACTTCCCGATTTATTTCTTGAGTGCGGAGATCAATCTGACCTCTGAGTAACATCGTTTGATGATAGTATAGCCCGACCAAGGCGGCCGTCAGGATTCCGCTGGTAACGACCCCAGCAAATTGCATTCCAATCGTACCGCCGAGAACCCAAGCGATACCCGCAAACAGGAGTATCGATATGACTACCAACACCGTAACACCGACTGGTCCAAACGGTATCTTGGAAATGACTTCGAATCCTCTTTTCGTAAATCGGCTGTCTCTGCGCATACTGGTCGGTGAGAACAACAAACGACTAATGAATTTATGCTTGACTTGAATAAGAGGAGCCGAATGACCAACTCCAGTACTTCTGTCGGTTGAGTAGATGCTGTTCAGCTGGTCGGATAGCAACCGAGGTCACCGCGACGAGTTGCTCGATGTCGGGGTGTGATTACATACGTGAATGAGTACGGTGTCCAGCGAAACGCGGGGGGAATGGATTCGGAGCTGTTACCTACGGACGAGCCCGGGTAACTGTAGAGCTTAGGGCTCTGTACCACGTAACCGTACCAGGAACTTGTACCTCGTCTCAGTAACGTGGTAGTGTATCACGCTGATGTACCACAATTTGGTGTATTAGCTCCTGTAAGAGGGGTTTATGCGGATAGAGGAACCGATGATGAATGCATGACTGATGACAAAGCTGAGCACGACGCGTACAGTGACGTAGACAACGACGCTCCCGCTCACTCCGGGTACGATGAACTCACGTTGGATGACAGTAGTTCCGCCAGCAAGGCCACGAAAGAGGCGTGGTCAGACTTGGATGACGTCCTTGACGAAGATGGGAATATCATCCGTTGTGAATTCGCAAATCACAACGACGCTGACAACGCCGGCGACAAGAGACGGGGTTGATATCGAAAGGAGCGAGAGCGGGATGGGTAGCCACACTGGCATTTACAATGACATAGGCGACGACATCGATTAGGTGACGACCGACGAACGTGCAGGCACTCCTTCTCGGAGAACGACCAATCGACCTGAGCCATACTGACGGTCGAAGAAGCTGGTTCAGTGACGAAATATTAACCATCCTACTATAATTCCCCATAGGAACTTTCTACCTTCTCTGAACATGGGTTACTATGGAATCAGGAAAGAAATCTCTGGAGGAGTTGACAACTGCCGGCGTGTTTCACGTCCCGGAGTACCAGCGGTACTATTCCTGGACAAAACCGGAGTGGGACGATCTCTGGACCGACCTCTTTACGCTCCCGCCGAACAAACAGCACTACTTCGGGACGATAATCATTCAGAAGACCGACGAAACCGAAAGTGGGGGGAGTACCGGCGGCTACGGTTCCTCCAGGGAGAAGCCGATCAACTTACTCATCGACGGTCAACAGCGCCTCACATCCCTCGCTCTGCTGGTTCGTTCGATGACGGAGTGTCTGGAGGAACTCGCACCCGAAACAGATCACGAGGAGGAAATCCTCAATGACGTGGAGGCGATGCGCGAAACGTTCCTCGTCGAAGACAACATCTATCAGCTCCAGCTCCTCGACCAAGAGGACAACAAGTACCTCGAATGGCTTCTCACCGGCCACGACGTTCACGATCCGGAGCGGCCGTCCCAGCGTAAGATGATCGAAGCGAAAGAGTTCTTCGACGAGCAACTCGCAGACCTCACTTCATCTCCTGACGTCAATCCTCTGGACGTTGCAACCGAGCTAAAACAGCTCTGGGAGACCATCCTCGAACTCGAACTAATGGTCTACGTTGTTGACGCAGCAAATCCCGAGAAGGCCACGCTCATCTTCGATAGCGTCAACGATCGCGGACGCTCCCTTTCGACGTTTGATAAGACGAAGTCGTTCCTTATGCGGATGGCCTACCTCGCGGCGGATGACGAAAGCGAGGCGCACGCGACTATTCACCGGATTCGACAGTCGTTCGGCGAGATGTACAACGACCACCAGACGATGCTAGAGTCCCCGTACGTTAGCGACATCAGCGATGACGCGGTACAGCGCTATCACTTCATTTCATTTTTCGACTGGTCGAACTCGGACGAGTACAGCGACCCAACCTTCCTTTCTGAGTTGAAAGATTGTGTTCGCACACTTCGGCGTGAGGACCCTGAAGCGTGTCTGGAGTACATCCGTGAATACACCAACAGTCTAGAAAGGGGATTCAATGCGTTAGCGAAAGTTCTCGATCAAACCAGCGACGATGAGATTTCGGATCTCGTCAACAGGATTCACAAACTTCGGCACGCTACAAAATTCTATCCGCTGTTACTCAAAGCGTGGCCGAATCTCGATGAAGACGGGAAACGGGATCTGCTGGATGCGATCGAGACGTACATCTTCCGCGTTTACTCGATCGGCAATCACAGAAGCCACACGGGAGAATCTAGCCTCTACGTTCGAACGCGAGACATTAGCGAAGACAGCCCCACGGACGTCTGGGTTAGCAAAGTGGTCAATCTCATGAACCGGTACGAGAGTGACACTCAGTTCCGGCGCTCGCTTTCGGCGTCCGACCTTTACTCCAAGGCCAGCTCACAGGACCTTCGGTATCTCTTTTATTTCTACAATGAGCACCGAGCCGACGAGATGGGAGAGCGCGGCGGGCCGGCGCTCTCGGAAGCGATGAGTAACGAATACACTGTCGAGCACATCTGGGCACAGAATCCCGACGACTTGCCGCTTGAAGACGCCGGAGAGCATCCCAGTCCGGAAGCGCGGTACGAAGCGAACATCCACCGGCTCGGAAACCTCACGCTGGCAAGCAGACCATGGAATTCGAAATGGGGGAATGCCGAGTTCGAAACAAAGCGCGACGAGGGATACGTGGAATCGAAGCTCTGGGTACAGTGGGATATCCAGAACGACTACGACGAGTGGTCGATCGAAAACATCGAACACCGAGAAGAGAAGCTAATTGAATTCATATTCGAAAAGTGGGCTACTCCCGAGACGCGACTAGGCGATATTGAGGAACCTTCAGACGCGATTGATCGTCTCACTCAGGAAGAGCAATTCGTTCTCCGGGCGCTCTGCCGGAACACCGGTGGGGCAGTCCGTCGAGTGATCCACGGTGACGTAAGTGAACTTCCCAGGTCACCGTTCGAGAATCCGAATTCGAACGGGCGAGAGCGTAACGAGGTAGGCATAATTCTCAACCGTCTCGATAATGTTGGCCTCGCTGAACGTAATAAGCACACGTGGTATCCCACTGACGAGGCGCTTAAAACCGAGAAACACGCCTAGTCTTTGTGTAGAGGAGTGGGAGAACAAGTCAAATACAAAGATCGTCGTTCTTCTAGTCTCGACACGTACTATCTCGATCCTCTGGGTGATCGAAGACGGCCTGCTCGTTTTGAATCGGACAAGCGACAACGCGCGTGAGAGCTGAAGCGATACACGCCAACACGCCCCTTTTTGACCCCACGGAACCGAGATACCTGTGATGGCAGGTCCCGGACAAATCCCTGGACGTTATAATCTCATCGCCGAGGGTTCGTACGATCCATTCGAGCACAGAATGCCGGTAGAAGAGTTCATCGAGCGTCTCAAGAACGACGGCGTCCCCGATCAAGTGAGCGTCGTCGGTTTGGATGATGCCCTAGTTGACGGTGATCTCGCCGAGGAGCTCGCACAGGAAATGGATCGACGGGCCAACGATCTGGAGTATCAGAGTCCTACCGTTCAGTTCATCGTCGAAGGATCGTTCCACCGACGAGGGAAGACATACGATCTTCGGTACAACGACGAGCTGCACTCTCTGCAAGAGGTCTTTGGTCCGCAACTTGAACGGAAAGAAGAAGGTGACTGGCTTGTTGCACCGTTCTAGTTGGAAACCAGGCTCGTGGCCCGAACGTTCTTTACCGGTATTGATTAGACGCTTCAGATAGGAGATGGAACAAATGGGTGTCTTCGAAGTCGAACCGCAGGAGTTCCCCGATAGGGTGAGCTTCAATCACTACCTGGCTGAACACTACGACACCCTAATCGAGAACGATCTCTACGTTATCGCCGGTCTGACCGAATACTCCCGAGACAATTTCCTCGAACTCCTCAGGAACAGCGGCTACGAGATTGCTGAGGACTACGGAGGAATCCAAAAGATTCGCTGTGACTACGGTGGTGAACGGCCAGCGGAATTTTATCTCTCCTACGACGTCGAAGATAACGTCATTTTGTTCTACACGGATATGCGAAAGACCGAGGAGGTTGAGAACACTATCGAGCCGTTCCTGAAGAACAAGCCCGGAGTCCACTACCTGTACATCAGCCCGAGCCTCCTTCAGGACATCCGGGAAAAGATCGTCTCCGAAGATCCCGCTACTGAGATCACCGAGTTCGTAGCCAAACGGACAGAGCGTACAGATACAAATGCACGATTCCGACCAGATGAGTGGCGCACGATAAATTACTACGGAAGGGATGGGCTTGAGAGCCTTCGTGAGATGGAAGAACACTACGGGGTACTTCCACGCATTATGGAGTTCAACATCCCCGGTGATGTCTGCTTCCGAATCAATCACGAAGGGGTGTTTAAACTCAAGAGCGGTAGCCTGAAGCGCCTCTTCAAGCACATCGAAACCTGTATCGAAGAAGCGCTCAAGGTGAAGCAAGCGTACGAGCGCACTGACTTCGAAATGATTACAGCTTCTGCCCAACTCGAAGTTCCTACCTCCGAGCCAGCAGCTATTAACCTCAACAACAGGATCCAATTCCACGAACTTGACGGACTGAAAGACAGCATGCAGGATCGGGACTACGTCCTTGTTGGATCATACTCCGAAGAGGGCTCCCTGTATTTCACAACCGAGGTCATCGACCAAGTGAAAAACAGCACATTCCGGATCAAAGCAAACGAAGACCAAATCAGAATCTTCCCGCAAGACGAAAGCGACCTGGGCACCTTCTATCGGTTTTACGAGTTTATCCAAGACAGCGTCGATGAGAGCGCCGAACTAGCACCAGCATAGTGTATGACGGTCGATGAGTTGGACGATGAAGAGGTTCGTAAGCAGTACGGGATTATCATCGACCGCGTTCCCTCCTACAAAGAGAGAAAAGCAGAGCTTGAGGATGAACTACAGAGTGATGATGAAGTAGTGGAGAACGCAAGTAAGGTGGTCGAGGCAGGGATTCGAAGCAAGAGAAAGCACGATAATCTCCTCACGTCTACGATTTCGGCGTTCCTCCCGAACGGCCCTGTTCAACAACAGACTGGCTGGACGTTTCGCGGTGCAGAACCACTATCTGAGTACAACGAACCAAACGCTGATGCCATCTTCTGTAACCCTGATCGGAATCTGGCGCTCATCGTCGAGTGTAAAACCAGCCTCTCCTCACCTGGGAGTGCCTTAACCCAGATCTATGACGCAGCCGACGCAGTTCGGGAATACCGTGATGAACTCTCTCAGAACATCGGGATGGATATCGAACGGCTCGAAACAGCAATTTGTGTCCCTGGCTACCTCGACGAACAAATAGCGAACCGAATCGAGCATGAGGAGCAGAACGGCGACGCTCGGGAACAAGTCTACGTCTGGAGATGGCACTATCTGCAGGAGGGCGAACGAATTGATCTCTTCACCAGTTTTGACAATCGAACCCGTTCCGAGGCTACACACGACAGTGAACTCACTCAGGTTCTGAATTCGGGCGTCGAAATAACGAAGGAGAGGCAAGCGACACCATCGTTCTTCCCGTCTTCGCATACCTTTCATATCATGGAAGCGGCGCTCTCACATCTTCTAAAAGAGCGAATCAGGAACGATGGTCCGCTGAGGGAATTCACTGACACAGAGTTACACAATATTCTGACGTCTCAGCGCCATCTTCCCCATTATAATGCAAACGAAATTGGCACACGGATTTTCGACGGCCTGATGGATCGGCTAGAGTCGGATAACTTGGTCACAACCATCGATCAGGGAGAATCTGAACTTACGGACGGTGAGAAGTTCTATCGCTACCGGGTACGCGGGCGTTCAGTCGAAACGGTATTGAAGAATTTGCAGGAGAAATACCGAACACAAGCGGTTGACCGAAAGATCGAGATCAAGGCTATGAGAAAGGTCATTGAAGAGTTTGACGAAGACCAGAGTTCATTAGGCGACTTCGGATGAATCCTTCTGATTCGCTACAATAGCTTCAGTGGACCCTCTTTCTCCACTTCACCTGAGCCGTTCTCAAGGAAATACAGATCTATCCACTCCTGTCCCTGGTCACGGCAGAACACAGGGATACAGGTCGTCGTGTGTTCGTACCGACGATCGCAACGAGTTTCGATCTGCTCGCGGGTC
>LFCJ01003524.1_pt1 | contig 11477 bp, 13 predicted proteins | sample 643141 | NCBI WGS metagenome assembly LFCJ01 (sample SAMN03766243, study PRJNA286221) | soda lake metagenome | biome: soda lake; feature: Kulunda steppe; material: water; isolation source: sample B1-Br-g2 brine of Lake Bitter-1 | place: Russia: Kulunda steppe | collected 2010-07 | reverse complement strand
CGTTGAACTATCCGACAGGAAGGGGCTGCAGCTACAGGGAAAACAGCCAGAGAGCTCACGAACCCAGTCGGGGGAGAACGTCACCACGGAGTCCGTTACTCGACTCGCAAATCAACGACGACGTGCTGGACGCCGGCGCTATGGCTTTTGACCTGCCGCCGCTCGAGGACAGACCCCGTTCGCCCGGCCGCATCGACGGCCGCCTCGAGTCGCCCTAGCGGTCGGTCCCACAGTTCGGGTTCGGGTGTCGCCTCGTGGTAATGGAGCACCCCGCCGGAGTCGAGTGCAGTGAGGGCGGCCTCGAGGAATTCATGGGCTTCGTTTTCGCGGGCTTCGCTTTCGACGCTATCCCCACCAGCAGTCTCGTACCCGTAGTACCCCATCACAACCCGATCAGCGCTGATTCGGTCCGCAAGGGCCCGACAGTCCTCGAGGTAGGCATCCACGTGCTCGCTGACGCCGTTTAGCATCACGTTCTCGAGGAGATAGCGGAACGCCGCTGGATTGATTTCGGTTGCGCTCACCTGTGCACCGGCGCGAGCCATCGGGAGCGTGAAGTAGCCGATGCCGGCGAACATATCGAAGACGTGCTCATCCGGTGAGACGACCGTCCCCATCCGCACCCGTTCGGCCTGATTACCCGGAGAAAACATGACCGTTGCCGGATCAAGGGCGTATTGTGTCCCCGCCTCCGTGTGAACGGTCTCAGTTTCGGTCTCGCCGGCGAGATGGCGCGTGAGTGGCGTCCGCTCGAGTCCCGACACTCCCTCGTCGGCGAGCACCGTTTCGGCTCCGCCGTGGAGTTCAAGCAAGGCGTCGCCAACGGCGCTCTCGTCCCGGCAGCCCTCAGGAATCCGGACCAGAATCACGCTCCCGATGACGGCCCAGGAACCGGGCGCATACTCGAGGTCGGCGTCGCTCCAGCCACGGTCGGCCAGCAGGTCGGTGAGTTCCCGGCTTCGGTAGTCGGGGTCGCGCTGGCGGATCACCTCCTTGACTGTCGTCCCCTGTGGTGAGTCGGTGACCGGGAGGGCGACGGTGTCGGCGCTGTATTCGCGAATCGAGCGCTCGCTGTCGTATATTCCTTCGGCGCGCAGCGATTCGATTGCGATCTCCGATTGGCTTTTGTCGACAACGACAGCCAGGGGTTCCTCGTTAGCCATCGTCGGGAAGAATATGCAATCCGGCGCGGCTTTTTATCACCGGGACGGTGTCGGCGTCCGGGTCGAAGTTCGCCGGTTTAGCGATTGTTTTTGCCTGATACGTTTCGGGATCGAGAATCTGAATCGCTCGCTCGTCTTCGACCGTGACGAGGGTTGCTTCGACCGCATCGCTCCGGTCGCCCAGCTTTCGGGCGTCAGGGTTGTTCCCCTCCTCGTAGCTTGCCTCATACCGCTCGCCGGTCGAAAGTCGCTTGCCCTTTAGGTTGCCTCGAGCGCTCGTGACGAGGACCGGGCCGCCGTCATCGTCCGTGAGGTCGATCACGTCGCCGGGAACGTACGGCGGGAGTCGGACGGCGAAGGTGACTCGGTAGACGCCGTTGCCGTCTTCGTCCTCGGTGACGAGCGTTTCGGCGTCGTTGACGGTGCCGCCGTACTCTTCGGTCATTTTGTAGGCGATTTTCTTGCCGATCTTGTTCGTCGAGACCTTGATATCGAGTCCGTCAGCCGTCTCAGACATTTCGGTAACGAAGGCGTTGCGGTCGCCGGTGGCCTCCATATCGGCGACGGTACGGTTGGCGATCACCTTTGCCCGCTCGACCTCCTCGCTCGTCGGCGTCCGGCCCTCAGCACGAATCTGGACGATACTCGCATAGTAATCTCCAGAAATTCGGCCACAGCGGGTGCAGGTTTGACGGGCGATCCGAACGGGCACCGTAAGCTGTTCTTCGACCGGCGTCCCGCGAACGGTGCCGGTGAAGTAACAGTGCATCCGGATCGTGTTCGGATCGATCTGCTCGGGTTCGACCTGCCAGGCGACATCCGAGACGTCGACGTGAACGGACAGCGCCTCACTGACCTCCTCGATGGCAATATCGGTGTAATCCTGGGCTCCCACGTCGAGCCATCGCCGACCGCGGTGGACGGCCCCACACGTCGAACAGACCCGGACATCGATCCGGTCGGGGGCGTCAACGAACTCGAAGCCTTCGAAGTAACAGGCGTCACAGAGATCGACGTCGGCCCCGGGCCGGAGCGGATCGTGGCCGCTATCGTCGTCGCTCGCGGTGCGGTCGGGCACCGGCTCCCCACATCGAGGACAGAACGCACGCGAGTCAGTCATGGCCCCGTATTTGACGCTCAGCCAGTTAAACAGCCCGTTCGCCGTCGTGGAAGTCGTCTGTTCCCATGGCGCTCGGTACCATGTTCCAGTTGAAACAGAGGGGTTGTTCATTTTTGTTTTCGGTCGTTTGCACAATATATAACTGACCGAAATGGGACTATATTATATTCACCATAGAGTGAACGTCAGTTTGTCTGACGCACGTCAGACGCTTTGTGTGGCCTGCTGTCAGACGTCTCCCCGTCGGGCGAGTTCCACCCGAAATAGGGGGGTTTGGGCGGGCCCCATTCGGTGATATTTATCCGGCGTCAGCCCTTACACCCGGGCATGGACTGGAAACCGGACTGGGGACTTCGCGCCCGGATGGGGCTCACGATGTTCATGCTCTTTGGCGTCTATCTGTTCTTTCTAGTTGCGCTTACGACCGTCTTCGGTGGCGGGGCCTCGAGTCTCCTGCTCGTCGCCATCCTGCTTGGCAGTTTCTCGCTGGTGCAGTTTTTCTTCAGCGACCGGCTGACGCTGTGGAGTATGGGGGCGAAGAAAGTCGACGCAAACGAGTACCCCGAGTTGCACGCGGCAGTCGAACGGCTCTCCCAGCAGGCCGACCTGCCGAAGCCGACGATTGCCGTCGTTGACTCTCGGACGCCAAACGCCTTTGCGACGGGCCGCTCGCCGAGCAACGCCGCCGTGGCGGTGACGACCGGCCTGTTGAACACGCTCAACCGGGAGGAACTCGACGGCGTCCTCGCTCACGAACTCGCCCACGTCAAAAATCGGGATGTCGCCGTGATGACGATCGCCTCCTTCCTCTCGACGGTCGCCTTCCTCATCGTCCGGTTTGGCACTCAGACGATGATGTTCGGCGGTGGCCGGAGCCGCGGCGGCGGCAAAGGCGCTGCTGGCGTGTTCGCTGCAATCCTGATTTCGCTGCTCGTCTGGATTATCAGCTACCTGTTGATCCGTATGCTCTCACGGTACCGGGAGTTCGCCGCCGACCGTGGGGCCGCCGCCATCACCGGCCAACCCGCTGCACTCGCCTCCGCGCTCATGAAAATCTCCGGCGAGATGGACAAGGTTCCGAAAGACGACCTCCGGGAGGAAGCCGAAATGAACGCCTTCTTCATTATCCCGATCCGCTCGGGGTTCGTCGGACGGCTGTTTAGTACCCACCCCGCCACTGAACGTCGAATCGAACAGCTCCAGGAACTCGAGCGAGCGGCCGAAGCTCGATAGCTGTCCTGTAGCCGCCGTCAATGAGAGTGTTCTAAGGGGGTGGCACCGCACAACCACGTATGGGACTGTTTGATGGGCTCCGCGCCGTCCTCGGCCTTCGGGCGGAACGCGATGCAACCCGAGACGCCGACCCCGAAGACCTCTTTGGGATGAGTACCGCCTATCTCACGATGGAAGCCGACCTCGGCTTCGAAAACCTCGGGGTCGGGGCGCTCTGTTTCTCGAAAGTCGACTCGACTCGCTTTGCCGACACCGTCGACGAAGTCGAGGCGATTCTCGAGGCCAGTCACGAGGAGACGGGCACCGATTTCGCGGTGTCGGCTGACGACCACGGCTACCACTGGGTCGTCTTGGAGGACGACGATCCGGAGTCACTGATCACGAGTTTGCACTTTGCTGCCGATACGTTCATGGAACGGGAGTACGGCTCCCGGCTGCTGGCTGCCCTCTTTGCCTACGAGAACGATGCTGGCCCGGCCTACTGGATCTACTCGTTTCGCCGCGGGGCGTTCTATCCGTTTGCGCCGCGACCGGGGCGAGAGCGCGACTCGAGTGTTGAGTTCAAACTCCAGTCGGTACTTGAGGGCGAACTCGAGGTCGAACCCGACAAGGAGTACTGGTATCCGTTATGGCCAAGCCAAGGGGGGCGTCATCCGTGGGAGTAGCTGAGGACTGGCCCCAATACCGGGGTGACTCGTGCCATACCGGCCGTCAACCCGCGCTTGCTGAGGGTGAGCCGATGGGGCTTGTAGACGGCTGGGAGGCCGAGTGCCCGGCCCCGCTCTCGAGTTCCCCGATTATCGACCGCGGGGCGCTCTACGTCGGCACCGAACGCGGCCTCTATTCCGCCGACAGCCAGACCGGGACCCCCCGATTTCACCTCGAGACTGACGCGCCGGTGGTGACGCCGATTGGGACTGCCGACCGAATCGTCTACGGGACTGCCGACGGTGTGGTTGTCGCCGTCGACCCGGTTTCGGGTGACCGGGTGTGGCAAACCAGCGTTGCGCCACTCGAGACCGATGCCCTGACACTCGCTGGCCGGACGGTTGTCGTCGGGACGACCGCTGGACTGGCGGGGTTGGCACTCGAGACCGGCGAGGGAGTATGGCAGTGGACTGGGAAGGACGACGCCGACGCTGACGCCGGTGTCGAGAGCGAAACCGAAACTGAAGCTGAAGCTGAAATTGAAACTGCAATCGAATCGACGGTGGAACTGCAATCGACATCGGAATCGACAGCAGCACCAGCACCAGCATCGGCATCCACATCCACAACAAAACCCACCGCCGAAACCACAATCGTCGGTGCGCCAGCCGCAGACGAGGAGCGCGTCTACGCCGGGACGGTCGGAGAGACGGTCGTCGCGCTTGACCTCGAGACGGGGGCCGAGCAGTGGACTGTCCCGACGGACGGACAGATAGTCGGTGGGCCAACGGTCGACGGCGACCGGGTGTATGTCGCCGACGATGATGGGACGCTTCTGGCACTCGACGCCGAAACTGGACAGACGTGGTTTACGTATGAACCCCGAACCGCGTTTACGACGCCACCGACGGTCGTCGGCGAGACGGCCTTCATCGGCGGTGCAGACGGCTATCTTCACGTCATCGAGACCACCTTCGGCAACCGAAAGCTGCGCGGCCTGCTGTTTTCAAAGAAGGGCATCTCACTCGATGGTGTTCCCCGTGGAAGCCCGGTCGTTATCGGCGACACGCTCCTTATTGGCGACAAAAACGGCTGGCTCTATGGCATTGACATCGATGACGACGATTTCGCCTGGCATGTCCGGACCGACGCCCCGGTCTCGGGGACCCCTGCTCTCACCGACGACGGACTCTTTGCTGGCTTTGCGGACGGCTCCTGCGGTCGGCTGACGTGGGATCATACCATGCCGTACTGAGCCCTCGACTTTCCTGCCGAAATTCGTTCTTCCAACGCTCTTCCAACAAAAACTCCCGTACTGACTCATTGACACCTCGGCGCAGTCGGCCACTTTCACTTTCACTCCCCTGTTAACGAGGGTTTATGTACGGAGCCGCGCAAGATCGGAGTATGGCAGATGTAGATCTCGAGACCCTCCCTGGTGTTGGACCGGCAACAGCCGACAAATTGCTTGAATCTGGCTTTGATTCGTTCCAGAGCCTTGCCGTTGCCTCTCCCTCCGAACTCTCGAATACGGCTGATATCGGCGAATCGACCGCCGGTGACATCGTTCGGGCTGCTCGATCCGCCGCCGATATCGGTGGCTTCGAGACCGGCTCGACCGTCCTCGAGCGGCGCAACGAAATCGGCAAACTGAGCTGGCATATCGACGAGGTTGACGATCTCCTTGGTGGCGGTATCGAGACCCAGTCGATCACCGAAGTGTACGGCGAGTTCGGGGCCGGCAAATCCCAGGTCACCCACCAGATGTCGGTCAACGTCCAGTTGCCAAAGGAGGTCGGCGGTCTCCACGGGAGCGTCATCTTCGTCGACAGTGAGGACACGTTCCGCCCAGAGCGGATTGACGACATGGTTCGTGGACTCCCGGACGACGTTATCGAAGCCGCACTCGAGGACCGCGAAATCGAAGGCTCACCCGGCGACGAGGAGACGATGGAAGCGCTGGTTGCCTCTATTTTGGAGAAAATTCACGTCGCAAAGGCGTTCAACTCGAACCACCAGATGTTGCTTGCAGAAAAGGCAAAAGAGGTCGCAAGCGAACACGAAGATAGCGAGTATCCCGTCCGACTGCTCTGTATTGACTCCCTGACTGCCCACTTCCGTGCGGAGTACGTTGGCCGTGGGAACCTCGCAAACCGCCAGCAGAAACTCAACAAACACCTTCACGACATCGACAAGGTCGGCAATCTTTATAACGCCGCTGTCATCGTCACGAATCAGGTCGCCTCCAACCCTGACTCTTACTTCGGGGACCCAACCCAGCCAATCGGTGGCAATATCTTGGGCCACAAATCCACCTTCCGGATGTATCTCCGCAAATCCAAGGGTGACAAACGGATCGTCCGACTCGTTGACGCACCGAACCTCGCCGACGGCGAGGCCGTCATGCGAGTCCAAGATGGTGGACTGAAACCGGAATAACCTCGCTTTTTACACTCTCGATACCCCTCGAGTTCGACTGCAAACACTCGACACCTTGGTTTTCCAGGTTATCGACACTGCGCCACTCAATCGGCTGAGCGACAAGAGGACCGACAGGAGACCGGCTCGGCGGAGACGATCACTGCGGACTGCTTTTCGATCGTGACCGTGTGGTCACAGTAGGTAAACGTCACCGAGCCAACACGCTCTCCGCCGCCCTTTGTCGAGACGAACAGTCGATTCAGCGCATCCGGGTCAATAACCTCCCACAACGGTGGCAACTCGAGTGGGTCACGTCCGGTGGCATCGGCAAGACAGTCGATGACGAGTTCGGTAACCGACCGATCGCTGACCGTCATATCGGTGTCGAGTTTCATGGAACCGGTGTAGGCGAGGGATTGATAAATACCTATCTGTGGCTATAAAAGGGCTGAACTATCCGCATCTATCTGTGTAATTTATAGCTGCTACTGTCACAACCGTTTAAGAATGCTCGAGTGCAAACGACGTGAGCTCGTGTCGTTGTTCGCTCCGAATTAGATCCTCGTCATCGATTCGAAGCCCCATTGCATCGAGTTCTAATGCAATCTGAGTGATATTGTTGTTGTCACTCCCGGCAGCGACGATATGGACGTTTCGCTGGCCGGTCATCAGCGTTCTGGCCTCGATAACGCCCGGAATCTCGAGTACCGAGTCGATAATCCCCTCCCGCTCGGCGATGCTGACGGTACAAATAAACAGGAAATGGTGTTGGATACCCGCTCGGTTGTAATCGACTTCGACACGGTAGCGCTCAATTATGCCTGCCTCCTCGAGGCGTTCGATTCGGTTGCGGACGGTGTTATCGGAAACGTTGACCGCGCGAGCAATATCGCTTAGTGGTCACCGTGCGTTCTCTTGGAGCAGGTAGATAATTCCCTTGTCGACGGTATCGAGCGCGGTTTCCATACCATTTTGTCCACTGCTGAAGTAAAAACACCGTTTGGGCCCATCGCTGACGTTCACCGATCTGTGGCAATCATGGAGCGTCTCCGATCGAAACGTAGCCGCAGGGTGGGATCTGGATCAGATCAGCATCGCACAGATCACGCCACTCAGAACTTGCCAACAGCCTCGAGCTAGTCCTCAGTCGACGTCTTTTCTAACTCGAGTTCGCCACGATAAATCTCAGCACCGTCCTGGGCGACCTTTTCGGCCAGTACCGCACACTTCATTCGCATCGGCGAAATCTCGACGCCAAGCATCTCGACGATATCGTCTCGGTCCATCTCGAGGAGTTCATCAACTGTCGTGCCCGGCAGTGCCGCCGAGAGCATGCTCGCGGAGGCTTGGCTGATCGCACAGCCGTCCCCGGAGAACGCGACTTGCGTGATCGTCTCGGCGTCATCGTCTAAGACGACATCCATCCTAATTTCGTCCCCACACATCGGATTCTCGCCGATATGGGTGAAGGTCGGATCCTCGAGTTCCCCGTAGTTGCGGGGGTTCTTGTAGTGGTCGAGGATCTGCTGTCGGTACATGTCTGAGCCCATTGCCATTGTTACGATCAGATACGGTTGTGAATTGTAAAAGCATTCCGGGGGGTACGCAACGTCTTCCGGTTGCGAGTATCACGATCGATCGAAAAAGCCGGCACAGCCCTGAGCGTTCGCACCTGACTGACTACTTCTGGTCCCCGCCTGACCCGTCGGTCGACGCTAGATCAACGGGTGGTCATATTGGCGAGGACAGCGACAGACCTACGCAAACAGCTCTCGAGCGCTGTCAATCGCCTCGAGCAGCGCATCAACCTCATCGCGCGTATTATAGATATAGAAGGATGCGCGAGCGGAGGCGGCGACGCCCAGTTTGTCGTGTAGCGGCTGGGTGCAGTGGTCGCCGGCACGGATAGCAACGGCGTGATCGTTCATGATCGAGGCGACGTCGTGGGCGTGGACGCCATCGATGTTGAACGCGACGAGGCCGCCCCGTTCGGGGCCGGGCTGTGGGCCGTAGAGTTCGATATCGTCGAATTCGGCAAGCCGTTCGTAGGCGTACGTCGAGAGTTCCTCTTCGTGGCGCTGGATGCGCTCCATACCGATCTCCTCGAGGTAGTCGACGGCGACGGCGAAGGCGATGCCTTGGGCGATGAGGGGCGTTCCGGCCTCGAACTTCCAGGGAAGGTCGTTCCAGCTTGTGTCCTCGAAGGTGACTTTGCGGATCATGTCGCCGCCATAGAGGAACGGCTCCATTTCCTCGAGGATGTGCTTTTTGCCGTAGAGGGCGCCGATGCCCGTTGGGCCACACATTTTGTGCGCGGAGAAGGCAAAGAAGTCAGCGTCGATGGCTTCGACGTCGACGGGACGGGTCGGCGCCGATTGGGCCCCATCGACGAAGATGTAGGCATCGTGGTCGTGGGCGATATCGGCGAGTTCTGCGACCGGATTGACGGTGCCGAGGGTGTTCGAGACGTGGACGACCGAGACCATCTGGGTGTCGTCGGTGATACACTCTCGAGCGTGGTCCATGTCGAGACGGCCCTCCTCGGTGATGCGGATGTATTTGACGTCGGCACCCGTCCGTTCGGCGATCTGTTGCCAGGTGACGAAGGAGGCGTGGTGTTCCATCTCCGTGAGGACCACTTCGTCGCCGGGGCCGAGTTCGCGCAGCCCCCACGCATACGCGACGAGGTTCTCCGATTCGGTCGTATTCTTCGTAAAGATCAGCTCTTCGCGGCCGCCGCTTGCGCCGATGAATTCGGCGAGTTGGTCGTGGGCCTCCTCGTAGGCAATCGAGGCCTCCTGACTGAGATAGTGAATTCCACGGTGGACGTTTGCATTTGTCTGGCGATAGTAGTCGCTGATTGCCTCGACGACCGGTTCGGGCGTCTGGCTCGTTGCGCCGTTATCGAGATACACCAACTGCTGGCCGGCGAACTCCCGCTCTAAGATCGGAAAGTCCTCGCGTATCCGGCTTACATCGAGTGGCTCGAGGTTTTGTTGACTCATTGGTGTAAGGATAGGACCGGAGATAAAACACTCCTTCGGTCGGGGTACCATACAAACTGGCGGTCACCCTTCAAACACTTCCTCAGCGACCTCCTCGAGTGCCTCGCCGATCGTCTCTCCGACCGCTGTCGACTGGTAGCGAGTTGCCAGCCGGATTGCGAGGATGTAGCTGCCGACGGTGGCGATCACCGCGAGAATCAGGTTCCCCACGAGCAGGCGGATGACGATCTCCGGGCCGGCTCGAAAGGAGACGTCGGTCATCGAGACGCCCTCTAGTGGGCCAAGCAGGAAGACGCCGAGGGTAAAACTTGCCGCGTAGACGCCCCACTTGACGGCGGGGTTGAAGACGACGACGGAGGCGAGGAGGGCGATTTTGCTCACCCGGTCGAAGACGGCGGCGAGGACGACGAAGACGAGGAGGCCGGCTCCGAGCGTCGGCAACATCGTAATGAACGTGCCGAGGGCGAAGCTGCGGGCGGTCTCTGTCGGCGTGTAATCTTCGGTGAACGCGCTGTGGAGCTCCGTGCGAATTCGCTCGACGTATTCACCGAAGCGAGACCGAATCATCTGTGCTCCATTTCGGCGGTATCTCATTAAGGGTAGCGGGACTGTTTGGATTTGAATTTATTTTGTTGGGGCGACGGCGATTTTCGGTCCGGAGGTGGACAGCGGTGGACAGAGATGGAACTGGACACAGGCGGAAACAGAACCGACCTCGAGACTAAAACAACTGCAACAGCTGGGCATGCTGGGTCGTCTCGACCTCGAGGACGTTCGCTTCCTCAACGAAGCCGGCCTCGACGGCGACGGAAACGGCCTGGGTACCGACGATGTTGGCGACGGCTGCCCGCGAGAGGCTGTCAACCACTTGGGATTCGTCGACTTCCTCGCCGTCGTAGAACTCCTCTTCGACGGTCAGTGAAATGTCTCCCTCCTCGAACGTTTCGCCGAGTACATCACGATCGCAGACGGACACGAGCAACCCCTCCGGGGTCTCTCGCTCAGTCAGGACGAGTGGTAGTGACATACGATCGATCACTCAAAGAGCCGGTCTTCGCCACTCTCATCAACCATCTCCATCTCGGCCTGTTCACGCATCTCGTTTGCCTCATCAGCAATCGCTTCGGCCTCGTCGTACTCGCCTAAGTCCTCGAGAATGCGGGCCTTTTCCTCTAAGACGTGCGCGCCGCGCATCCCCAGTCGGATCGCGTTGTCGATACAGTTTCTGGCGTCTTCGGAGAGCCCTCGCTCCTGGAGGAAGAAGGCCCGGTTGTACCACGCTTGGGCGAATCGGTCGTCGATCTCGACGGCGCGTTCGGCGTGCTCCAGTGCGGCGGCCGTCTCGCCGAATTCCCAGAGGGCGTAGGCCAGATTCGTCTCGGCGGTGGCGGCGTGTTCACTCCGGTCGTCGATTCGCAGCGCCTCGCGGTAGGCCCCAATCGCCTCGTCGTACTCCTCGAGTTCGGCGTGGGCGACGCCTTTGTTCACCCATGCTTCCTGCTCGAGTCGGTCGTCTTCAGCAAAGCTGGCCGTCCGCTCGAACGCCTCGGTGGCCTGTTCGTGCCGGTTGATCTTCATATAGCTGAGGCCGACATCGAGCAGTTCCAGTGGGTCAATATCGTCCCGCTCGACGTTTGCTTCGTCGAGCAAGTCGGTGAGCACCCGCGAGTCGACGGGATCGATTTTTGTTGGGTCGACGGCGAGTTCCGGTGGCTCGAGGTCGAACGCCTCGTAGCTGTCTTCAAAGCCCTCGCCAGCCGAAAAGCGGTGGCTGTCCCCGCGATCACGCGTGGGACTCTCCTCACGCTCTCGGTCAGTCATACACACGCTTTGGCGAGGAACCGGGTTAAGGGCTGCGCACTCGAGTTTTGGGTTCGCCCCTCGAGT
>LFCJ01003523.1_pt1 | contig 11478 bp, 19 predicted proteins | sample 643141 | NCBI WGS metagenome assembly LFCJ01 (sample SAMN03766243, study PRJNA286221) | soda lake metagenome | biome: soda lake; feature: Kulunda steppe; material: water; isolation source: sample B1-Br-g2 brine of Lake Bitter-1 | place: Russia: Kulunda steppe | collected 2010-07 | reverse complement strand
GGGCATCATCCTAGCTAGTTGGCTTTTCTGGCAGTTCTCCTTTTCCTAGCGTTTTTCAGCTCTTCTGCCTTGCCTGCCTTAAGGACATTGCTGTGTCCGCTCGCGTCTTGTAACAAACAAACAAACTGATTGGGTGGGAGCTAAACCTGGGCAAAGGAAAGAAAAGAAAATACTTAGGCGATACCTGGACATGTGCAATCCTCCCAACAACTATTGATGCAGGGCCCTCCTCCTCACTTTTTAGGCCGTGACAGAAACTCATGATTCAAGCCTGGGGGCTGCTTAACCTCTGATGGACTTTCTCGGAGAAAACAAGTGAACAAGATGCAAGCTCTGATGCAAGCTGCCCAATACTTGCCTCATACCAGCATGTCCACTGCACTAGCCTTAAGCATCATGCTCGATGCGGTCAGCCAGCCATGGTGAGGATGAGAGGGCCTTCGCTGCATGGGCTAATCCGTCCAGGGTGAAGATAATATCACTCCATGACCTGTACATCATAGCAGGATGGTATGTTGAATCTTACCTTTCATGGTTAAGTACAATCCTGGGAGGCCTATACTGACATAGGTACTACAAACACCTGTATCTCTATGCGACCTCTTTTTAGGAGAGCTCCTGATACAACCATTCACTTAATGTGTTCAGGCGTGAACCAGCGAGCCAACCTGCCGCTCAGACTGGACAACACAGACATGTGAGGTGATGGACAGGCACTGAATCAGCCATGGACAGTTTGATCCGAATGGGGCGCAGACACAACAATGCACAACCTCAAGGCCCACACCCTGTCAACATGCCAGAAGATGATGAGCTGTGCCCTTTGGTCGCCACCCATATTTCTGGAAGTAATACAACATCTTTACCTAGGTTCGACACAATTACACCAACATTCATTTAACGTGCTTACAAACGCGTGCCCAAACAAAATAAGAGAAGTTGGGCATGTCAACGTGCTGGTTTCTCACATTGCTGCTTTCTTCTGACTGCTCATCGCAAAAGCCCTGGTCTTGGAAAAAAACAGATCTTACTCCCATCCACAAATAGGGGCCAGTGACACAGCCAGGAAACTACAGAATGATTGTGTTTAGTGGCACGTCGTATAGACATAACGCTAACCTGCTACGCTCCATGATTCAGGACTGGTGCATCCAACACAATAAGATTCTTGACACACAGCAAAGTTTTAATCCGGGCAGAAGCAACTCGCAACTCCTCTTCATTCTACAACATTCAAAGCATGCTGCACAGAAAGTGCAAAGCGGGTCATCACGGTTGTATCCTGTACTTAACATAATAAAAGTCAAAAGTATTGACTTTAAACAGGCTTACAAGTGTATTTCAAGAACAGTACTTCAAGATACAAGCTGTGGGGCCATTTACGGAGTTGCCAGATGTCCAACCATATCCTGTCCATCATAAACGGTTTGTATCATGCTGATAACTACGTTGTTGGATGGGGACAAGACAGCTTCTGTGCAGCCATCTTCCGTTGTTAAACAAGGATGTCCCTTCTCCTCTCTGTTGTTCGCCATCTGCTTGAACGACATTGACAGCATGGCAAATGGGGTCAAAGGCGCACTCACTGGCACTCCAAATTTCCTGTTGACCCACGCGCTGTTCGCTGGTGACTCAGGTCGGACCTTTCCCTCAGGTTCAAAGACCCTAACCACATGCAGACCATGCTGAACAAAATAAGAGTGTATGCATGAAGAAAGTCTCTCACTGTCAATACACAGAAGTCTGGGGTGATGTGCTCCAACTCTTACACTAACAATTTGCCCCCTCTTTTTGCTGATGGCGCGCAGCTCCTCTACACAGACTCCTTCAAATACCTGGGCATGGTTTGTGACAGACATATCAATCTTAACACTGTGGCTGATGCAGTGCTACGTCCATTCACGGCTGGTACTTTCTGCATCAAACAGTTTATACGGGAACATGGCCTCTCCAACAGGTTACATGTCTGCATGTGGCTCCTTCAAACATACGCAATTCCTGCCGGTCTGTATGCAAGCCAAATTTGGGCCACCCCTTTCCTACAAAAGGTAAAGTAATGGACAATCCCATACAGAAATGGCTGCTGACAGTGAAGACGAGGATATTGATGGTTAGGGACACAACCCCTTCATGGTGCAACAGGCGCGAGTGTGGTCTACTAGTAGAGCCTCTACGGTTCAACTGGTTCCGGGTGGCAGTGCAGCTGTAAAATGTTTTAACTCGAAGCAAAATTTCCACTGCAAGAAAGATTTACAAGCTGACATGCAAGTGAGCTCAGGGTGCGATGATTGCTGGTCATCCTACATCCTATTTGCTATGGATGGTCTGACACAATCCTTCATGATCAAAGAAAGGCTGCCAAAGTTTGAGCCCTTTGGTCTCAGTCGTTTTGTTGTGGACCTCAGGGAGAGGCACTTGGATTATTGGACACCTTATTATGATATGCATCCACAAGAGTGCAATAGCAAACACTAAACGGATCATCAATGGTGCGCCCTCCCTACAGAGAGGGCCCTGGTAACGCATCCGCCATACATCCTTCCCAGATACATGTCTCTTGACCTTCTTCAGGACGTTATCCGCAGCGCGTCACGCTCCAGACTTTGTGTCCATACCTTATGAGTTGAGACAGTGACCTGGATACACAATACCTCCCCTACTTGTGACTTGTGCAATGCCTATGACATACAAGATGAGCAGCATGTCCTTTTCACTGCACCCATTCACACGTGGTCTCTCTGCAGGACTTATGTGTCTCTGTTTCCTACCACAGATTTCCACAATGTGTCTGCTATTCTGGTCCAGAACAACATCAAGCTATTTCTCCCTTCTTGCACTCATTGCTTTTTTATGAGCAGGCTAGAAGTCGCACTTCTTGACTGAAGGCCTTTTCTTGTAAACCCCTTGTAAACCCCCTTGTATCTCCATGGAGAAGTCTGAATATACTTGTAAGCACAACATCACAAACACACTTTCACCCATGCACTAACACACATCTACTTGTCACTGTGCAGCACAGCACCCAGAATACTGACTACAGATAAGCTGCCATCATTGGAGAAGAGCAGCTTGCCAGCTGGGCTGCCCTGCCTCTCAAAATTGCCATATGCATTGGCCATTGGAATAAGAGCCATTTGTCTCCCTTTCCTTAATTGATGCGGGGGGTGTTCAACTGCCTGCGTAGTTTTCTTTCTTTCTTCTTTCTTTCTTAAGAGCCTGCAGGCAAATGTCCATTCTTCTTGATGTGTGGATGAAAATGCTATCCTGCCAGGTATGTGAGCCACTGGTTTTAAGTCTGCAAGTCCAAGGGTCACTGCAAGGAAAACTTACACAATATTCTTCAATATCAACCATTTTGTTCTCTCCCCCTTATTCTTAAAAATCAAGTCATTGGCCGTGTCACTTTGCACCACGTTTACCTCCACAGCAATGATCACTGTATCACAATACTGCTTATAGACTTGTCGGCGACAAGTTGTCGCAGCTCGTAAGGCTTAGATTTTCAACCCTTTTCTAGATAAGAAGCTGCCACTTTGCAACGATCAACTTGATGCCTGTTTTTGTTTAGTCTAGGAACAAGTTGACACCCTTGAAGGGTCCTACAGAAGGGCACCACAATACATAAGCCTTGCCAGACTCATTCTCTGGAACATAAGGACATAAGCCTCCTCCATGTTCTTCTGAGACTGACATAAATGAATTTTGCACACACACAAGTATTGGGCTTTGTTTGGGTGGATGCAATTTTCACAAGGCAACTTCATGTTACTCCTGATACCTTAGTTGTGAGGCACAGGAATAAAAAACTAGTGCCCACCAAAACAAAAGCACTGCAATTCATCCTGCATTGCAAGCTGCTCACCTTTGCAGGATCAAAACTGTCTTCTGTGCCGATGAAGTTATGCATTGCAATACCAAGAACAGCTTTGTGAACACTTAGTGATGCACATATGAAGATCGCAGTAGCTTAATGACATTTGTTAAATGTGAAATGTTCATGACAAAGTCACTGACCCCAAGTGCTCCCTTGTTCTTGCAACACACTTGCACCAGCACGTACAATGCAACCCAAGGTGCAAGTGCCTTTCCTTCTTCACCAGCTGCTCAGAACACTTAGAGGAGCATGAGGGCGACTGCGCAGCTCCTATGGCTCGGGGCACATGGCTTTTCGTCTAAGAATCAAGATCAGTGCAAAAGAAAGGGCATTTGAAAGCACCTACCAGGTTGTCCAGAACTTCCGCAGCTCGCGCCACATAAGTTATGTGACATAACCATGCCTAAAAGGTGCATTCACCCTCGCAACCTGTGGGTTCGGGGTTCGAAGCTCACTGGAGGCCTCAACCGGCTAAGCTGCCCTCGTTCGGCGGATACAGCCTTGAAATTACCTAACCTTACCTAAAAGGTGCATCTACCGCTTGCGTTATCCCTACTTACGGTACTTCTGGCAGAGCAACTCTGCAGGGTTAAGAGCAAATGCAACAAGTATTGAACACGCACGGGAATGGCCTTAGTCAGAGGCGGCACCAGTCTAGCACGGGGCCAGTTGGAAATATATATCCCACATATATGTGAGAAACTAGTTTCCCGCATATGTAAGCCTGATGCTACCCCCAATTGCTCCTTGCTTACTACAAATCCATGAGGTGTCACCGGAGACTAAAAGGTAAGAACGCCTAAACCCTCGCTAAGGTTTGTACTGCCGGCAGAGGCAGGGACACATGATACCCCAATACAGATGCCCAGCAGCTGAAGGCTTATTCCACCAATGAGCCGCACTAGTATGCATGCTTGGGATGAAAGCAGTCTTTGTACAACTGCACATGCCGCTTCCCTTCAAGTGCCTGCTAGGCAACAATGGGCTTAAAGTTTACAGGTTTGGAGCTCGCAGTGGATGGGTAGAAACTCATTTAGTATGCAGGTCTGTGAATCAATCTACAAATACATGGTACACGGCGTGTACTACACGCAAACCACCGAGTGTGGGTGCTCACCCAACATCCCAAAAACAAAATCTTAGACGAGCTTGAGACTTTGCACACCTCTGATCCATTGCCATCAGAAGGTGCCTTGCCCTGCTGTTTGTGACTTGCTCCATTAGTTTCTACTTCTTTTGTCCACCTGCCGAGAATCCGGTAGGCAAGGCCCATGTCATACAAATCTGCATCCATGCCATCCTACTGGTAAGACGTGGCTGACTGGCTGCCCTCCGCTTTTGTCTTCATAGACGCCATCATTCCGAAGTGGCCTCCAGACCAGACTAGCGCTAGTCCGCTAGTGGCAAAAGTTTTGAGAGCACGCCCTCCTTGAGCAAATGCGTTTCATTTCAATGCCCCAAGCTTGGGCTGCAGGATGTGGTAATGAACTCAGCTTTTGAAGCTGCGGCTCACAGCTGAATCTGTACAAGCATGATTGCGGGGTGACGACTTGGATGTTAAATGCTCACACCTAGGAAGTATGCATGTAAGATACATGCACATGCTTACTCAAAAATGCAGTAGCATGTGCGCACACATGTTTTACCTGCAGATTCTCTTGTGATGGAGATGCATGAAATACGCCTGGGCATTGAAGAGGATATCGACCCTGCATGTCTGAGAAATTTTCTCATGAAGCTTATGAAGCTCTGAGCAGTATCCTTTGGTGCACATGTGTGATATCACACAACGTGTAGTGGGCTGTGGCAGCTTATGGTCATCCTGCTCAGCCTGGGGTTGCAGTGAATGCAGTGCCTGCAGCCTGGCGGGGGATAGCTGAGCCACATCATCATCGATGGTGAGCAGCATTCGACAACTCATCGGTTGTCTTCTTCACATAGAAGATCATGTAGATTAAACAGCCTAGCATCCGCAATTGAAAAGCCCATCCTCTGCAATTGGGTCCATCGCAGTCAACGCTGAAATAATAAGAAGAGAGCAACCGGTATCTATTGTAATAATTTGCTAGCAAGTAGTCATGCAATTGGGCGACGCCCTAAAGAGGTTTCCGTGTGTTTGATTCTAGGAGGGAGGATCATGGAGGATCAGTTACAGTCCCTTTCTGGGCATGGCCCTCAACATCAGCTTCTCACAATGCTGCTGACAGCGGAGCCGGACGAGTTTGAGGCGCTCATGGCAGGCTACTTTCCTCAGGAGCTGGATGCAGAGCTGGAGGATTTGGAGATCACAGCATCACATGGGGGCATTCTCAGGGAAGCAGCTGCAACAGAGGCGGCAGCTCAGAGATTGCTGAGGACTTCTGTAGAAACTGCCGCCAAAGCAGAGCATGTGCACACCCTGGCTGAGCAAAAGGTTGGTGCTCGATGCTTGCTGACTGTGCACAGAGGGTGATTAAGTGATTGACTCATTAATGAGGCAATGCTCTGTTCAAGAATGCTCCGCCTTCAAACCCAGCTCGCTAACCTGAGATGCTCAAGGTTGACCACGCGTTGACCGCCTAATTTTTCTAGTGATCACTGTGATTTTTCCCTCCAAACCAAAGCATTGGCTACTGTTGAAGCAACATGTGCACTTGGAGGCTGAACTTCACCCGTCCCACTGCATCCGCTTGCTTGTTGCATATTTGAGCAGGCGGATGAGGCAGATGCCTTGGTTGAAGAACAGACGCACGTTGTCGAAGAGCAGATGCAGCAGGGCGCGCTTGGAGCGTCGTTTGAGCTGTCCCTCTTAAGAGTAAAGTAAGATGTGGCTTCAAACTGAACGTCTTAGCCCACAAGCGACCAGTGTGGGCGACATGGGCGCAGGAGGCTGTTCGCGCATGTGGGCGCAACTGCCATGCGTTGGGATGTCTTCATTGCCTGCTGTGGCTGTTCCAGCGTCATCGGCCAGGCGCTCTTGGCATCAAAGCATAACCTCCTCAGCAGCGCAGCTATTGATCATCCAGCGCACCCTTTGCATATGCAACGTTCAGACCCTTTGCAACGTTCAGACCCTTTGCAACGTTCAGACCCTTTGCAACGTTCAGACCCTTTGCATATGCAACGTTCAGACCTGAACCTCTGGCCACAGCATCAAGGGCACGAGAGCGCCGTGCCGGCATGGCTGTGGGCACCCATCTAGAGGCACATCCTCCTCTGCCCTGTGCACATGGTTGCACGCTGCAGGGACCTCTACGGCAGGGCAGGCGCCGCCAGGGAGGAGGCTGAGTGGCTGCGCGCACAGTACAGGGCGCTTGTGCTGGAGAGCCGGGATGCGGCCCAGCAGGCCCTGGAGGCGGCGGAGTACGCCCGCTGGCTAAAGCTGGCCGGCATGCGCTCGGAGTCGGCGGCGGCGCTCCGCAGGGCAAAAGAGTGAGGGGGCCCGGCCAGAGGGCACTGGCCAGCCAGCGAGGCATGCGCACCCTTTGTACTTCCTGGCGTGCGTAGTGTGTGTGTATGTGTATGTGTGTGTGTGTACAAGCCTGTGTGAGGCATGCTGTGGCACGCAACACCGCGCATGGTGCGAGTGGCTGCTGTGCGTGGCCGGCGGAGGCCGTTGGGTTTGGTGCGCCGGTGCAAGAATGCCCCCCGCGGTCCTTGGCGCGCCCACAGGTCGTACAACGCCTTCCTGCACAGCGCGCAGCGATGGCGCGCAAAGCACCACAGCAGGAGCCCCAGCCCGGACCGGCGCCGGAGAGGAGCCGCTAGGGAGCATCAGGCGCTCTCTCCTCCCCCCACGTCCCTACTCGCAGCCTTTGAAGAGGCCCGGCTGAATGCAGAGACCTCCAAGCAGGTGGTGTGCTCAGTGTGCCAGTGGGGGGTTGCAGTGTGGGGGGCGCGCGCTGGCAGGTGGTCGTGGTCGCCCTTGAGGCCCGCCTTGATGTGTGCTGTAGCCAGGGCGCGACCTTGCAGCCCTTTCAACCTCAAGACAGTGCTCTCCGTTTAGGGGAAGGGCGCATCCGTCTTGCACAGCTGCCTCGCGTTGAGCCCCCCGTCCATGGAACACCCATGCACAAGCTACCACCTGCTGGGTAGTGCCATCTGCCTGTACATGCTCACATGCAGCACAGCACCACTCATCATCGCCTTCTGGGTCGTGCGCCCTGCGTTGGCCTGTTTCGGCGCAGGGCTTGGGGCTCTGAAGCTGCTGCAAGCCAGAGCAAAGCTGCTCCTCTGCACACGCTCTGCATGTCTCACATGTGTTGGGGTTTGCTGCGCCCGCCTTGCAGGTTGTGAGCAACTACCGCCGCAGCAAGAGCCAGATGAGCCTGCAGCACGCTGAGATTGCGCAGCACCACCAAGAGGTCGCCGCCAGGGCGGCCGCTGCAGAGCAGGAGCGCTGGTTGGCGCAGGCGCCGCGGCTGCGTAGCCCTTCTCCCGGCCAGGCCTCTGCAGGAGGAGGACCCAGGCCTGTGGGACCCGAGTCTCCCAGCAGGTGAGCAGCCTGCATGGGCTAGCTGCGTGAGAACCCACACAAGAACCTGCCTGAAAACCTGCATACAAGGCAGGGCCCGTACAGGTGGGAACGGCATGGTTGCGCCGGCATGCCCGGTCAGCGGTGCACGTCAGGTCCAAACGTGTGAAGGGTGGTCAACAGGCCCAGGCAGGTAGGAGGGCACGCAGGGCCCTACAGCCAAGGTGGTAAGCAGGCGGCGCGTGGGCCTGCGTGGGGCATGCCGGCGTGCGTGGGGGGGCGTGCTGGGCGCGCCGGCTTGAGGCATGCCAGCATACGTGGGGGGGTGTGCTGGGCGCCTGCGTGGGGCATGCTGGGCGCGCCACAGTAAGGCAGGCTCAAGATGGCGCGCCCAAAGTGCATCTGTGGCTGGAGGGACAGTGAGGCTCGGCCCCTTAGGTGAACGATGTGGCCTCTGGTGCATGCGCAGGCTGCGGGCAGGGGGGACTCAGATGCTGCCCCGAGGCTTGGGTGTTACAGCCGCTGGCAGCGACAGCCCCGTGCTGCGCCTTGGCATGCAGCAGCAGCATGCCCCACCGCCCGCGGGCAGCGGCGGTGGCAGCTGCCGCGGCAGCGCCGGTAGTAGCGCTGGCAGCAGCAGCGGGCGCAAGCGCCGGCATGAGCCAACCACGCCCGAGCTGGTGGCGGCACTCACAGAGGCGATGCAGCAGAGGGTCCTGGCAGAGGGGCGCAGGGGAGGTGGGGGTGCCACCGGCCAGGGGCCCGGTCAGACCCTATCCCAGGGCACCGGGGCCTCCCAGGAGCAGCAGCAGCAGCAGCAGCAACAGCAGCAGCAGCAGCAGAGGGTGTGGGACATGCTGCAGCAGGCCGCACAGCGCAGCAGGGACGCACAGTCCTCAGGGGAGGGGGCTGCGGGCATCCTCGCAGGGCAGCCTGGTGCCTCTGCCTTGCAGCTCATGCAGGCGCTGTCGGAGGCCGCACAGCAAGAGCAGCGGGCGTGGAGGAGGGGGGGGGGCAAGGGCAGCGAGGACAGCAGCGGAGGCCGACAGTGGGCTGCGCCTGCGCCCCCGCTCTCGAGCTTTTCGTCGCAGAGCTCGCTGCTGCGTGGGCAGAGTGCAAGCCAGGAAGGGGCGGGCGGCGCAAGCAGCACGAGCCCCGGCCGCCGCAGCCGCCGCCAAGGCAGCCCCGCGTCTGCAATGCCGCTGATCCAGGCCATGTCACAGGCTGCGCGACAGCAGCAGCAGCAGCAGCAGCAGCAGCAGCAGCAGCAGCAGCAGCAAGAGGGAAAGGAGGAAGAGTTACAATGGGGAGGCCCAAGATCAGAAGAGGCGGTCTCAGGCAGCAGTGGGCCACAGCGGCAGCAGCAGCAGCAGCAGCAGCAGCAGCAGTGGCAGCAGCAGCAGGGCTTCTACCCCCAGGAGCTGCCGCCTGCGCAGCCGCTGCAGGCGCCCCTGTCGCAGCAGGGACCGGCGGCACCATGTGCACCATGTGCACCATGTGCACCATGTGCACCATGTGCACCATGTGTACCCCAACAGATGCACAGCAGGACAAGCACCGAGGAGGCGTCCTCACACGCGCACAGCCCTGCTGGGGGTGCCTCGCGCCCCGCCTCCCTGACAGGGCGGAAGAGCGCCGCGCCCTCCGCCGCGCAGCTGGTCCAGATGCTCCTGGAGGCTGAGCAGCGCAGCGCACAGCACCACCCTGGGGTCGGCAGCCGGAGGGGCAGTGGCGGGGGCAGCGGCGCCTGGGTACTCCCCCGGATGTCAGCATCCTCTGTTTCATCGGGGGACGGGCCGCCCCCGCCCTCCCATCCGCATGGTGGTGTGCAACAAGGCCGTCAGGGCACGCATGTGGGCGGTTTGAGCCAAGGCGTTCAGCCCTCACACAGCCAGGGCGCGCTGTCGCAGGTGGTGGAGTCACTTGCAGCCATGCAGCTCGCTGCAGGCTCCCAGGCCAGCGCAGTAGGCAGCCTGACGCTGCTCTCGCCACTGCTGCCACAGCAGCAGCAGCAGCAGCAGCAGCAGCAGCAGGAGGCGGAGCAGGGCAGGCGGCCGCGCTCGTCACATAGCCCCCCGCGGGCCACAGCAATGCGGGCCGCAATGTCCCAGGCACGCCAGCAGCACCACCAGCACCAGCAGCAGCAGCAGCAGCAGCCGCAGCCTCAGTGTAGCCCTGTGACGGGTACCAGCAGCGCCAGTAGCCGTGGCAGTGGCAGCGGGAGGAGCGGGGCGGGCCGTCAGGCGGGCAGGGAAGAGGGGGGCGCTCGTGTGCACCCCAGCGCCTGGGGTCCAGAGTCCACGTGGCCGCGCACTGCACAGCCCACGGAGCAGGGCCAGCTTGGTGGGCGCGCCCAGGGGCGGGGTAATGTGGCCGCGGCGTTGGAGGTGAGCAGTGGGCAGGGGCTTGATAAGGCGCTCCCCACAGGAAGCCCCGGATGATATGCGGGTGCCAATGGGATATGGAGCCTGTTTGGAATATATGTGGTTAGGCGTGAAGGTCCTGTGTTGGGCCGTAGGCGTGGAGCTGCCCCGGCCCAATCTGATCTGCGTGCTGCCAGGCTGTTGGTGCCGCTGCACCCGCCAGTTGTTGCATTTGCTGCTGCACCCAGCAGCCATTGCACTTGCTGCTGCACCCAGCAGCCATTGCACTTGCTGCTGCACCTAGCGGCCATAGCGCGCTTGCTGCTGCACCCAGTAGCCATTGCACTCGCTGCTGCACTAAGCGGGTACAGCGTGCTTGCTGCTGCACCAAGCGGCCGTTGCACTTGCTGTGTCCAGTCCTTGCACGCACACACACTGGCTGCTGCACCGCACACACTGGCCGCTGCACCGCACAAGCACGAAATCTGTGGGCAGGCACTCGCCTGTTAGGCTGCTTGGGTCATCCCTCCAGGAGTGTGGGTGGGTAGGCACAAGCAAGCGCGCAGCTTGGCGTGCGCCTCGAGTCCGTTTGCCGCCTGTCGGCTTGTACCAGGGCAAAGTGTGTGTGTGAGTGTGTGTGTGTGTGTGTATGGTGGCGCCTCTTGCCTTGCAGGGCTTTGACCTGGGCGACCCGACGCAAAGCAGCAGGGCGAGGGCGCAGTCCTGGCTGGAACAGGCGGCGCTGCTGGACACACAGACAGCTCGTGAGGCAAGCTCAGAAGAAGAGC
>LFCJ01003521.1_pt1 | contig 11479 bp, 15 predicted proteins | sample 643141 | NCBI WGS metagenome assembly LFCJ01 (sample SAMN03766243, study PRJNA286221) | soda lake metagenome | biome: soda lake; feature: Kulunda steppe; material: water; isolation source: sample B1-Br-g2 brine of Lake Bitter-1 | place: Russia: Kulunda steppe | collected 2010-07 | reverse complement strand
GTGCGGGCTGCAGTGGTCTCAGAAATGAATTTGAGGTCACTGAGGTGGAGGCTGCTGCCTTTCATGACCAAGTGTAGCTTGCTGTCATGAATGCAGAGCAATTGGCGTGCTCTAAGGTGGGATTGCCAATGTGAATCTGTCTTTTGATGTGCAGAGAGGTGCTAGCTCCAGCTTGGATAAAGTCGTTACAAAGCGTTTGTAGGTGGTTGATCTGGTGAGAGAGGAGACAGCTTGTTACCAGTTTGTGCCTACAAGAAGGGTCCACTAGGCTATCTGCGAGAGCCACAGCCAAACGTCTATGGTATTCCACATAGATGGAGGGGGAGCCTAAGCCAAAACAATGGATATCTTCCCTAACCATAGCAGTCAGTGTGGATCTCCAGAGTCTAAATTTGTCTTTGGCGGTCATTCCAATCAAGGTATCCCACTTGTCTAATTCAGCTGGGGAGCAGGGTGTGACCGGGAAAGCATAGGCAAGGCTTGGGATGATGGCGGTGCGGATGATAGCCAGTGTTTGGCGTGGGGTTGCAAAAGAGCACTTGAGGGCTTCGAGTTTTTGTTTAAGGTTATCAGCCATGCGTCTGTGCTGGTGTTTCTAGCAAAGGTCCATGGTAAGCTCTACACCAAGATACAGGAAAGGGGAGCTGGAGGGGAGGAACTGAGTTTATGGATAAGGTTATCTGTCATACATTTATGCCGGTAGCTCCAACTAAGGCTCATGGACCATGAGTCATGGTGAGTGTGACGCCTAAGTGTTTGAAGGGGTCTGTGTCTCTCATGAATTGACCATGCCGCCCTTGAAGAAATACCTTCTCTTATAGCTAGATTTTAGATGTTGACTTGGATCCGTTCCGATGCCGGTCTGCCTGGCTTTATGTAGAATACCTGTTACTTTAGTTTCCTGAAACTTGCAGGGTTGCCCAATCTGCATATCTCGAGAGTTTGTCAGCTTGTATGTGAAGATCGTACAGCCATTGAGTAAAGCATAGGAGGTCGTCTGCAAAAAAACCAATGCTAATTCAGAATTAGTAATTCTTATCTGTTCCAGGTATGTTGTGGAAGGCTAGCTTTTCAATACTGGTATCTTTGAGGCAGACATAGCTATACCCACGTCCTCCCACTTGAAGCCACCCAAGGAGTGGTTCCATGCACAAGAGGAACAAAAAGGGGGACAGAGTATCTGCTTGATTTGTCCCTCTTTTGACAGGAACTTGGCCTGTGTCTCCTCCTTGGGGTAGGCAGACCTGGGTTGTGGCATTTTGGTATTCTTTACTACCTCTATGGCATCTGTGGGTGTCTTATTTAAAGAGTTAAGCATCTTCTAGGGCCATTGTGATATTCTGAAGCTGGTATATTGTATTTTTCTGCTTTCTAAAGCCTGCCTGGCTGGTACTTAAAAGGCAATTTGCCAATTTGGCAATTTGCTTCTGCATATTAATACAAAGCGTTCGTCAAAATGCGTGTCCAGAGATAATAGAGTATTGGCCTGTCCTACAGGTATAACAGATGTAATTTCAGTTCCGTCCCCCTTTTCTTCGTCTATGAGGAGTGTTTTGCTCATTTTCCGGGTTTCCGGGGTGTAGCCAGTAGCCCACGTTATTGTAAAAAGCTTGTGTATAGTTTAGCTGAAAAAATAGGTGGCAGCATTGAGAGAAAGTTATTCACCGCTCCATCAAGGCCTCGGGACTTATTATTGCTCAATGATCGCACGCACTCCGAGTCGTGGAATGCAGCCTGGTCTATGATTGAGAAGTGTAGCCAGAGTCTCTCTTGTCTTTCTTCCTTTTCATCCCTTGTAATTTGTGACTCAAGTTCAAATGGGCCTGCATTCGTTCCCGTAGGTAATGTCGGGTGCTTTATTCGGTAGATTTTCACCTGTTTTGGGTGTCAAGTTGACAGCTGATAGGGACCGCTTGTAGAAGGCATAATTGATATCCTCTACCATTTGTGGGTCAGATGTTATGTTGCCTGCCCTTGGATCTTTGAGGGTCGATAAGCCTCATCGTTTCTGGTTAGAACTTGCAAATTTTGCTTATGCGCTTTTTTGAGTTCTTTTTTTGGTATTTTGCCACTTTTTTCTATCTCTTTGATGGCATTCTTTGGCTTGTGCTTTGTCTATAAGGGCTAGCTCGCTCTTTATATGATTCTCAACATTCCTTATTTGTTCGTGTAATGTCCCTTGTCTGATGTGCTCAGGCATGAATTTGTTAAATTCATGCGCAGCACAGTTGAGGGAATGGTCTTCAGGGTATTGTTCTTCTGATTATTTGAAAGACATGCTGAGCTTGTGACAGAGTTGAAATGAGAAAGGCATTTTATGGTGTTCAATTGCGTGGTGAGCTTCGGTCTCTTTTTACTTGTGGGGCAGTTTATGTAGTGCTGGCCGGTATTGGTGCCAGCCAAAGTTGCTGAGCATACCTCTAGAGCCACTGGCACTCTGTTGGCAGCATACAAGTTACAAGTTAAGGGGTTAACCACCAGCCAGATCGTCAGGCTGATTGGTTTGTTGCTGGTCTTCGCCAGCCAAAAAATAGTCCATAATGTCTGAAATGAAATGGCAGAGTCTATTGTGCCGTTGAGAAAGAAAATCAAAGACAGTCTGACTAGGTAAGGCATGTGGGATAAAAGGGGCCTCCACAGATAAGGATTGGCAGAAAGGGAAGAAAAGTAAAGAGAACTTTTCTTCTGAGAGAGCACACAAGCAAGTCTTGACAGTGAAATAGAACATGCACCTCATTTTGAACAGCAGCACAGGAACACTTGTCACAGTGGCCATTCCGCCGCGCCAGATGGAGGATTCCACCGCGAGAGTATGAGCTCGCAAGCGAAACCTGCTCACATTCCTCATAACATGCTTAGGGAGATCAAGGTGCAGATAGCGAGGAGGTATCAGGGGGGCACCCCCATTCTGCACCCGTGTCAGCTTGAAGATCTAAGAGGGGGGTCGACAGCATACAACAAGTCTGTAACAGCTTGCTCTTGCTTCTCAACGACTTCTTTGCAGTCTTCTTTCCCAGCTCACTTAGTTTATGTGGACTTGGCGCTTTCGCTTTCAAGATTGGATAGAAATCCTCGTGCTTCATCATAAATTGGGTAAAGTGATCTCTGAGTCACTTACATTTTTGCAGCACTCCGTATGCTTTGATATTTTTGTAGCACTCCGTATGCTGGATCAAGAATGGCATTGTGAAAGATAGTTGATCAGCTTCAGAGATAGGATGCGCAAGAACTGTTTTTTGTTTCCATTCATGGGCTGGCTTGTTTGGGGTCTTTGAATCTGGCAATTAAGGATGTCAGTGGTGATTGTTGTATAGAGTGGTATATGATCACTTTGATAGCCAAGGTAACACTTGCTTATGAAAGCAACTCTGCTAGCAATCTTGGCTGGGAGGAGTAAATCATCAATTATACTGTTTGTGTATTGGGTGTTTAAGTTTTTACCTGAGTTAGCCGTGGCCTGCTGGTGTGCCCAATGTCTAGCCGGTTAGGTTCTAGCATTTCTCCGTGTTTGGCATCTATTGGTGACAATTGACTTTCAGCAACGAATTGTCTGTACATAACATCTGCTGGGTAACGGAGGCAGCTTGATCTATCATCATTGTAGAGTGTGGCGTTCATATTGCCTAGGACGATGGGGACTGCTTGGCTATTCTTTTCTACCAAGATTGTTATCTGAGCTTGCTGTTCTTTTATCAATTCTAGAGCCTCTACACTACTGCCTGACGGCCAGTGTGTGCCCAAGAGTAGGAGGGGTGTGTTTTGAGCATCTATGTTTACAGCGACTAATCATCCATTGAATTGGTGTTAAGTGCTTTCACTGTACAGCGGTCTAGGCCTTGCTTGCCGAGGGTTAGATCAATATGGCATTGATAGATGATCCCCAGCACTCCAATCAGGATGGTTTTAAGACCCACTTAGTGGCATTGCTATGCAAGGGCGTGTTTCAGTCTAATATTCAGTTCGGTTGCTCTTGCTAGTTGCCCTGCCAGACGACCAGCGGTCGTGTGTTATCATATTATTTGAATTTGGTTAAGGTTAAGCTTACACCGGGTTTAGACCTTCAGCCAGATGGGTTGACTGTTGGGCTTGCTGGACACTGACACATGACAAAAAAATATCCATAGTCTCAGAAAGTAAAAGGAATGATTTGTACGTTTGCTTCAAGAGAAACAATTTCACATCCTCAGCTCTAATGCTGTCAAAGCGAAAAGCGCCTGTATCTCCAATATAAATCCTACCAGTAAAATCAGCAAATTGTTTTGTGAATCTCCTTCTCAAATAGCACATTTCTAAGCAAGGGCACAAAGAAAGGACATGCTTTTCATCCTGGACATCATGCAAGTCACATTGGTCACAAAGCCTATTGTGGATTTGCCAACAGCCGGTTTCAGCCCTCAGGGTATGGGCACGTAAGCGAAAACAAGCTATGTTACGAAGCACATGCCTACTCAATTCCAGATCTAGGGAGCTAGGCAGCAAATGAGGAGGGCCCCGTACAGTGCTTGGTTTGAAAGGCAAAACCATCCATGCATGATTAGTAGCCAGTTTTTGAGCGTGTGTCCTAGGATCTGCACCATCCAATTCCCTTCATACTGCACGCAAGCGCTTAAGCAAATCCACCACAAGTCTTGAAGTGGAAGCGAAGTTGCAGCCTTAATGCAATTGTCATACGTATCTGCCGCACGTAGACCCACAGACGCCTCTATGAATTCCACAGTCCAGCACTTTCTGAAAGAAGCACCTAGAGCAATATTGCTGTATTAATATCTGCATGCACAACCTTCGTGAGCAAGCCACTATTCCCGCTAAGTAGAGAGCTGAAAAACTTGGCAGCAGCGCAGAACCAATAAAACTGCAAAGGCTCCTGGCCATAATCTTGCAACACAGCCCAGTTGGGCGTGGATCTTTTTACGCCAAACACACCTTTGAAAAAGCACAAAGTGCAGTTTGAAGGGGGCTGTCAAACTCACTGCCCTGCTTCATGAACCGTGTTCCCCAGATCTGGCAAGCATACATACTGGCGGGGACAGCGTAGCATTCAGCCAACCGGAGGAGAGCATGTGGCCTGTCAATCAAATGATGCTCTTGCGCAAATTGCCTAATTCTGTGACAACCAATTATGAAAGGACCATATGCTTAGCAGATGTGTCTTATAAAAAACCATGCCTAGGTGTTTGAAAAAATCCCCCCACACTGAAAGCGGGACGAGGGAAGCCATGTGAGTTAAAATGTAAAACTTCAGACTTAGCAGTATAAATGGTTAACCCTTTCCTCCTGGCATACTCGCCCAAACCATTGAGCTTGGTTTGCAGTTGGTCTGGCCTATTTGCAGTAAGGCACAAGTCATCTGCATTGTTTGAATTTGACAAGATGCACATCCCAGCGGAAAGGGTGTAAAGCCTGAATACCACTCTGATGGCCAGTCCCTTTTCAGGCTGGCTGGATACGAATAGCATCTGGTCAAGAGCAAGATCGAAATTCATCTGCTAAAAGGTTTGGCAGAAGCCATTCAGGTCAAGTCCTGTTGGCCACGTGTGCTGGCAAGAGCAGAATTTGTTGAGCCATCCGGGCATCAAAAACTGTGTAAATGATATTTCTTCCAAATTCGCCTTTGTTCAAGATTCTGATGATAAGCCTGGATTCAACAGTATGTCTTCCAGTCACCATGTTTTGAATCGAGGCATCCTGACAGCCAGAAAGCACATGGATTCGGCTATCTTGCTGATGACACAACAGGCACGATGAACTAGTGGCTCTAGAGCCAGATCTGCCATAGAGGTGGGCCAGTGTTTGAATGTAGAGAGTGCCCGTCCTGAATTTCATGACAATTGTTTCTTTTATATATTTTTTCTTGCGTTGTTCAAAAACGAGTTGCTAGTTGCAAGCTTCACTGACGTGAGCAGTTTCTTCCAATACTTGCAGATGGTAGTTGTAATCACCTTAGTTGGTATTGGCATCTCCAAGTCTGCAATGCTTGCTCATGTGAGCATTCAGTTTATCCTTATGTTTTATCATTATGTTTTGTAGCACCGCGACCCGGCGGATCAAGGCTAGTTGTTATGATAGGGTGGGAAGTCTCATTTTCTCTACTGCAAGCCAGTATGTATGGTAGAAAGGATTGCCATTAGGTGAGGGTGGCGGGAACAGGCCTCATCACGCCTATAATTATGGGGTGCAGCATGTTTTGTTGTGGCATCAGTAGACCCGATTCCACCCACACCAGTGTGGGCTTTAACTTCATAAGGTGTTTGGGAGTGTCTGATTTGCAACTAGAGGAGACAATTTGTTCTAGGAGTCTGACATGTGCGTGCTTCTTATGCAATTCAGGAAATGAGAGCTGTTTCCTTATCTGAGATAGAGACCAGGCACTGTCTTTGGCTGTGTGAGTGCACTTTCTCCTGAGTGCAATATATGCACTCAATTTGCACTCAATATGCACTAAATATGCACTCAATATGCAGCTATGCAAGTCAGTTCTGCTCTATTTTATGGTTAAGAGCCTTGCGCCTGAGCTGCTCATTCCAACTTTGCCAGAGTCAACACAAATGGCTGTTTTTGCCAGACGTATAAAGACGCCTCCTCCAATACATTGTTGAATTTTATAAGCAATTACCATCGGTGTAGGCCCACAAGCGCCAGCTGTAACCTTGAGTCTTAGATAATTGTTTGCACACGTGAGGGCTGTGAGGCTAGGGGCTGTAGTTCTAGATCTGGGATTCTAGAAGATCTTTGTGTGAGCTAAGTCATTCAGTCTCTTCTGAAATGAACTGGTATTTTGATAAGTTTTGTTGCATTTTTGAGTGGGTGGGCTGGGCTGGAAAATTGCCTCATGTATGGCCTTAGTCAAGGCTGTATACCACCTTGGGGTCCTATCAAACAGCATACCGGTACGCGGTTTTTTAGCTGACGTGAGGGCTAGGTAAACTTAGCTCGCGCAACCTTACGGTACTTATAGTGCGGACATATCGTGTTGGTGCATCATCTTAATTGTCTAGTTGGCGTGTAATTGTATCATAGTGCTAGCTCAGTGCTCTTGCTGTAGATGAGAAAATCTCACAATAGAGCCTGTGCAAGCCATGTACATGGTGACATGCAGTAAGGCGTCTCCACCAGGAGGCTAAGCACATGTAAATATTAGGCCACAATTTCACAGCGCTCACTACGCTTGGTAGGTTGTCAAGTCCTCCTTGCTCCAGGCAAGGTGCACCACGTGGCATAGGCTGTGACCGTTTGATTACTTGTTGTTAGCCAAGCAGGTGAAGTTATAAGCTATGCATGCGCGTCCTTGGCTGTGGGCTTGAGTATGTATTTGGGCTGTGTGTTTCTGTCTGTGTGCGTGTGCACATGAGTGCGCGCCGCACACGTGTGTGCACGTGTATGTGTATAAGCATGCATGCGTGCGTGTTGTGGTGTGCATGTTTGTGTGTGTGTGTGTGTGTACCTAATCACGCTATTTTTAGGTAATCATGTTATTTTGAGGGCGCCATTAAAACGTTCGGTAGAATTACGGAAGTCTCACAAAGCATAAAAATAATTTTTAAGTCCGTTCCCAACATCAGAGGTAAGGCTCAATGAATCCTTTCCTCGACACCTTCATCTGCTCGCTCCTCGGTCCTCGCAACATTGCGATGCTGTGTACAACTTTGGTGCGATGCAGGAAATCCACCATGGTGACATTATCTTGGAGGCTTCCTTTCATTTGCTGCTTCGTGGCGGGTGAGGGGAATGCATGGTCTAACGTTCCCCTCCCGTCCCTTGCATGTCTGAACAGAGCCTGGGCCTCTAGTGGGTCAGGGCGGTTCAGATGGTACTAAGGTGGTGCAGCGGAGTGTGCATGCATCTCCACACTGGAGCGAACACCATGCCAACGCTTTGACTATGCTGCGCCTGTGATGGGTGTAGGTGCGTACCTAGGGCATGCCTTGGAGATGCCTGGCCTGCTCGATGACCCCGCTGGCGAAACGCAAGGTGAGCTGACCGCAGGCTCACAAGGCCAGCTCGGGCAACGGGCCTGAAAGTACGGGACGGAGTTACGCAGTGAAGTTGAACTTCTCGCTCCGACACGAGACTGTGAACTTCATCATCGAGTAACACTGGCACTGCCGGTCGATGTTACACTACCAAATGTTCAAACGCCACGGCTCAGAGATGGTTGTGACAGTGACGGGCGCCAGCATCGAAGTGGGCGAATTCGCCTCAGCTCAGAAGGGGTCTCAGGCAACTACCATGCATGCATGCTTGCTTGCTGCGCAGCTTGAGCTGCAGAGCTCACGTGCTTCTGCTGAGTTGTGTGAGGTATGTCCTGGGAGGGTTTTGTGTACTCGTGGTCATCTGTGACTCGCTCTCGCCCATGCACATGTCCAGGAAGCGTTGTCATCCCTCAACATGTGCACGATGAGGCAGAGTTCAACGTACACTTCAGAAGTTTAAAAGAAGAACACATGGCATACCCTCCCCCTTACCCGCCCCCGGTCATTGACGACACGCCCCAGATCGCCATCAATGAGACCGCCGATGAGCCGCCTGCAGGTGGGACTTGCTTAAAAGGTTGACACGTCCGCCTGTACCACACATTTTGCAGTCCCCTTGTAATTGATTGGGTATGCGCCCCTGTACCTGGTATTTATTTTTTTATTGTTTAGAGAGCACTCGTCTAAGAACCTGTTTACCTGTGCACCTCTAAAATGCACCCAAGCGCGTCCACGGCTCTATGCAGCAGGGGGCAGCCGGGGCCGTCAACGTGATCCCGCCGGGCCTTGGTAGCTTGCATGGCTCAGCCGACCAGGCCCCTGTCCTGGGACGCAAGCAGATCCTATCTGCCCACACACAAGTGTACACCTGAGCTGGTTGAGCCATGCCCATCCCTGTTGTGGCTCCACAACTTGAGGATTCAGGAGGAGAGATAAGCCATCTCTCAGTTGTGATAGAGCTGATTATCTGAGCTTGCCCTGCCAAAGCAGCGCTGGCTTCAGCTCGAAGCTCTGCGATGAGAACTACCCAGGGCCCAGGGGGGATGTGTGGCTCACCTCTGTCTCTATGTGCTCATCTGTTTCTTTACGCTTGTGACTCCTGTTGCAGGCACTGGTGCGGCCGAGGCAACCGAATCCATCACGCGTTCCACAATAACTATAAACAGTAGTCTCTTCGATAATGCGGAGGCGAAAGCCGCCTTAGTAGACGATATGCTCGAAAATTCCGGCATCCCACCGAGTGGTTTGGGCAGGAGGAAGGACCCCAGCCCACAAGCTCAGGACTCTCTTCCTTTGCGCCGCACGGCAAACAACATGTTGGAAGATGCCCTACAGGGAGCCGTTACTTCTACAGCAGGTGGGACTGGGAAGCAGGGACTGCAACCCAAGTGATGGCCACCTGCCAAAAGCAGAATTCTAGCCTCGATTAGCTCTGTAGACACTCGGGCAATGCAGCAGCCATGACAAGATTCTTCTACTTGTGGGACCTTGTTGGGTATATCTATTAGCAGGAAATGGAAAGGATGGGAAGGATTGAGCCAGAACTTAGGTGACAGAGGTGATCACAAGGAGCGCAGCCCCAAGCTTTATGAAGCTTGTACGCACCCAAGCATGCGTGTACACCTTCCTTCATGATGCCTTGTGCATATGGCTGCAAAAAGCGCGTAATAAGCTGCATTAAGCATTTGTGCCCAGCCTGCCCGCGTCAGGCATCCATCAAGTAGCTTGGACACGACCCTGATCTGAATGTCTAAGCTCTTGATTTTCCTGCATTCCTCCGTGCCTTTGATGTTGCATTTATTTGATTTGATTGGGGCGTAAATCCGTTTCCTTGTTGAACTGCATTGACCGCAGGCAATATCCGACTGTTTAGGGATGAGGAAGATAACGACATTGGCATCGACATCAGGCTGTTTTATCCGGAGGGGACCCCTGCTGAGACACGAGCAAGGGAGGCAGACATTGCTGGTCGTAGATTGCGGGATAACACCGACTCTCCAAGGTACAGGGATGGTTTGGAGCAGGCTGTCCGAGAGAGCGGCGAGGATCTGGACAACATCGAGGACATAGTTAACAGCATTGGATTTGCTGCCTTTGAAGGCGAAGCAGTTGAGGATGGTGCATTTGCACTGAAGGCAGGTGTTGGAGCGCTGCTTGCGTCCATTGCCGCCATCACCCTGCTGGTGTAATGTCATGGTGGCGCAGAAGGCCCTGAGCCCTGGTGGATTGATGGAAGAACTAGTTGACTCGCGAGGAATGTGTAATACTGAGGGCAGATAATCTGCAAATTTAGCATGCATGCGTTGAGCAAGTGAGGTGCCAAGCAGCAAGCCTTGCACCATTTGATTGATTTACTGTCATTACAACCAAGCATGTGTACCAGTACAGGCTGGATCCCAATCCCCATGTGATACAGTACACGACTGCAGTACTTGACCTAAACACTGTCCTAGCATGCTTGACAAGTCAGGTATCTTAATTTTAGGCATAATGGCTAAGGTGTCAATCCATTCAGAGAGCTTCTTCATTCATTTGATTCTTGTGTATTCCTTGACCTTCATGGTCAAGGTTGGAGGGCTGTGAGACCGCATGCGCATTAAAACAGGGGCTTCCTTTGATTTTCTGATATTTATTGCTACGAGATTATCATTAATTGTATAATTGAAGCTAATTACACCCACAAGGAAGGCTCGCTGCATATGTTGGCAAAGAAAACTAATTGCTCTGCCTGCACACATGGTTATTATCCATTTTCTGCATCTGTCATTCATACAAGTGCTTGTTAACACCCCCCCCCCCTCCTTGCATGCATGGAAATTAATTTGCCTTTCGAGATTTGAGACGTACTATGCTTTGCGGCGGTGCTTTTTTCTTGGTTCCTGGAATGAGCCTCTTTTGTCAGGGTGAATGCTGGACATTTAAATGAGGAATTCCTATCCCTCATCAGTTCACTGTAAAGTAAAGATAGAAATAAAGAGAGCATGCTTATTGCTGCCGAACAATATCTAATGTGAGGCATGAGCGACCTCTGCAAATTGATGCTGATGAAGCTCTTTTGTGAGATTCCTGAAGGCTGGTCATGTGCAACTTATCGAAGAAAGGAAACAAGTTTAAGTTTGACCTTCGGCCAGGTAGTTTAGCCATTGAAAAAACATCCATAAGCTCTGAAATAAAACGATAGGAATCATTAGTACGCTGTAAAGAGAGACAGAGAAGGAGTTGACGAAAATGATAACTAGGACAGGGTGCAGAGGGGATGGGGGAGCTCTCAGCACCAGCCTACAATTAAGTTTACAAGTTTAAGTTTGACCTTCAGCCAGGTAGTTTGACTGATCAGGTTGCTGGTGAACACCAGCCATCGGATAAACATCCATAAGCTTTAAAATAATACGATAGGAATCATTAGTTTGTTTCTGGAAAAAATTGAAGACATCTTCAGAACAAGCTTGAGAGAAATAAAAAGCTCCAGTCTGATTGACAGTAATTTTGTGAGCCATAGGGAGATCGTG
>LFCJ01003519.1_pt1 | contig 11482 bp, 12 predicted proteins | sample 643141 | NCBI WGS metagenome assembly LFCJ01 (sample SAMN03766243, study PRJNA286221) | soda lake metagenome | biome: soda lake; feature: Kulunda steppe; material: water; isolation source: sample B1-Br-g2 brine of Lake Bitter-1 | place: Russia: Kulunda steppe | collected 2010-07 | reverse complement strand
TAGAAACTCAAACAGGCTAAGAGACTTTATTAGCCAGGCAGACACCAAAGGCCTAGCCTTGTATGTGCATGAGTGCCTTGAATGCTGTGCCTAGACCTTAGAACACTACCTATCTTGCTTTTATTGGCCTCGGTTGCAGGCCTGTTTGGCTTCAGCTAAGCTGCCCTCGTTTGGCAGATACAGCTATGTAACCTAACCTAACCTAACCTAACTTCTCTCTATGTTAAGCCTGCGGTCAGGCAAGGTCAGCGGTGCATGCAGCTGCTGTCGGATCTATTCATATATTCTGTTGGATAAGTGGACTGGACTGAACTGGGCGCTGCCATGCTTGTTACTAGGGGGGTCAGACAGGAAACACAAGCTAGCCTACCACCAGGATACTCCGCCAACCAACTCAACCAAACCCCGGGTCATAATGCAGCATGAATCTGGCAATGCACTTGTCTGAGTTGGCAGTACCAAAGGTTTTAATTTAGAACACTGACTCGTCTCTTATGCCAGCGCTTTTTGTGCTGACTTTGGCTTCGGCTAAGGTGCCCTTGTTCAGCAGGCTTTCAGATATTCCTGATCATAGGCCAAACAAATCAGCCTGAAGACCAGGCCGGCGGTTACTTGTTTCAGGCCCTAACTTGTTACATGTTTTAGGCCGGCCCAACAAGCACAGCAGTAGACCCATCTGGCTGATGGACTAACCACAATGTGAACTTGAATTTACAAGTAGTTTGCTTCTGAACATCTGCAATCTGCAATGGCACAGTGCATTCACAGCAAACAAGAATAGTTCCTTTCTCAATTGTTTCCATTTCAATCTTGCTGCAATAGACCCAATCCTGCAGATCAATCCATGTACATATGCCGGCGCACCTTGCCGCCAAAAAAAACAAAGTCGAGTTGCTTAGGACACACATTGGCGCCCACGGCCACCAACTAGTACTACTAATCAGCTAGTAACTGATTTCCGTCACAACTCACATTTGGGGCACCAAGGGAAAATCGGCAATAATATACATTTTGTGGCAATGGCCGACACAGCCACAGGCACAAAGCAAGAAAGAAGACAGCTACCCCGGAAAAAGCGATCCTAGGCAATCATAGCAAATAACGTCATGCATGCAGTTTTACCACACGCAATTTGCAGCATGATGGCATGCTTGTCAAGCTGCATCATTGGCAATCGTTCGGCACACCACCACACAGCGCTGCAGGGCCTGTTCCTCCAATAGCTCGGCTCAGTGCATAGCCAGACCCTCATTCACTATCACCAACCTTGATACACAGAGATAAGGATCAACTGCATGTACGAGCAGTGGTTAGACCATCTATGCCAAGCACCCTTTCTGCTGCCACCTGCTTCAGTCTTTACCCCCCAATAGACTTCGCATTGCTGGCGCTTCCACAGCTTGTGTTATTCAGCATACAGGTTAGGTGGATGCCTGGCTATGGCCATCTGATGGCTTCAGGGGGCTGGCCTGCTCCAGCTGTGGTCAGCATGTGTCTGTTGGGCATGTTCACGGATTGTGGGAGCCCGGGCGCACTGCCGGGCAGCGCTGGTGCTATGCTCACAGCCTGCACCAGAAATTCCATACACAGGCGCACGCGTGTGTGCACATGCGTGTGTGTGTGTGCGCATTTGTATGTGCGTGGGTGCGCATGTGTGCGCTTTTGCTGTACGTGCGCAGGCGCATGTGTGCATTTTCACAGCATCCCCAAAGGAACACACAGCTTGGCAGGGTTGTGTTTGGACAGATTGCATACACTCTCCCACATGGCTCCAATCTCTGCAGGCAAGCAGCAAGGGTTCCAAGGGGTGTGCCCCCTGTGACACAGTTGCTCCCTGTACACCTGGTCTCGGGCACTTTCTTGCCAGCTCACCTGCAGCGGCACCATCCCACTGCTTTGTACGGCAGCACCTGCTTGCATAAGCTGCTGCTGCTGCTGCTGGAGGCCAGCAAGGGCAGCTGCAGGGGCAGCTGCAGCCATCGCTGCAGCATGCGCGGCTGCTGCTGCTGAGGTGGCGTTTGCTGTGGCTGTGGCTGCAACTGCAGCGGCGGCAGCCTGGGGTGGGGTCGGGCCAGAGGTAGATGCAGCCGGGATGGGTGCAGGGGAGGGTTGTGGCGGGATGGAGGAGGCGAGGCGCTCTTGCAGAAATGGGTGATTCAGGGCTTCCTGTGCAGTCATGCGCTGCTCAGGCTCATACCTGCAAGAGGTAGGGATGGGTTGGTGGGTGGGTAGGCAGCAGCACTTGAGAGGGCATGTACCTCACAAACAGTTTGCTGTCTAAAGCCATGTTTCTCAATTAAAACAGAATGTGGGATTTTTAGTAGGCACTCATGCTCAAGGGGACAACTTGTCCATCTGGTAGGTGCGTCTCTGGAGACCCCTAGCTCAATCCTGTGTGCGATGGCCTACTGTCGGCTCAAAACCCTTAATGGTCACGTTTAACTTCTCATGCGGTTAGCTCGTATATCATTGTGTCCCAAGCTCATTAGTCTGACAGCAGGTCTGCATGCCACACAAAAGATGGCGCTCACCCTATGATAAAGCATGCATGCATCAAGATGTAACATGGCTATGGGGCAGGTGGCTGCAAAGCGTAGTATTGCAAGACCTTCCCAACGCCACGGCACAGCTATGTAACCAAATCAATGCCCCGGCCCAGGGGGTAGGTGGCGAGGGTCTGGGTGAGACCCCCCCCCCTTGATGCTAGATGGTGTTGCAGCAGAGCCGTCAGCACTCATGGTGTAGTCCTCCCATTCTAAGTCCGGGTTCAGGTAAGAACACCCCCCCCCATGCTACATTGTGGTGCAGCAAGCAGGCAGCTTAGCTGTGCAGTCCTTCCCAATCCGGCCACACACCTGAGCAGGCCCGACAGAAGGTCCACCAGAGAATCTATGTAGGGCACAGCCGATGAGTCTCCATTGCTGAGGATCAAGCGCCGCAGGTTGGACATTTTCTTGACGGCCTTCACACTCTTCTTGCTAGGGGCACCATCCGGCCAGTGCAGCCTAAGAAGCCACATACCGCCATATGAGAGTTAAACGAAAAAGTGAAAGAGAGTGAGTGAGAGAGAGAGAGAGGGAGAGAAAGGGAGAGAGAGAGGGAGAAAGGGGGGAGGGGGGGGAAAGAGAGGGGGTGCAGGGTTGGCGCATGAGCAATGGTTGCGAGTACGACCCATCCCTGATGGCATCCTTTGAACCTGTGAGCCGCACATGGCTTTGACGAGCTCGGTGCTGATCCATGATTGTCTGTGTGGTGCTTAGTGCCAAGGCTGTGCACCTAACACCTGCCTTTGCTGGTGATCCAGATTGTGCTACGCAATCCAGTGCAGCTTCCCATTCATGTTGGTAGTTTGGTTCAGTCTGTGCAGCAAGCACAAGTACTGAGCGGCCTTGGCGCTGCATCTTGCTCTGCTGTTTGCGACCCACTGCCATTAAAGCCCACTAACCCCACTAACCATGCAGGAGATCGTTTCAAGGAAAGGTGTACAACCAAGTGCTGTGAGGAAAAGCTCTTTGAAGGGTACGTACATTGCAGGCAGGCAGGCAGGCCCAGCACGCTCGGCCACACGAACGCGCGCCCGCGCGCACCTGTTTTCAACGAAGCACTTGGAGGCAGCTTTGTTGGAGCGCTCGACCATGGCCTCAGGGATGGGCCCCAAGACCTGCTCCATCATCGCCAGGTGCTCCAAGTTCTCATGGGTCTGGAACAGGGCGTCGCCTGCGCTCACAAGGCCGCGTGCACAGAGATGGTGCTGTGAGACTCAGCTCCGGGAAAGGGAAGCATGGCGCGCCTCTTGGGGTAAGGCAAGCCCCGGCTGCCAGCACCCCGGAGCCCTTGTCAAGGAAGGACAGTGTGGTAGGGGTAACGATACTGATGCACTCTTGGGGTTTGACAGAGGCACACCACTGCCTCTCAGCAACTTGGTGTGAGTTTTCAGGCAGGCAACGGAAGAACCCTGATGGCATCAGTCTGACGAGGAGCCTGGACGCTCGTCTGTTCTTTGCCTGGACATACACCAAGCTAGGGCCCCCTTCCTTCCCATGACCGAGCGCTTGCAAGCAGCAGGCCTTCCATGCTGCACAGCCAGGGGCCCCACACTGTGGAGTGGTCACCTGTCAGCAGCTCCACAATGATGCAGCCCAGGCTCCACATGTCGCAGGGGTAGGACCAGCCCATGCCCATGATAATCTCTGGGGCACGGTAGTGGCGGGTGGACACAATGCTACTGTGGTACTGCTCCTCGAAGGTGGAGCTCCCGAAGTCAATCAACTGAGCAGCACAAGTGGAGCAGCGGGTGGAGTTGGTGTGTGTGAACACGCCTTGATGCAAGACATAGCAGGCATGGCACACGAGTTTGCACAAGGTGCATCTGCCAGTCAAATTCAAACACCCAGGGGGAACAGGGATCAAATGTGGGGCAAACACGCGCCGTGTTCAGGTGCCTTTCGGGGAGGGGCACAGCTCCCTACTTCCAGCTGTGGCAAGCCAGCTTTGCAGGCACACATCTTTCACGTGTTAATTTGCTGAGGTCCAGGCACTCTGACAAGCCGCTAGGTGCAACCAACCTTGATGGCGCTAGAAGAAGGTACAACACGGGTGGTGGTGGAGCGCCTGCATCCAAGCCCATGGTGATAAGCAGGATGCACATGTGCTAAAGTTCCAGGTTTGCACACTCTGCAACCAACTGGCTCTGACAAGAGTACAGAACAACCAGCCACAGTACAAAACAAATGCTGGGGCACATGATAGCAAGCGCGGACGGGTCATCTGTGCCACATTAGTTATGGCATGGTTGATACAGCGGTTATCAAGTCAGCAGTGCCAGTCCTGATAATTCTGGTAGCAGCACATCCACCCACCCTGAGCCAGATGAGGAGCGGCAGTAGTTCAGAGACATGAGGAGGATATTCTCGGGCTTCAAGTCGGTGTGCACCAGGTGCAGGTCGTGCAAATAGGCTACAGCCTGGATTAGCTGCCTGGAGAACTCTTGGACTAAGTCGATGGGAAAAGGTCTGTATTCGTTCTTGCGCATGAAATCGAACAGGCTGGGACCCAGCTTCTCAAAGACCTGGGCATGCAGAGGGTACCAATTGAAGCAGTGAGCAGGCCTGACAGGCAGCATTTTCCGCCGCACCGCAAACAAGCACCTAAAAAGACCTGCTTCACCAAGCCTGCCAAAAACACATGCATGCACCATCTCCGACTCAGGTGAGGGTTGGACGGATGTACCCAAATAAGATGGATCTGCACAGCACTGGTGATGAGGACCCACCATGCACACATGGCCTCGGTAGTCAAACCACTCGCGCAGCGCAACGCAGTTCCTGCAGGAAAGAGAGCGCTTGTGCAGTGTAAGGCAGGAGGTGCGTGTTAAACCCTTTAACTCTCTCTTTGGGGGCTCATGCAGACGTCTGTATCTATGACTGTCACTGCCCCACTGCTCTTGCACCCACTTGTTGCCGTCGGGGTCGTTGCGCTCCAGCGTGTTCAGCACCTCCAACTGCGTCCGCAAAGTGGGGGCATACGGGCACAAGTCAGCACGCGAGGTGAGGGGTTCGCGAGGGGGCAACTCCGAGAGAGCCCGGCAGCGTCCTCCGACTGTGTTCGCACCTCGATCATGGCCGCGTGCCTGTACTTGTCGATGTTGCGGACAATCTTGATGGCGACGTAGTCCTTGTGCTTGCGGTCCCAGCACTCCAGCACGCGGCCGAACGTGCCTGCGCGAAGAGGCGGAGGCGCGGCACGGAAGTGTCGTAGAAAGCAGGGTTCTCGCGTGTGCGGAGGCAGGCGGGCAGGGTGACAGGGAGGAAGAGCACGCACCTTCGCCCATCTTACTCAAGATCTTGTCTGCGAGGACAGGAGGGGGGAGCGGTGCAGGAAGATAGGTTAGAGCATTGCTAGGAGGCTGCACATCACAGTGACGTGCTGCACAACTGGGAATGCTCAGACGCAGCAAAAGCTGCGGTGCACAAACGCAGCACACTCACATCTCGAGGTGAGGTTCTCCCCAAGTTGATACACGTAGTGGCCCTCCTGCGTGGGAAAAGCACACGGGCAGCGCGTTAGTCAGTGGCCCCCTAGGCTGGTGAACGGCTGCGTCCCCTTTCCTCCTCCTGCTCTCCAACCTCAAGCTACTGGACATTGCTGCTGCTGCTGCTGCTGCTGCTCCTGCTGTTGTGAATGTGACGCTGCTTCCTGCTGGTGTTGCTGCTGCTGCTGCTGCTGCAGCTCCCACCTTGTCATCGTTGCGCAGAGGAGGGGACGGTCTGTCTGGCACATGGAAAGCGGAAGCAGCAGGGGGGATCCCTGGCCTGCACACTCGCTTGGATGCCTGCAGGCAGGGAGTGCAGGAGCCCGAGGGCAGTGGTTGTAATGAGCAGCAGGGTCCTAGCCTTGCAGGAGGGCGTTGACGTGCGTCACCCTTTGTGCTTTTTCCGAGAGAGCGCACAGAACACACCTCCCCCTCGCTACTGCTGGGATCCCTGCCCCGCTTGTTGTTGCTGGTGCCGACCAGCGCGGGCTGCAAGGGCCCGCTGGGACCCGCGGCAGGCACACCAGCAGGCTGCAGCGTCCCGTTACAATTGGCAGCTAGCGTGTCCTGCGCCATTTTCAGCAGCAGCTGGAATTGGGGATGGTCTAGTGTTGCCATTTTGGGTCATGTATGTCGTACTGCAAGATGGGTAATTCCTTTCTTTCTGCCCGAGCCCAAGGGTCTGCGCTGACGGTTGGGCCGATCCCGTATCCCCGCACCCAAACGGACACCCCCACACAATATCACATACTCAGCCACTCAGGCTGCAGCTCACCTGCTCCTCAACCAGGACTTGGGCTGGCTCCCCCCTTGCCCGCGCCTTTTGCCCTTCCCATCCGCTGCTGCGCCATGTCCTGGCAGTGCTGCTGCTATTGTTGTTGCTGCTGCTATTACTGCCACTGATAACAAGCACTCCAAGTTGCAGCGGCTTGCTAAGCGGGGCGAGATGCTTGATGTGGAGGGCACCTCCTCCCCCCACACCAGGGCGAATCTGGTGGGGCCTAGAAGTACACTGCCTGCTCACCAACATGCCGGCACTTGCAACATAACGCCATGCCAAAGGTTGCAGTTACAAAAGCAAATTGTGCACCTAGTCGCAGGCAGACTATTTCTTCGGTTATGGTAGTTATGTGTGAAGAATCCATGTCCTGCGGGTACCTTCTTCTTCAATGACCTCAAGATGTCCGCCTTTTGATTTATACAAACCAAGTGGCCTCGAAAGTTAGACTTGTACTTATGTCTGTAATTAGGAAACCTCCTTCTCAAACCTTCTTGGAGTCCCTTAATAGGGACATAGGGGTATACGGTATACCGTGTACCCCTTTCACTGTTCCCAGGTGCACTGATTCAGTTTGACAGGCTCCAATCAATTTGATAAACCTTCAGGCACATCAGGGTTACAGCTGCTGTGTAACCTAGACCTTCTCCTTTACTCTCCATGTATTTCTCCTGTTGAGCTGGCAAGCTGCATACTTGCTCAGAAGTTCATTGTCTGATCAGACTGTCCAACATGGCCGCCTGCCCTAACTTGAAAGTAAATTGACTCTTGCATGCCGATTTTTCTGAAGAGTCAATCAAGGAGCTTGTTGAAGCATTGCTGCAAAAAGCATTTGTGAGTTCTGGAAGCCCACCCCTCCGATGAACACATACATGCTTTTGGATGGGAAGAAGTCGATTATTGAGCAACAATCACTTGGTGTCAAACAAGGCTGCCCCCTCTTCCCCTCCTGTTTTCCTGCACAACATTGTTACTGAGAGACACATGTTGTTTGCTGATGGCCTGTCCCTCCCAAAAAAAAACAATGACACAAGGACCTGCAGACTATACTTACCAAGAGAGTTGACGCTGCAAGGGAGTCACTCACTCTTCACAAACAAAAGTCACAGGTGATGCGCTTTATGAAAACATGCCTCCTCTCTTGTCTTTGACAGTGTGCAGCTCCCTTCACGGACACATTCAAGTATTTGGGCATGGTGTGTGAGAAGCAGATTGATCTGAACGCTACAGATGATGCAGCACTTTCTGTCAATATTTGGTAGGCACATTTCTGAGTCAAAAAGTTTGTTCATCAACATAACCTTGCTAACATGCGTACATATGGTTCTATATAAAATAAATCTATGTAAACACTTGATTTGGGAATACAGCTGTAACGATACATATCTTTATCAATCGGCAAGCGCGGTGTCCAAGACGGACCTCCGTCTTTTTACAACAGCGGCAAACACTCCACTTAACTAGTGGGATTGCCTGGTGCTTGACCAGGTATAAACTGCTTCCAAAAAAGGAAAGGCTAAACCAACAGGGAAATCCCTATTTGCATGAATTAAGGAAGAGGTTTACGTCTGGTGCAAGCACCAGGCAAACTCCCACCATCAAACGCATATTGAATTGAGTCAGACTTTGTGTTCACACTTTACATTTGCAACATGGGATCAACATAACTCCCTTTTCTGTGTGATGTCGAAGAGGACCAAGATGAGCAACATGTCCCTGTCTACCATCAAAGAGACATTCAGGCTGTACACCCTTTGCGCTGGGATGTACACCTCATTGAAGTCAAATATTGTGATGACATATGACCAGAGCAACAAGAAGCAAGAGCAACATCATATGGATTGGTTAAGGTAAGCGCCTCTAAGAACAATTAAAATTGTCTATACTTAATTGTATGCATTGGGTATAACCTGAATATAGGTACAATAATGAACAGCATACAAGATTAAAGCATGCCCTTGCACAGCAATGCCACAAAGTGAGCCTACATACCATCCTGATTGGAGTGATGGGGACCGTTTACAAATGTCACACTGAGCTACCCCTCAGTTAGCTTGGCCTAGACCGGTATAGAGTAAAAAACATACTCTTTATCAATTACTCATTCTATTCAAGATGATACAAAGATCATAAATAGTATTATTATTAAATACAAGTAGGAGATGAAAAAAGGGAAGTAGATATGGCTCTTTTCAGAACCCTCCTGATCTCCACTAATTATCTTCTTAGTTTGATGGTGGAGATTAGCCTGGTGCTAGCACCAGATGCAACTTCTTCCTTAGTTCACGCAAATAGGGGTTACCCTGTTGGTGTAGTCTTTTCTCTTCTCGTCGTGACGGCATCAATCCCAATATAATTTTTCCAATGCTTCTAGCGCCTGTCTTGCTCATCATTCTTGTTTCTCTGACATTGCCTTTTCTCTCATGCGTTGGTGCCTTCCTTGATTTAGGTTCAGGTTGCAGGCCTGATAAGTTTAAGCTAAGCTGAACTCATTTCACAGGTACTGCTGATATGTGTCCTTCTCTCCGCAGGAAATGCATGTCTAACTCATGGATGGCTTCGCCTCTCAAGCTTAGCCTTGTTGCCTGCTCAGTAAGCACTGCACAGGGCCCGCCCCATTTGCTTCCTAGATACCTACAGCTAAAGTTGAGTAGGAAAGTGCTCCGTAACATTGCTCACTGAAGTGAAACTGGCAGTGTCACTTGCATAACCATACCCTGACTCAGAGTGTTGAGACTGGATGTTGGCAAATCCACAGCAATAGATATAGATATAGGCGCTGTGACAAATTTGGCTTGAATGTCCAGGACAGAAAACATGTCGTCTCTTCAAGGGCGTAAAGTTCAAGGCATGAAAAGAAAAGAAAAGAAAAGAAAAGAAAAGGAAAGGAAAGAAAAGAAAAGAAAGAATACGCAAGCAAAGGAGCAGCAAAAAAGCTCACATCAATTAAGGAAAAGGGGCCACTTGAGAAGAAAAGCCCCTTCACCAAAAAAGAAAAGGGCGGTCAGTGAGGATTAGGAGGGTTGCGAGCAGACAAGCCAGCAGACCTCTACTGATTGGTTTGTAGGTAAAGAGAATGCGCAAGAGAACGCCTGGTCTAAACAAGCTTTTGAGCATAGTGCACAGAATGAGCATGGAGCTTGAGAGCAAGTTTCTTGACTCTTTGTGAGTCAAGGCCGAGACTCTTCAGAGGAACTTAGGTGTGAGGAATGTAAACAACACCCCCTACACCTAAGAGAATGACATGAAAAACATGGTCTCCTGCATTGCTGCGTTGAAGATGACCATGCTGAGTATGGGCAGCTTGGAGCTGCTGCTCAGGGCGAGTGCCTTCACAGTACTTGATTTCAATGAGATGGGTGGTACGACGCTGCCAAGGGAGTTTCTCGGGGCGAGTCTGTCTAGGCCGGTAAGCTGTGGCTGGTGATGGGGGTCTGCCTCCAGCTGCGGTGGCTGCCGCTAAAGAACCCTGCCCCCTACCCAAAACCACCCCCCTTCCACTCCTTTTAGTAAGGCCTTTGATCATTGGGATGGTTCTGTTGATTTTGGGAATTGATATTGCATGTTTTCTTTGGAGTCACTAAAATGGCGTCAGGGCGAGAAGTGAGTCTGTCTCTTCGATTATGGTTTATAGCAAAAATCCAAGCCGGAGGTACTCTGGATTCTGCTGTCACAGGTATTTCAAAGTTTGAAGTTGAAGTTTTTGCATGCGATGCTTGTCAGCACTGCCACATCTGTGGATACAAGACAGGATCCTAGGGAGCCTTTACTTGCATGCATGAAAATGTGCTATTTGAAAAGGAAATTCACAAAATAATTTATTTACTGATTGTACCCTAGCTGACAGAATTTATACTAGTACTCCAGTACTGGAGGCAGCTTCATGTTTTGACAACATCAGTGCTGAGGATGTGACCTTTTTCTCTTGAAGCAGATACTGTACTGTTTGGCAAATAACTTGTTGTCTTATTTCAAACAGAAGTTCTGAGACTATGGATGCTTTTTGTCGGGCTGGCAGAGACCACCGAGCCCAGTAGTCAACCCATCTGTAGCTGACATATTTGTGAAACCTTCACCCCATGAAAAAAGAGAGGCGAGGCAATTAAACTTAGGCCAGAGGGGTTACTCTTGTACATTAGGCTGATGTGGACAGTGAGATGGGCTAGACTCTGTGAATGCCCAAACATTTGGTTGCTGGCTCTGGATCAAACTACGCTTTGATATCTGCTTGCTTTCTTTGAGATCCTGTGTGTGCTCTGATATCTTCTTGCTTTGCTATCTGCTTTGAGATCTGAAGTGGCTTCCAGACCACGCCTGACTTGGAATGTGATCTTTGGCGTTTACCCGGCAGATACTCTGCTTTTTCCCTTGTATATATTTGACTTATTTATATCTTGCTCGCTGTTGCTGTTCTGAGGAAAAACCCTATTGGTGCTGTTGGAGTTGGAGGTCTTGACAGCCAGCTGGCATTGCTTGAATAGACACGAATATGCGTGGAATATTCCTTTCGTTTCGGTACAAAAAGGATCTGCCTGCCTGTGTTCTGGGGGGTAGGTGGGAATTAATGAGCACTGTCATGCTGCCTCTTTTGCCTCTCATGATCATGTTTGTGTAACAATACCCTGGCCTATGTCCGCTCCCGTCAGATCAGGTTAAGCACATCCACAAAGTCT
>LFCJ01003518.1_pt1 | contig 11482 bp, 17 predicted proteins | sample 643141 | NCBI WGS metagenome assembly LFCJ01 (sample SAMN03766243, study PRJNA286221) | soda lake metagenome | biome: soda lake; feature: Kulunda steppe; material: water; isolation source: sample B1-Br-g2 brine of Lake Bitter-1 | place: Russia: Kulunda steppe | collected 2010-07 | reverse complement strand
GAGAGAGAGAGAGAGAGAGAGAGAGAGAGAGAGAGAGAGAGAGAGGGAGACACACAGATAAATCAATATGAAGACAGAGGACCGGCATGACCGGGCAACATCTCAGCAGTCTGATCTCTTTGTGTTACAGCATGCCTGCGGCTGGCCCAACAATCACCAACTTTGCAAAAATTGCTGCAGCAATGCAAAACCAATCGCCCAGTTGCCAGTTGTGCCTGCAGCTGCTGAGCCCTCTTGTCAACTGCATTGCTACGTCATCTGTGTACCCACAGAACAAGAAGGGCTCTGCAAAGCCGCCCCTCAAAACAAGTGATTGCCTAGTTCCAGGCAAGGACGCACACAACATACAGGCCATTCTTGCAGCAGGTCCGCAACTGCTTGCGCATGTGTCTCCGCTTGAGCCCTCCTTTGGCTAGCAGTGACCAGCAAAAACCAATCAGCCAAGCGCTATGGCTCATGGTAGCTCACAAACTTGTAAGCTTGCGCATGTGTGTCTACTTGAGCCCCTCCATCGCAAACAAGCAGCGCACACTCGGTTCTGTGGTGGTGCGGGAACATGGCCCACCAAGCAGCCATGCTGCTTAAGGTCCAGGACCCCATAAGGTGGAGAGGTGCCTGGATGAGCACCCCAACTATGCAAGCAAAATGGCTACTTTTGCCGCTCCATCGCCACCTCACATACTGCCTTTCTGTCTTACGACCAACAAAAAATGTGATGGATGCGCACCCAGGAAAAAGTCACAGCCAGGGCAGAGCGCGGCAAGGAGATGCCCCTCCCCCCCGGAGGCCATCCATGCATGGGAACATGTACACACCCACCACAAAACACCTTCACCACAGCCTCCGCCATCTCATTCATGACGGTGGTTGGGCCGGGGCCTGCGGGCAGGCAGCAGCACAGGTGCAGGAGGGCACATGCTTTAGCTGGGGAGCACAGGTCATGCATCACAGCGCGTCTGGTGCAGACACAAACAATTGGCGCACTAAAGCAGGCGCACTAAAATAGGTCATGCTTCAAAGCGTCCAGGTGCAGGCACCCACACCAAAGCAAATTGGCTGTGCAGGAGTGCAGAGTGGCGGGGCACTGTGCTGCCATGGTTCACTGCGCGGGGCAGTGGGGCAGTGCGCTGGGAGCAGAGACATTCAGTGGCATGGCACACTATGTGCGTGGGAAGTGCACTTCAGGCGGGAGCATTCGCTGCCATATGCGGCGTATGGCGTGCTGGGGCAGTGATCAGGAGGTGGTGCAGCAGCTGTCCGGGCAGCAATCCACTAGGTGCCGCTGCCAGGGCAGGGCACGCGCTCCATGCCCACCTCTAGCTTCATGCAGCAGCTCGTCGTGCTGCGCCTCCTCCCAATCCACCAGCTCGACAGGGGACAGGGCGTGGTCAGGGGCTGGGGGCAGGTGGGCAGCAGGTGCACGGCCGCCAGGCACAGGTGCAGGACCCTGAGGCAGGTGAGCCATGTATGCAGGCTCACAGCATGCCTGTTGTGTTGGAGTGTATGCGCATGCGCGCATGTGTGTGCGTGTGTTTGTATGTGTGAGTGCGTGTGCATGTGTGTGAGTGCGTGTGCATGTGTGTGAGTGCGTGTGCATGTGTGTGTGTGTGTGTGCGCGCGATTGCGTGCATTTTGCATGCGCTGCGTGATTGAGGTGAGCAAGAGAGGACAAGGCCTAACGGTAAGACTTGTGCTGAGTGCGCCCTGTCCTGCACACATGCATAGGGGATTTGAGGCGCTGCCACAACAACAAGCAGCTGTGGCACTTGGCGGCCAGGAAAAGTATGTGATACACACACACTCACATCAGATGGCTAGGCCAGGGTGAGACAACAGCAATACAAGCAGCCTGTGAAGGCCGCACAAGGCTTGTACAAGAGCAAATTTGTTGCTTGCCTTGCCACGTCGTGGGCGTCTCAGTGCTGACTGCGGTACTGGCTCCTCATCACTGCCGCCCAGCTGCTGCTGCGGCGGCGGGGAGAGTACATCCTCCTGCTTGGCAGCCTCCCCATGTCGTGAACGCTTACGCGGTGGCATTCTCCTACACCCGGCCGGATAGCAATATCTTAAATGCTCGTGCTGCTGCTGTGGCCTTTTAGTGGTCACTGTAGTGACCATGTACATGTAGCATTAATGCATAGCTTCCAAGCTGTTGTTTGCACACGCGTGTGCATGTTCGTTGAGAAAGGGCATTGAGAGGGAGCAGAGAGGAGAGAAAAACAGCTGGAAAGGAAGCCACTTACCTCCTGATCAGATCAATCACTGGGTCCCAAACAGCAGATGCCTTGTCCCCGCCTGTATGCCTTCACGCGTACACCAATCACTTTTTCACAAGTATGAATAAGTTCAATTCATCGAATATGTAGCTTTCGGACGCAATAATTGGAAGGTGCTGCGCCTACGCCTTGCTCACAAATTTTCAAGCCGAAGGCTGGTGTTACTTATTTAGTGAAGCTGAAGACCAGAAGCTCCAACGCCTTTCTTCAGGTAAATGGAAATCATGTTGAGCCAATGAGCCATAGATACCGGTTACAAACTTATTATGAACTGCTGTGGTCCCCAGGCAGCAGAAGGAGTAACAGAGCCCACTATTCAGCCCAAGGCAACGATGGCTCCCACTGACCCCGAGTTCGCCCTTGCGCCGCACCCCACCATCCCCAAGGCTGAGGGTCCCGTGTTGGTAGTCATCCTAGACGGCTATGGAGAGAACGAGTTCAAAGGCGAGCCTGCCCCTTCACTGCTTTGCCTGATCTCTCCCTAAGAGTGTGTGCGTGCACGCTGTGTGCGGGGTGTGTGCTGCGCTTTGCTCCTCAGACGCACATCTGAGTCTGCATGCTCAGCAAGCCCTTCCCCATTCCCCTTGCCCCTTTCCTTCACCCTTGCTCGCAGATGAGTTCAACGCTGTGCAGCAGGGCCAGACCCCTACAATTGACAAGCTGCAGGCGGTGGCCAACCGCTCTCGCACCCTGCGCGCCCACGGCACTGCAGTGGGCCTGCCCACTGACGCAGACATGGGCAACTCTGAGGTGGGCCACAACGCCCTGGGTTCAGGCCAGGTAGTGGACCAAGGAGCCCGGCTGGTGGACATTGCCCTGGAGACAGGTGCCATGTTTGAGTCTGAAGGCTGGAAGCACGTCAGCCAGGCCTTCGAACACAACACGCTGCACCTGATCGGCCTTCTGTCGGACGGCGGCGTGCACTCGCGCTACGACCAGGTGGTGCTCACGCTAAAGGGGGCGGTGCAGCGCGGGGCCAAGCGGGTGCGCTTGCATGTACTCACGGACGGCCGGGACGTGCCGGACGGCACCTCAATTGAGTTCATTCGGCACCTGGACGAGGAGCTCGCCGCTCTGAACGCAGCGCACGGCGTGGACTGCAAGATTGCCTCCGGAGGCGGGCGCATGTATGTAACCATGGACCGCTACGAGGTGAGCTGATGTCAGGGGCAGCTGCTGTCCTGCACAGGCACTCGGGAATTAGGCTTCCATGTATGGCGGTGCAGACTCTGGGCTGTAAGCTGAATGTTCAGGGGAGCCTGGTGTTCTCAAATCTACTAGCTTGAGAGCCTCTGCTCCCGTATTTGCACCCAACTCGTTTGAGACTGATGCCCTTACAGTTGCTACTCTAGAAAGGAAGTAGGGCCATTTTCTTCCATAGCAGCCCAGGTTGAATATGGACAGCCACCTGTGCTGGCAGCCGGCTTTGATTCAGGTGGCCTTTCCCCTTGTTTTCCCCGCATTTCTCTCATGATGACTGCCGCAGCAGATGATGATACAAGCTTGCGGACCTAATTGGCAGCTCCTGTGAAAGCACGCATATTTTCAGGCTTTCTGTAAGTGCGCACGCAACTGTGCACACTAATACACACAGAAGCCCATGTTCCTGCAGTGTTCCTACATTAACTCTAAACGCTCTTGTCACAACATGTCGCGAATGCCCTATAATCATGTGCACACAGGCGGACTGGGGCATTGTCAAGCGGGGTTGGGACGCACACGTGCTGGGCAAAGCACCCAACCAATTCACGGATGCTGTCACTGCCGTCAAGACCCTCAGGGTGTGTCCAGCAGAGGTGGCCCACAGATTGATTTGCTGATGACTGCACACATTGCCCACAGCTTCCAGCCCCCGCCCAGGGCACAGGAGTTACGCCTGCATCGAGACGTGCTGAAGCGCCTGCCTTTCTGACTGCGCGAGCTCAGCTCCATGCATGAACCCTCTGGTGCATGTTCAGGCTCATGCACTGGCTGGCAGTTTGACAGCGGCTGCACAAGTGAACATTGTCTGTGTAGGAGGCTCCTTACTTGTGCAGCATTTACGCTTACGTGCGCACGCACACCACCACCACCACCACCACTACCACCACCAACCACCACTGCCATGGGTCTATCAGGGCTGAGGGACAGCGCCTCATGTGCTTCTGTTGTGTGTGCAGGGCCCAGAGGAAAAAAAGGTGTCCGACCAGAACCTGGCTCCATTTGTGATTGTGGACGCTGAGGGCAAGCCTGTGGGCCCAGTGCAGGACAATGACGCAGGTGCGTGCGTGTGCGCGCTCGCGCCTGCCCTGTGCTGTGTGCGAGGCTGGCTGTGTCAGGCGCGTGCAGGTTTGCCATAGAGCAGTGGACGTATGCCTTCAACACGGGTGTGGGGCAGGCTGTAAAGAAAAGGATTAAGTGTCTCCAAGTAAACGGGCCAAATAGGCTGTGCGCGACAGTCTGAGTTATATGACACTTGCCCTATAAGCTTCCGTGTGCGCGGCTTGTGCTGCGTTGCGTGTGGCTTGCTGGAGGTCCTGCCTGGGTCCGCTGCCCTGCCCCTTTCAGTTCTCTGCCACCTGAGTCCGCACAATGACCGAGTACCGTGCAACCCTGCTGTGTGTGTGTGATGTGCCTGCCTGCAGTGGTGCTGTGGAACTTCCGCGCGGACCGCATGGTGTCCATTTCCAAGGCCCTTGAGTACGCAGACTTCAGCGCATTTGACAGGGAACGCATGCCCCAGGTATGTATGGGGGTTACGCCATTATGTATGGGCATGGGCATGATCGCGCAGGAACAGTGTGCAGGTTCCTGTTCTATGGGCGCAATCAAAGGTACCCTCAATCCATCTGTTGTGGGAGCGCACTCCTGTCAGGTCACCAGCATCCCTTCCTGACTCACAAGCTGGTTGATGTTGCACAGGCACTGCGCGAGGCAGAATGCCCAGAAAAAGACTGCAGGTCCAGCTGCTCTTGCACAAGCGTTGCACAAGACAGGACGCTCGAATGGCTGCATGGATGTCTGCGTGCCGCTGGCACGCATGCCAGGTGGTCCAGGGCTACATGTGCCCTGGAGTGTGTCTACTGGTGGGTCAGAGGCACTGCCATACGCCACTGCTGCTGCATCTGCAACTCCCCCTCGCCCCTTGTGCCTGCAGAACCTCAAGTTCGCAGGCATGATGCAGTACGACGGCGATCTGAAGCTCCCCACCAACTTCCTGGTGCCCCCCCCTGAGATCAAGAAGGTGAGCCGCAGCGCGGGGGCAAGACGCACACCAAATGACGCACCTTCGGCTGGGCAGCATGAGTGTATGTACGTGTGTGGGTGTGTGCCTAGGTGGCACAACACAAGCTGGGAAGCGTGTGAGCGCATGCATGTGTCCAGGTGGCACGGCAGGAGCTGGGCAGGGCTGCATCGGCAAAAAGGGCCCCTGTGCCAAAACTGTGCGTGCTCATGGAAAGGCAGGAAGTGCTGTCTGTGCGCAGGGCAGGGCTGGGGTGATGAGCTGATCAGTAGCAAGTGTCACTGCATGTGATGCCAAGCATGATGGTGCTTGAGGTGGCGAGGCGCAGCATGCACAGCGCACGTGAGCGCGCATACACATGGCTGCACCTCTTCTCCAGCCTTGTGAGCCATGCCAGCAGCCTGGAAGTGTGTGAACTCTGTGAAGCCAGCTGGCGATGCCACGGCCAGGGGGCATCAGCCCTCTTTAACCCAAGAGCATGGGTGATTGTCCGCACAGACAGCCGCACACCCGCCCATGCCCACCCGTGCGCACGGCCGTGCAGGTCAGCGGGGAGTACTTGGTGAAGAACGGCATCAGCATCTTTGCCTGCTCCGAGACCCAGAAATTTGGCCACGTCACCTTCTTCTGGAACGGCAACCGGTCCGGCTACTTTGACAGCAAGCTGGAGACTTACCTTGAGGTGGGGGCAGCCAGGCAGCAGCTATTCTCTTCCTCTGTGAGAATCTACCGTGCTGTGATAGTCATGACTTATCTCAGTAACGGCTCTCGCGCTGGACCTCTGCAGCTGCCCGTGCATAAATCAGGCTCGATGCGCCTGAGGTACGAGTCTGGGAACACTTGTGTGTCCTCTGCCCTCAGTCCCCCCAGTTGTCCCCACAAAAACTTATGGTTTGGGCGTCATGTTTGCATGGTGTACAAGGTTGTTGCACAAGACTAGCGCCGGGTCAGCGTACAAAACGAGAGTCAGATCGTGCATGGTGCAGGTTGCCCCCGATGACACGCCTGCCTGCATTTTTGCATGTTTCTGCATGTCAAGCAAGTGCACCCCTGTCTACGACCACCCAGAAACAAGGGTGGTGACCAACCAACGCGGGATGCACGCTCAAAAGTTCAAGGAGCGCGCAGTATGCACCCAGCTCACACTTGCACACACGGCTTACGTGCTGCACGCCCCCCGCAGATCCCCAGCGACAAGGTGGTGTTCAATGAGAAGCCTGACATGAAGGCTCGTGAGATCACTGAGGCCGGCAAGGAGGCCCTCAAGTCAGGGCGCTACCAGATGGTGCGCATCAACTACGCCAACCCCGACATGGTCGGCCACACAGGTGCGGGCTGCCCTGGAGGCTGCTCTGTGTGCACCAGCATGGTGCGCTGCTAGGCAGGGTGTTGCGCCTTGGGGTTGCGCACCAAACATTGGTCTGTAGGCACAAGATGTTGCAGCACCGCACCGTCCTGGGTGCAGCACCCGGAACTTGGCCACGCGGCGGCTGCGAAGTGAGAAGCATGCGGATGTAGTTGTGCCTGCCACCCAAAGGGCAGGGAATGGGCTCCATTCCACAGCAGCACCCCAAACCTGTGAAGCTTTGGTCCTCCTCCAAAATTCCAGGCAGACACAGCCTCGGCTAAGGGTTTAGGGCCTTTCCCTCGTCCATAAGAAAACAGCAGCGCCCCTTTTGATCTACGGTACATTCATCAGCATTAAGGCACCAACTCTTCTCCTGGCACAAATGCGCACAGTTGTGTACGCCACATGCGCACACACGCACACGCACACGCACACGCACACGCATGTACACGCACGCACACACATGTCCACGCACTCACACTGCCCCTGTGGCCCCGGTATGTGTGCTCGCAGGCGACCTGAAGGCCACCATCCGCGCAGTGGAGACCGTGGACAAGTGCCTCGCGGAGCTGCTGGCCGCCGCAGATGAGGTGAACGCACGCTACCTGGTGACGTCCGACCATGGCAACGCAGACGACATGGTGCAGCGCGACAAGAAGGGCAAGCCCCTGGTGCGTGTGCCCGCACGTGTTTGAGCACGCGCGTGTGCATGTGTACAAGTGTTTTTGGAGGCCATGCTCGTACAATGTTTTGCGTGCCACGCCTGCCAAGCTGTGTGCCCCCTTCCCCTTCCGAGTCCTCCCCGCTGCCTGGCATGTTTGTTAGCGCCCGTGGATGGGCTACAGTCCCTTGGCCTTGTCGGGAAATCTGCCCATACATATTGCCTGGCACTTGCCGCGCTGAAGGCCTCGTTGCGATTTCAAGCAAGTTGGTCTGAACACCGGCGAGGCTGGTCAGGGATACGGTGCAGCAAGGTAGGGGTGCAAGGACATGGTGCAAGGTAGGGGTGCAAGGACATGGTGCAAGGACATGGTGCAAGGACACGGTGCAAGGACATGGTGCAAGGACATGGTGCATGGACATGGTGCAAGGACATGGTGCAAGGACATGGTGCAAGGACATATGGTGCAAGGACATGGTGCAAGGACATGGTGCAAGGACACAGTGCAGCAGGGTAGGGGAGCGCCCAGGCCAGGCTGCGTGCAGCCCCTGAGGCCGCAGGCATCGCAACTGCAGCTGGGGCCATATACTCACAGTACCAGGCAACAGGGATCGCAGCTTGGAAGTGGCTGTGCCAACAGCGCCTGCTCGATCTGCGCTATGGCTGGTGCTTGTATTGTCATATGCTGCTTGCCGCCTGGTGCACCTCTGCATGGCGGCGAGCGCTTGTCCGTATGTTCTGATATTGCTTGCTGCCTGATGGAACTGGCGGGTGCAGGCGTCCACGCTCACTGCCCCGCCCACGCCCACTGCCCCTTCCAAACCCACCGCCCCTTCCACACCCACTGCCCCCTCAGCACTCACTGCCAGGTGCAGACATTCACGCTCACGCCCCGTCCATGCCCACTGCCCCGTCAACGCCCACTGCCCCGTCCACACTCACTACCCCATCCACACCCACTGTCCCCTCCACACTCACTGCTGGGTGACGTCCACACACACTGCCCTTTCCTCGCTCGCGCCCCAGTGCTGCTGGCTGTGCTTCTGTGCCTGCAGATGGGCGAGAATGGCGCCCCCCTGCCCCTGACCAGCCACACCCTGGCCCCGGTGCCCGCGTTTGTGGGCGGCAAGGGCCTGCCTGCGTCCGTCGCCTTCAGGTGCGTGGGCTGGTTTGGTTGTTGGGTGCAGGCGCTGTGCAAGGCGCGGCGTGCCCTCCTACATAAAAAAGAGAGGAGCAGCTGCTGCATCCGCGCGCTCTGGCTCCCTCCCCCTCCCACTGCGCGCAACGCGTGGGGGCCGCCTTGGTGAGGAGTCCTGCACCTGGGCTCTGCAGCCGCAACACCACAGGCGCGGCCTTGCACAGTCCGTCAAGTGGGGCGGCCTTGGCTGGACTCTGTGGCTGAGGTGCATGCCTCTGGCAGGGCTCTGGCTGAGGTCGTCTTTGGTTGAGGGGGTATAATTGGCTGGGCTCTGTGGCAGAGGTGCAAGGGAACTTGCTGCCTTGTGCCTGGAGCCTGATGCACAACCCAATCCGTCAGAGCGCACCCTACTCATTTCTCCCCGCACAAAAGTCCAGACCATAAATTCTTGTGCACCACCTCATTCCCGGTTGGGGCCAACACAGAATCAAGACTAGGCTTGCCCTCGCACAGCCATACCCAAAGTCGGGACCTGCTCTACACACGCAGTCAAGACGCAACCCTCACATGAAAAGGGCACTGTGCCGCCTGACCTCATGTCGCCTAGCCCGCGCATAGTCCTCATCATGCAAGGAAGATGATGGAAGACGGCAGGAAGATCTTGGAGCAGTAACAAAGAGACATCGCGCCAACCACTCCCAGTTCTGCTGCAAAGCACCATGCCCTGAAAAGCACCACTCCTGTGGACGCCTGTCGTCATGTATGGCACGCATGCTGAGCTCGTGTCCTGTGCTTCTGGATGCCAACCGCCGTGTCGTGCGTGCCCCATTTGTGTGCCTGCTCTGCAGGGACGATTTGCCCAAGGCCGGCCTGGCCAACATCACCGCCACCATGTTCAGCCTGCTCGGCCTTCAGGCCCCCAGCCACTACGAGCCCTCCCTGATCTAGATCTGAGCAGCTGCCAGAGCTTGTGTGCCTGGATATGTGTGGCGCCAGCGACTCATAGTATCCATGGCTGCCTGCGCGGCGCAGAGATGCGCTAGGCGCGGGTGGCGGCCTGGCTCTAAGCTCGCCTGTCCCTGCACACATTGCTGCACATGGTCTGGCTCCTTGTGGCTGGAGCACATACCGCTTCTGTCCCGCCAAGCCCACAGCAGAGCTGGACCGCCCTTGGGTATCTTGAATAGCAGCTTGGCCCTGACTTTGTATGCGCCCCCTTGCACTGCTCCTGAGCAATTGTGAGGCAGTTGCTCTTCTTGCCCCTCGCCCATTTGTTGCATCCACCTTGTTCCTCAAGACTCGTTGGGTTTTGCGATCAGTGGGGCCAGGGAGGCAGTGCTGTTTTTGGGAAGTTCATGCTGGCAGCTGGCCTGTGGCAGTGTAGATGCCTTGGCAATGTAGGTTAAGTTGCAAAGCTGTACCTGCCAAACGAGGGCAGCTTAGCTGGCAATGTAGAGCTAAGCTTGAAATGAGAAGAAAACCGACTTAGTGCTCTGTGAACTTGTAAGCTGCCCTGCCAGGCCTCAGTGAGGCCTGCAACTCTGCCTGCTAAACTTTTGTGAACTTATAATCAGCCATCGTCGTTATCGCACCAGGCTGACGCCTTATGTAATCCATTGCAGCCTGACAGAGTGGTACTAGTTAAGTTAGAATGGGTTTAGTTTAAGTTTAAAGGGTTAACCGCCAGCCAGGTCGTTAGGCTGATTGATTTGTTGCTGGTCTTCGCCAGCCAAAAAATAGTCCATAATGTCCACAATGAAATGGCAGAGTCTATTGTGCCGTTGAGAAAGAAAATCAAGGACAGTCTGACTAGGCAAGGCATGTGGAATATAAGGGGCCTCCATGGAAAAAGATTGGCAGAAAGGGGAGAAAAGGAAAGTTAAAATGGGTTTAGACCTTCAGCCAGATGGGTTGACTGCTGGGCTTGCTTGGCACTGCCAGCCAGGCAAAAATATCCATAGTCTCAGAAAGAAAAGAAGTGCTGTGTACATCTGCTTCAAGAAAAAACAATTAACATCCTCAGCACTGTTGTCAAAGTAAAATGCTCCCATGTCTGCCTCCAATGTCTAGTCTACCAGCCCTAGTAAAATTACAAAATGGTTAAATCAGCAAATTGTTCTGCGAACTTCCTTCTCAAAAAGCACATTTCCAAGCAAGGGCACTAAAGAAGGCATGCTTTTCTTTCTGGACATCATGCAAGTAACCCTTGTCACAGTGCCTATTGTGGACTTGCCAACACCCAGTCTCAACTCTCAAGGTATGGGCACACGAGCGAAAACGAGCAATGTTACAACGCACATGCCTGCTCAGTTCCAACTGTAGGTATCTTTCCTTTTTTGGAAGGAGAGTGGTTTTGGGTAGGGGGCGGGTTCTCTAGCGGCAGCCACCGCAGCTGTGTAAATACAACATTTGTGTTTTTGTGCATCACACACCACAATGTCTAAGGGGAAAGGAGGGAAGACTTTGCACATCATGCATCACATTTGAGAAGGAAATCCAGACCAAGAAAGGTCATAACTTGCTTGCACCCTCTGGATGGCATCTAGATATCATGTCTTAGTGAGACATTACAAAGCGCCTGCCTTCAACTTATAAGTTCTAAGACACATATTTGCATTGAGGAGACCTAAGACAAGAGGTTACTGTGCTTAAGCTACTTGAGCTTGCGCCCAGTTGTACTATATTGTACCATACATACATGCGCCTACTTGCGCACTAAGAAAGTGCAATGCTACCTGAGCATTCATGTGCATTATAATTTATTATATGCACAATTGTACACTAATCAGCTATGGATTGAGACCTCGAGTTGAAGTGCCTAAATTGGCAATCGCTT
>LFCJ01003516.1_pt1 | contig 11485 bp, 13 predicted proteins | sample 643141 | NCBI WGS metagenome assembly LFCJ01 (sample SAMN03766243, study PRJNA286221) | soda lake metagenome | biome: soda lake; feature: Kulunda steppe; material: water; isolation source: sample B1-Br-g2 brine of Lake Bitter-1 | place: Russia: Kulunda steppe | collected 2010-07 | reverse complement strand
GGCTGCACACCACCTTGGATTCTGATCAAATAGCATGTGTTGTGCTTCTTTATTCCATATAACAATAATTTCAAGATCCCATTCAGGAGCTGGAGTGCTTGCATTGTTTCCAATCCAAAAATCTTGTCTGCAATAGGTCACTGATGCCTGGGGAATAGTGCCCAAGATAGCACAATGCTCTGGATATGTTCTAAGCTTCTGCATGTAAGCATTTGCATTAAGGCCCTTCCAATTGGGGAGGAGCTGGAAAGTTGCAGTGGCACTTTCAGTGAAAAGAGATGAGTAGATTGCATGACGCACAATGTCGAGCATGACACTATCGTCATATGATGAGGCTCAGTCAGCGAAAAATAGCCACACAGCATTAAGTGGCACCTTCTTCCATAAGAATCCAACAAAGTCCTCCCATACGCTAAGCATAACGGGATACTACAAGTCTTACAAATAGTCTGCTCAAAGTATGCCAATAACAGCTCAGGGTATTGCCAATGCAGGCTCTTCTCAACAGGTGTATAAGCACCATGTACAATCGTGCATTTAATAGATTACAAGGACTAAGGGGAAACCTTAGAGCAAAATATCCTTGGATCACATGCAGGCACCTGGTATACAGTCAGCTGGCCCAAACTCCATCAGAGAATATTGACTCTGTCCTAGCCAGAAGCCTTTGCTTACCTCCTTGTGAAGCCGCAGGTCCTTCTTTGCCAGTGACCTTGAACTACTTTTTGCTCATTGAGCATTGACCAGTCTTTCCGCACAACAGGTCTTAGCGCAGAGTGTGGGTCATCATGGCGACAGACGTAAAACACAAATATTGCATCGTACAGATGTGTGCTCTTTCAACCTGTTGCCTGCTTGCAGTCCAAAAACCAATCCACATATTTGTCGCCAATTATCCATTCTCCATCCGTAATCAATGAACACGAAACCTGTGCAGAATAGCGCTTGCATGGTGTGTAGGTATGCACGCGCAATACACACGCTTAATGCACAAGAGTCGCAGACCATAAACCATCTGCGCTGCTTTTCCTCAGAGGATTGCACACCTGATGAAACCACATCCTGCTTATGCTTAGCAGGCTTCCTACTCACCCCTACACGCCCACTCCAGGTCACTGCGGGGGAACATGGGCATCTTCCCGCGCAAACCCACAATGTCCTCTGCTGCCCTACCCTTGCCCTTCACCAGGTCACGCAAAAGTAGACGCGCTCGTTTGCTGCTGCTGTTGCTGCTGCTGCTGCTTCCATGTCCATAGCTAGTGTCGCCATTAAATAGCTGCAAGTTGATTATGGTGCCTGCTTGAGTGGCAGCCTTAGGCAAGCTGTGCCCTGCTGCCAGAAGCTGGATACCAAACTCACTGTAGTGAGCCAGCCTGGCATAGCAAAAAGGCTGCAAAACGGGTGCCTGGGCTTCTGCGCAGCCCCCACAGCTGGTGCCTCCTTGCATGTAAAGCTCCAGCAACAGCGCATCAGCTTCCCTTTCAGAGACAAGTAGGACAGTGCCATCCACAGGGAAGAGCAAGACCATGCCCAAGGGCCGCAGGTACTCATGGATCCGTGCTGTTGGTTTGTCTGCAGAGATAGTGCGCACAAAGTTTGCTGTGCAAAGCACCAGCCCAGACCAGCAGATTGTCTGGAGCAGGCTGTCAGCCGGAAGGTGGTTGCGCACAACTTTGGGCAGAGGCAGGATTTCAGTGTGGGTGCTGAGCTTGATGGCTGAGGTGGCTGTCAGGGCAGCAGAGTACTGCCAATCCTGCTCAGCTCGGGGCTCCACTTTAAGGACCTGTACCTGCACGAGGCAGACAGCAAGTTGGGGCATAAAGCATGGCTTTCTGCACAGGATTGTTGCATGACCAAGAATGTTATGTGTTGAATTAGGGCATAATCTGCTACTATGTCCTTGTGGCTGAGATGGCTGAGCTCACAAGCACTCGAGACTGACGCTTGCTGCAAAATTGGGAGCAATTTCCTGGGCAGCCTTACCTCCTGCTCTTTTTCCTCCTCCCGCTCCTCTTCCTTCTCCAGCTCTCGCTCACACTGGTCGTCCACACTGTGCCTCGAGGTGATGACAGTGTGGCCATGGCCAAGAAAAACGCCTCGATCACATATCTTCTTGAGGAAGCCAGGCAGCTCCTCAAGGGTGCGCTGCTGCTCCTGCGGCTGCTGCTGCTGCTGCTGCTGCTGCTGCTGCTGCTGCTGCTGCTGCTGGACGTCCTGGTTTACACCTTGCTGGTCTGGCCAACTTGGCAGCAACGCCCGCATATGCACAAGTTTGCTGATATGCTCCTCCATTGGCTGCACAACCCTTGCCTCTGCATACAAAGCTTCCAGGTTGCACTGCTCTGCCTCAAAAAATGGCAAACCCTGGTGGGCTTTGGTGGACACAAAGTGCAGGCCTTTCTGGGTCCATTCCATCAAGCCCTGTGTATGGAACTCCACTGTGTTGGCCATTACCCATTGCAACACTTGTCTTGAAGTAAGAAGCAGGTCCCTACTGCTGCAGGCACCGCCGCTGCTGCTGCTACTGAGTTGAACCATCCTGTTAGTGACCTCTTGGGGGCCGGCAAACCGAAGTGTCTGACCCCTTGCCAACTGACGCATCCGACCTGCTGCCTGCAGGTATGCATGCAAAGTGTGCAACATGTGCATGCTCTCAGCAAAATGCTCAACCATAAACCATAGTTGAAGTACATTGCGTTAAGTCTAACATCCTTGCCCTAGAAGCCTAGCAAATTGGTGTTACAAATGTTTCTAAATTGAAGCCAAGCAATCCAGGAAATAGGGCTTATAACGACCCAAGGGATGAAACGTACTTGCATAAGCTTGTCTTTGGTCATCCCTGCCCCCAGAGTCACTAGGCCAATGGCATCTTGGCGCAGCTACACAGCAAATAGAGACACATTTTGCAGCATAAGATACTTGACTGGGATCAAGCAGCAATTTGGTGTACGGAAGTTGATGGCAAACAGCTTAGGAAAATAGCTATTACCCTGAATGCGTGATTATGCAATGAAGAAGCACACTGCAGAGCGCCATATACATGTCCATGCAGAAGAAACCATTTGATAATACCTTGAGATCTGCGCCTCTGCAGCGCGCATCATCAAAAATTGCAAACGTGTCTCGTTCTTTGACAGGCGCGCTGGACAGGGGAAGGCACCGTCCTCTTGACTCAAGAACCATCCAGGCAGGTGGGCTGGACCTCGGCTCAAAATAGCACACGCCGTGGTGGCGCGATTTCTCAAGGCGGGGGAGAATGTATTCAGCGGCAACCCTGCAAAAGTGAGCATACGTACAGAAGTGCTAGTTGGTCATCTATGAAGGTGCTGGTAAAGAACAACAGTTGTATTTATTATAGAGTTTGGGGTTAGCTTAAATCTTAGAATAATAGACAAAACTTATAGAGGGGGCTGACTTGAAGATCTGGCACGCTCCTGCTTTAAAAATGAGAAGCAAGTTTTGGGCTCCTACTTTATGCAAACCCTAAGGCCGCAGTCACACAATTCTGTTCTCTTTTTTTACATGTTTAACTCAGAAGAGGACAGCATGTGTTTTCACACAAATGTTTACCACTCGTGAGTAAACAATTTTCACTCAGGGGCCGGTCACACTTAAGGATATCCCTGCCCACATCCCTGCTTTTATTCCGATGCGCTGAGCATCCCAAAGGCTAGAGCACGGACTCTAAGAAAAATGCCCGGTTACTGATTTTTCGGGTAGGGATGTCCCAGTGGGACTGCAGCCTCAGGGAGTAAAAACCTTTGATTTTCAGAATTGCTTTCACAAACATCTACAAGGTTTGCACTTCTCCCCATCATGATGACCACTCCTCTCTCCCTGGCCTAACTATTGGAAACCACGCATTCCTTTTTTCCAGCACCCCTCAGACCAACAATAGGATCCAAAAAGCATTTTTTGACAGGTACTTACGCCGCTGTTACATGCAGAAATATTTGGGTATTCTTGGGAATTCGATTTACCAAAAACAATGCGGTCACACGCAAAATGTTTTCCTATTTCTCAAAAATTTTGGGTTTGAATTCATAAAAAACAGCGATCACACGTGTTTTTTCCAAAATCCTTTATTTTGCTAAACTGAAGACCTTGAAAACGCCCATATCTGTGCAACCTATTAAGGGAACACTGTCTCTGTTGGCTTGATGACCTCCAGTGTTTATATCATCCATGCCCATATACTTGCAAGAGAAATTTCAAAAATTATGCTCTCAACAAGTGGAGACTAGGCTTTTCATTGGTCTTACTAACCTGCACAGGGCTGCTTGCAGCCTCACAGTATGGCATACAGCCTGCCCTACAATGTGCTACATGCTGGAGGCTGTGGCTATGCAGCAAGTAGGGGAAAGGTGCACATGTATGAGTATGATTAATGACTCACCAACACTCGTATACAAGATGCAACATGTATACGTTACTCAGCAACTTATCTATGCACTCACACACGCGCAGGTTCGCATGCAGACCCAATCCCATCTATCTGTCTAGCAAGTTGTCTTAAAAGTCGGTTTCTTTGGCAAGGCTTCCCTTTGTGTGCCTTTGTTGCTGGGCATAACACCTTAGTTATTCAGATCCTGCACAAATGCAGAATTTTGCAATTCTCATTGTACACTTGTGCACTGCTCCTACCCATACCCACGCCTATAGCTAAATGCTGCTTCAGTATAGGGGATTGCCCTGTGCTGTGGCCTGCTTAGTTGAGCTATCTCTTCATCGCTTCAGCATTGAAAAATGCAGGTAGGGCCCCTTGGCAGGCTGGGAAGCAGGCTTGCACACACTCTTGGCACCTTGGTATGGGCTGTGGGAGCATCTTCGCCTGGCCCTTTCTGCCTTTTTCGGTGAGATTTTCCTGTCTATGCCTCCCCATTCTGAGATATTGTAAATGCATGAAGTTATGCAGGTTTCAAGCAAAATACCCGTGACAGGGGCATCGTATTCAAGGGAAAATCATTTGGTGAAGTTCCCATGCAATCCTCAAACTTTGGAATTCCCAGAAAATGGAAGCAACTATGCCCCCCGATCCTCTGTTCATCAATCAGGAAAATTTTTGGTAATTCCGTATTTTTGTAGCGTATGACCGCACAATATTGTCTATTTATCAACATATTTTGCCTGAAGTATGAAAATGTTGTGTGTGATCGCGGCCTTATGCGGCAATCAGTTGGAACGTCACAGAGACATAACAATTCACAAGGAGCCTGCAAGTAGCTCAGCTGATCTGAAAATTATGCACATGGGGCTTCATGCCAGTGCTAAGGACAAAGAGTACAAATCATGGTCACAAGGAGTATTTGAAAAGCATACCCGCTTTGGGCCAGAGTGAGGCCCCTCAGGAAAACTACTATGTAGTGTTCGTGCAACTGGGTGGTAAGGAAAGAAAACACAGCTTTGTGCCAACTCCAAATGTGCATGCCGGATTCAATAAATTTGGTAACCCTGAAAAGCTTTGAACAAAGTTTTAAGAAGATTGGGTGGAACACGCCAAAGTCACTTGCTTACACGTTGGCTGATACAAGCATTCAACTAAGTCACCCTTGACATTAATTACATTGACGTCTCATTTTGACTGTTTGCACTCCTCCTCGTCTTGCAAGCTGAGATTTAAGCCCAGGAGTGTAGGATAAATTCCAGGTTTTATTACACTATTTGGCAATAATACAAGAAAATGCGCACCTGTTGCCCACGCCAGCCAGCAGAGCTCCACAATCAATGAGGGCATCAACCTTTTCTCCCATGGCATGACTAAGTATACTCTGCCACGTAGGCAGGGTGTCCTGAAAAAAAGGTCATGTATGTACAGCCATAAAAAGGAAATATTTGCTGTCACCTGCCTTGTGATCCCTAGAGAGTAGAATATTAAAAAAGATAGGTAAGGAAGGAGCAAGAGAGTGGTAGAGAAGATAAGATTGAAGGGACGAAGGTGGAGGAGAATTAGGGGAGGAATGGAAGTATGGGAGGAAATTGTGTCATCAGAAATTGTGTCAGATAAAAGTCATTGAATGGCCTTCATTTTTGTCTTAAGGGCCACGTCTTACATGTGAGAGGGTGCTGTAGTTGGGATTCTTGAGGATAATGTCAAGCATCCTTCCGTTGGTAGCCTGAAGGTGATCCTCAACTGGTTCAGCTTGATAGACATGGAGAGGCAAGAGACGATGGCAATCATTTGTGCCTGCATGAGGTACAGAAATGCAGCATCTCATATGCTAGGGTGCAGGAGACAGCATTGACCACTTTTTCATTTTTATTCGCAGGTCTTGCTTCAAACTAATGCCTCATATGCCCCTGAGATTAATCATTTCAAAATTGTCTTCAAAATGCACTTTTGTTTTCAAACCTTGCAACTGTTTGTTCTGTGCTGGTGCGAATCCCTCCAAACTCGTTCAAGTGGTGACATGAAACACTTGAGACGGGCAGGATGCTGTCTTTTTGCTTACCGACCCACCAGAAAAGCCCACAATGCGATCATTGTCAGCCAAGTGCCAGGCAGTTCTTGCCAGTTTCGAGGAGAGCTGCTTGGTCTCGGTTGGGAACACACAAAAGTTGAGCCAAAAGTCAATGGCCAGCATGTTGTGGCTGAAATACTGGTACAGCAGTTGCAGCTGCTGCTCATTAGTGGTATCCAGCTTGCGCACGTCATCCAGTGCGGTAAGGTGATCTGCAGTTGGCCAGGATTAACAGTAAGGCAGGGTTTATGATCCATTCATGATTCCTGACAGCAGGCTCCACAAGCAACAGCCCTAACTGTGTTAGCATTCATACTGTTGTAATGAGCACCCTGATTGTGTATCAACACTGATGCTGATACGCATTTTTCCTTGTGAACCAACATACGTTCCAAACTTCATGCATACATGAGCAATTCAGGCAAAATATCTTAAGATGAATATTCCGTTTATCGTACCTGGCCCCATGTGTGCGCATGACCTCTGAAACCAGGCACTGTAAAAGCTGCGCTGTACATTCGGGCCCATATTCAGGAGCAAGTGAAAAGCTTCATTCAACTGTTCTGGGGACAGGCCTGTCAAGTCATGAAAAGGCAGCCTTGCCAGTTACAGCCAGTTTAAGATGATATTGAGAGAGGCTGCCAAAAATCTATCATTGTACCCAACGAGACAATGCACAATGTCAAGCTCATCACATTTGTGACATCATTGATTATTGATGCAACACATTAAGTCTGAAATGGTATGATGCCGGTACTACATTTAATGTCAGGGTTGGGTCATTCGCGCATTTCGAATCATTGAAACATCGATTTTAAAGACGCCCCCCCAATAGCCCTGCAATGTACCTACTTTGCTTCCTTTTGTTTTGTACCTTACTGTAACCATGTTAATAGCGTAGGCTTGATAATTGTTTTTAGACGTATGTTGAATTAGGGATTGGGGGGAAGGGGGAGGGTCAGCTGGCGTGAGTTTGTGTCTCCCCCTCCTCTGCCTGCTCTCAAAGCAGACGTTCGATCAAATCATTCGGCATATTTTATTTCAAATTTTGCTGAATCATTTGCGCACTGCAAATCCAAAACAGGCAAATGACCGAACCCTGCTCAATGTTATCAAATTTTTTGAAGTTGATCAATTCATCACGCATGCTAGCTGCTTACCATCGTTGTAGTAGCTGATGGTGGTGAGAACGAGTGCTGCGTCAGGTTGTGCAAATTCACTGCGCTCAGAAGGCATGTCTGCTGCCCTGAAAGGGCAAAAACATACAATTGATATAAGGGCAAGGCTTTCCTGACAAGGAAACAAAATACAAACCATATTTTGGCCCTACATAGGCTCAAAGCTTGTTTAGTTTGCTGTTAATAACGCTTCACCATTGTGGGCTTACCTGAAAGGTACAGCCAGGCGCTTCCGAGCATTGACAAGCCTGCACAAATTAGCAAGTGAGAAAATACATAAAGTACAAGGCTGCGGTTTGGTTTTCAGTCTGTGGGCCATTATTTGGCTTTATGGGATTCTAGATGGCATAAGTATGTCTCTCAGTTGCTCATCATATCACTGAGGACAGTTTATTCTGCTCTCTGTATATATATATGTATATGCATGTATACATCTCCCCCTACATCTGGCTTTCTCCTCTGAGGCTTTCTCCATCCTTTCCACACAATCTTACAGTTTGCATCCCCTACTCACCTGGACACACCAAACTGTACATTATGCCTCCTCTGAAGGCAATGGGCTAGGAGCCCACCAGCCAATAGACCCCGCAAGGAAATAAGATGGTCTTGATGCTCTTCACTTAGCTGGGCAAAATGGTGGCCCATTAATTCCTGCATTAATTTTAAAGGGCAAAGGTCTAAGGTGTCTTGAAATACACTATTCAACAGGGACGCTCCTTGTCATGAAATGGAGCCTCTTATTATCTTACCTGAGCAGAGGCAGAATTGTCCACCAAGGACGCCACAATCCGCTTTTTGACTCCCTGAAAGCAATGATTGTGAAATCTAATTTTGCGCTTCAAGATGATGCATAATTGTGTGTATGGCACATTTGCAACACAGCCAATAGTTTCTTAAAATTGCCAGACTTATGCTTCCAAATACGGTTGCCTTTCCTTCCTTGTTGCCGAGTGTTGCTCTCCTCGACTGGGCTCAAAATCTAATGCAGGCCATGCATGATCATTTGCTCCATGTTGTATACCTCACTCTGTTCAGCCATCCAATTCATTTGCATTGGCGGCTTTTGTACAATTTCTGTGGCCAAGGCCATGTACAGCTCTGTCTCAATAGCAGAAAAATTATGGGAGGGGAGCAGACGAACACCAGCAAAGGCACCTGGGCGCCTGCAGAGGACAATGCAAGAACAGGTAGGCTAAATGTACTTGCTGGAACAGCCAGCATGCCCACGCAAAAAAAACATTTTGCTGTACAACAAAGGAAATTAAGTTTGATTTTGCCAGATTACTGAGGAAAATTGAAGGCACCACCCATTCTTTTACGATACTCAATTTTTAGGAATTAGAGTCTTCGTCGTCAGCTCACCTTCTTGCATTCGTGGTTGCTGTTTTCACTGACACTCCAGGCCAATCAAGGATGCCACCGCTGACATCTGCTAGGTCTGAGATCTTGTGCAGCAAAGATTGGCATGACAAAACACGCTCATTCAAGGAAGGTAGCGCACATTGTGCACCACAGCTGTACACCAGCTGATACCTACAGTATTCAAGCAGAGATTTCAAGTCAATTTAGGGAAATAATGAGTGTTGCATGATTGAGCTGCTTTTAGTCCATTCATAGAGTCTGCTATAATATCTCTCACTGAGATTGATTAATCGAGGCCAAGTACTTGTGTCCTAACACTGGCTCAGTCACTAAATTCCAATGCTTTGGGACAAGCAGGATCAAACGCTCACTTGTGCGAAAGCAGGACGTCGTTCTCGTCCATAATATCAATATAATCCATGCTAGATAGCTCATCCAGCTCAGCACAGACATCTTGATTTGCTTCCCACAACAAATCACGCTTCAGCTGGAGCGACAAGCGATGCTCTGGTGCCACAAGTAGGAGGCCACCAACCTAAAAGGCAGACATTGGCGCAGAGTTGAGGTTCATCTCGACTTTCATAACAATGGGGCATGGAGAGTATTGCAAATGACCAGAAATCAGGCTTTGCCCAAACAACGACAAAAAAGGTAGAACCCAGGGATGGAGCATTTGCGTATTTTAAATCATTCATGAATTCGAATCTTACCAAATCATTCGCTGAACTGTATAACATAAATCCGCGGATTTTAAAGACCCTCCCCATAATGAGCCCTGCAATGCACCTGTTTTGCTCCGTTTTGCACCTTCTAGTGGCAACACAGCCTTAGGAATTGTTGTTAAATCTATATATGTGGAATCAGGGGGTTGGGGGGGAGGGGGGAAGGGTCAGCTGGCGTGAGTTAAGGCAGGCTCCCCCTCCTCTGCCTGCTCTTGAAGCTCACAGAAAAACGTTCGATCGAATCATTTGGCGTATTTAGAAATTTACTGAAGCATTTGCGCATTATGAATCCAAAAAGAGGCGAATGCTCCATCCCCGGTAGAACCTTTTATTTTACATGCATGTGTTGTCAACCCCTCCATTGGAAACCCCCAAATGCGACCAATTCACTTTTGCACCTCCATGCTCGCCCCCCTGCCAGCCCCAACCATGTATTAAATGTACCCATGTTGTTTAAGTTCAGTCTGTGTGAAAAATGCAAGGTGTGGGCACCAAAGGCCATTCTGGCATCATTCTGCACCATTATAGGAGAATGGCACTTTCCTAATCCCGCTCCAAACCTGCCGCTTTCCAGAACTTGAGCTGCACTCATACAATGGTTTGATGCTGCAAAGTCAGATTTGAAAGAGGGGGTCGAGAAGGTGACCCTGTCGCAATCAGATGTGGGTACCGACACAGGATATGCAATATCCCTGCACCCCTTCCATGCTTTCAAGCCGGACCAAGCCTCATTGGACATTCAAAAGTATTAAAAAAATCAGTAATGAAGCCAAACAAGGGTATGGGTGGGAAGCGGTGGGCCAGCCAATGCGGAGCCAAAATATTTGTTTACATCTACTTCTCCTGAGCGCACAGCTCAGCGGTAGAGCTTCCTATGCCCAGATTTACACAGAATATGCGGCCCAACAGCAAATTTAAATTTTAAAAAATGTGCATGCATCTCAAGGTTTGAATTTGGGGCGGAGTTTGCGGGTGGGCAATGGTTTGCGCTGTTCCATGCTTACGTTTTCTTTTTTTCCAAATTTCCTTCCAGTTGTCCCCACCACTGGCTCACCCCTTCCTTAGGCAAAGGTGGCCAAATAGGGTCCTCAAGGCATGACTTTGCAGCCACCCCACCGTTTCCCGACCTGAGCACACCTTTGGATAGCTTGATTTTTTCTGGTTCTGATGGTGCCCTTAAAGCAAAAAATGGCGTGGTGGTGGAAAGGAAGGTTGGAAAAACAGAATGTAATGCTCTAACAGTGCACACCATTTCCCGCACACAGCCCCAAACTCCGAGCTTGACACGCCTGCAGATATATAAAATTGCCCCACATTTAATGCGTGAATTTGGGCGTGGAAATCTCTGCCGCTGAGCTGTGCGCTCCGGAGAGGCAGATGTAATGCAACATTTCTGCCCACCGCTTCCCACCCACACTTTCGATTGGCCACAACTCTGGTTCATTAGATACCTCTTTCCCCCCGCAAACCTCAGGCTTGGTCCGGCTTGAAAGCATGCAGAGGTTGCGGAGTATCGCATCTCCTGTGTAGGCACCCACATCCGGTTGCGACAGGGTCACCCACGGAACACAGCTTCTCAACCCCCTCCCCCAAATCCGACTTTGCAGCATTAAATCATTGTGCAAGAGCAGCTAGAGTTCTGGAAAGCGGCAGGATTGGAGCAAGTTTGGGGACGTACCATTTTCCTGCCAAAAGGGTGCAAAATGGTGCCAGAATGGCCAATGGCGCACACGCTGCGCCCCCACCTCGCATTTTCTCACACAGC
>LFCJ01003515.1_pt1 | contig 11486 bp, 8 predicted proteins | sample 643141 | NCBI WGS metagenome assembly LFCJ01 (sample SAMN03766243, study PRJNA286221) | soda lake metagenome | biome: soda lake; feature: Kulunda steppe; material: water; isolation source: sample B1-Br-g2 brine of Lake Bitter-1 | place: Russia: Kulunda steppe | collected 2010-07 | reverse complement strand
GTGCTGTGGCGACGTTCTCAGCAAGCCAATAACGAGAAATCAAATCAACAATAGGTTTAGACACTCGTCTTAGAGCAGAACTACCATCTTCTTTCGATATTGATCGAGAAACCGTATAACTCGGTTAGGTTTATTTTGGTATCGGGCAGCCGAGAATTGTCCTTCCACTGATGTCCTGATTTAAGAATCTAAGTGACTGGCGAACGTCGGGAAACACAATACGATGCTCGCTCATGGTACCGCATTTGTAGATCGCAACCCGATGACGCCTATATCCATACTCTGGTAGTAGACTTTCTTATTGAACGCCAAGACGACGTCAATCACCACCCACACCCGTTGCATACGCCGGTAGGGTCGACCAAGCCACAGCACTCAGTCGTCGCTGGCACCCGTCTCCGCGGTCTGTTTGGTGTTCGACCGCCACTGGCGACCGGTCCGGTGGTCGTAGACAATGAGCTTTCCGTCTTCAGGCCCACACTCTGGACACCGATAGCGTTCGGGATAGGAGACGTACTTCGACCGCCGGTGGCGTTTGAGAAGAATGCACTCACAACACTCACAGACGACGGCATATCGATAGGGATTGGCCAACGAGTCCGCATCGTCATAGTGGTGGGCGAACTCACGCCAAGTCGTCCACTGGGTGTCCGACTTTGTGTCGTATCCGTATAACGGCCCCACAGGGCTCTGACAGGTCGAGCAGGAGTACAATTCGGGGGCTTTGATAGCTTTCGACCGGGTGTAACTCGTCTTGACGACACTCTCGCAGGTCGGGCAGACGAGCTGGTAGCGCGGCTCGACGAACTGGTTGCATGTCACTCCGCAGTTGAGTTCGGCTGCGAGTCGTTTGAATCGTGGTCCGTGAGCCGACATACCATATTCGCAGTACTCATAGAGATGGATGAGTTCGTGTCGAATCGTCGCCTTAGTTTCTTCCCACCCGAAAGCTTCGTGAGCGGTCCACGCGAGCGTGATGTGGGGATTGACGATCGTTGTCTCGTTCTGCACGGAGACTTTGATACGGCCTGCCCACCGCTTTGCTTGATGGGAGACCGCCCACGTGATGTCCTTTGTGGGGAGGGCAGTGGGGAGGTCGACTGTTGACGCGTACGTCGCGGCACGCTGGCACAGGGCATCAGGTGTCGTCGGTGCGCCGTCGGCCTCTCGGGTCATGAGGTAGTAGTTGGCAGCATCCGTTACGAGCGTTTCGGCTCCGAGAACCGTAAAGGAGCTATGCTCAGTTCTCATTTGAGGTACGCTCCGGGTAGCTCATCTCTTCTCACTTTGCTCTAGCTCCGGGGCTGGCCTCCTCAACATGGCTCGTGGAGACAGTCGAGCAGGGTGTCGTCTATTCGCTTATGTGGTCGAGTTCTTCCTTCCCGTAGAGGTTGAGCATGATGACCGCCTCTTGATCGTTGATGGCCTGCTGGATGTAATCGGCGTGACCCATGTCCGACTCCTCGTCAATGTGGCCCTCATCTTCGCGTTTTTTGTGCTTGTGGAACAGTGCGATGACCTCGTAGATGATGGCCCGCAGGTAGCGTAGCTCGACTTCCTTCTTAAAGCGCTCTTGGATGTTCTGGCGGATGATGAACGAGCGTAGCGCGTTCGCGTCCATATTGACCGTCACGTCGAGGCCAGTCACAGTCCCGTCTCGGCTCGCGGCAACGGAGACGAGGGTATGCTCGTCGAAGTCGTTGGCGAGGCTCGGACTAAACTTGTTGTTGTCCTCATCGTTCAACTCCTCGTCCCAGTGCTCGCGGTAGACGAGGTGCGGGTCGGGGTACTCAACTTGCGGCTGACGCTTCTTCCCCGTTTTCGATCCACCGGTCGAACCGGTCGTATCGGTCGTCGAGCTGGTGGTGGGACCACCCGTCGTCTCTTCTGCCTCGGCGGTGTACTCAACGAGGATTTTCCGCTCGAACTTGTTGTCATCTCCGGTACCATGGTACTCAATATCACCTTCGACGGCAGCCGGAAGAGCCTCACTCTCGTCGCGATAGAGGTCCTCAACGTCATCTACTCTGTCGATGTCTTCGATGTCGTCGGCGTCGACGCCCGGGCGAATGAGCTTGATGGAAACCGGGTGTTCGTCGCCTTCGCTCGGTGAGAGGGCCGTGTACGGTTCAAGCGTAACCGTCCAGACACCGTCGCGCGGTTCGACGTTGTAGATGATGTCCGGTGCGGACGACAGGGATCCTTGCAGTTCGTCGCGCGTGAGGAAGTCGTAGGGGGCGTCTGTGGCGAACCGCACCTTCCTCCGCTTGTTGAGTGGCATCTCGATGGTCATCCGGTCGGGGCTCTTCTGGACGACATGCTCGCCTGTGGGGTCGTAGGTCTCCAGCAACTCGAAGTATGTCGGGAGCCGCGGGATGTCGTCGTCTTTCTCCTCATCATCAACGTCGATGAGGTCCGTTTCGTCGGGGTCTTTCTCGACGTTGGTCGTTGAAACCGTAGGCCGGGTGGCCCCCGGGAGTCCCTCGACGGACCCGGAGTTGAGATCCTTGACGAACTCCGGGTTGACGTCGAACAGTTCCTCGAAGGAACTGTCGAGGTCGGCCTCCTCGCCGCTGCGTGAGGCCCGGCGGTTGTCCTCTTCTTCCTGCAGGATATCGAGATCCATCAGCACCTCCTTCAGCTCCTCTTTCAGCAGAGATGCGAGCGGCGAGTCCGCCAGCCGCTCGCGCGAGGGGTTGAATATTTTTGACAGTCGGGTGTGCGGGAAATGGTCGAATCGGACAATTACGACAAGGTCAGTCGCGATTTTCGAGAAGCTACACTGGTTTTCGAGGAAGCCCAAACCGAGGTCGCCGTGGGTCTGGCCGTTGACAGTGAACATCACGGCGTGCTTTTCGTGGATGCCCGTCCCACTCGTCACGCGTTGCATCACACGGCTCTTGAGATTGCTCTTCTTGGAATTCTGCTCATCCTCGTGGAACAGCGCGATGTCGATGGTCCGCGTCCCCAGCCGCTCGTCGGAGAACGTGTAGGGGAACGACTCGCGGTAGAGGATGTTCGGTTGCATCTCGGGCTTGTCGAGTTCCTTGAGGTATCCGTGGGTTGTCGTTTGGGGCGCCTTCATTTTCGAGTAGCGCAGTTCTGTGATGCGCAGCGGGAATGGCGGTTCGACGAGGTAACGTTCGAGTTTGCGGACGAATCCTTCCGATGCGGCGACCTGCCCGCGGGCGGTGTCCATCTGGTAGTCGTACACTTTGACAAACGAGCCGTATTCCTGCGAGTCGAACTGCGTGAAATTCGTCGGCGACTTTTCGTAGTCCTTGAGGAACGACTCCATGAGTTCACCCCCGAACTCCCCGGTGAACGCCGGAAGGTCCCCATCGATGAGGAAGTGCTCGTACTGGCCTTCTTTGTCGTTGAATCGGATGACAGTCCACCACCACTCGCCGGGTTTCTCGATGGAGGCGCTTGCGATGAACTTGTAGGCGGGGATACCCTCGAACTCATTGCCCGAGTGCTTGAGGACGCCCGTCGCGCCCATACCGAACTGGCCTTGGACGAACGGAATATTCTTCTTGGCTTTCCCCGGCGAATTAAGGCCGAGGAACGTGTCGAAGGCCTCGTCTTTGGACTGGCCAATGCCAGTCCCCCGGATGATTGGACTCCAGATGTCGTCGCCCTTCTGTTTCTCCGAGCCATCGAGGAGAAACTCGACGTCCGCGTCGGGATTAAGTTCTTTGAGAGCGTCTTTGACCGTCGGGTAGTCTTCGTATTCGGCGTCGGCAGGGGCGTTCTTGAGGAAGGCTTTCATCAACTCGGCGTCGAACTCGTTATAGATGAGTTCGACGAGACAGGCCGTCGGGCTGTCGGCTTGGAGTTCGACTGTACCGTGATTGTTCGGGATGCCCCCTAGCGGGCGCCAGCTGACATCGTAGTGTGATTCGATTTGCTCGATTATGGCGGTAACTTCGGTCGGGCGGTCGGCTAGCAGCGCCCTGACGGCGAGGTCTCGCGCTTCGGACTCGGTCAACGTATTTGATGACATGGTCGGATAGTATGTGATGGATTCGTGTGCGTTCAGAGCTGGTCTGCGGTGTCTGTCAGGTGGTACTCAACGCCCCGTCGGCCGACGCGTGTCGACTCGATAAGGCATAGTTCGGTCATCCGTCCGACGAGCCCCGAACGGACGGTCGAGGCCTGTGCCTCGGACCAGGACTCATCGAGCGTCCTGACGCTCTCCGTCAGCGATTTGGGCCGGTTGTCACCATCGTCGATAGAGTCGACGACCAGTTGCATGGCTTCGTACTCATCGGGCACCTCTGATTTGACGTAGTTCAGGTACCACGTCCGCTCACTCTCCGAGATCGCTTGGGTGGGGTCGGTGTCGATAAGCGGGTTCTGGAGTTCAGCGAACTCCAGTCCAGCCTCGGTGAGGCCGATACGATACGGGTTTCGCTGGATGTCGACTAGGCGGAGACAGGGGGCACATCCCGAGAGATCTCCGCTCTGCTCGAGGTAGCCGAGAAAGTGCGTACGGAACCGTTCCATGGATTTCTCGGCGTCATCTCCCGTCGGCAGCCCAGTCGCGAACCGTTCGCCGCGCCGACGATTATGTTCCTCGTCGAGGCGTGCGAGTTTCTGACCGAACTGGCGTGCTGTACGCGCCATGTCGTTCGAGAACTGGTCAAACGGTCGCCACTGGTGGGCCCGCGGGTCGACCTCAGTCTCCTCTTCTTGAGCGCCTCCGATCTGGAGTTCTGTCGCGAGCCCTCGAACGACCAGCTTGACTGGAAACAGTCGGTTGTACTGCCCCCACAGCGGCCCGGGGTCAATACGCGCCCTGTCGGGTGGTTCGACGACGGTGATGTTCTCGGTGCTATCCAGCATCATGCCGAGTGGTGTGGGGCTGGCGGCGTTGAAGAACGATTGCGACTTTTCGCGGCCTGCTGAGGCAGCTACCACCTGTTCCCTCGTCGAATGTTGGTTCTGTATAGACCTTTCTCCGGGCTTGGTAGCCCCTTCGGATCGCGCGAGTGCCTCCACTAACGGAATGGGCTCTTCGCCTGCTCCCCCCTGCTCTAGTTGCACTTGGTTTTCCAGTGCCGTCGTGAGAAACGACTGGACGTCAGCGTACTCGCCATCAGCGACGTGTTCTCTGATGGAGTCGATGAGTTCCGGGGGAAAGTCAACTATCAATTTCATACAGTGTGCTCTCACGTACTCAAAGTACCCATATAAGATCTTCTGTTTTTAGAGGGTTTTTAGAAAAATGTATCTATACGTATTGTAGCGTATGGGAACAGCATTTTAGAATTCGTTCACGCCGGAAGTAGGTTTGATACGAATGTTGTTGCGTGAGTCAGGATGTCGGTGAGCAATGGTCTCCCAGAAATTTGCAGAGCACTCCGATTCGTAGCGGGTGTTTGAAGCCAGTATCCAGTTTTTTAGCCGGACCACTCGGTCTCTGAGAAAGGCCGTTTCTACTGGGGCTAAATTAACCAGTAGACTCTTCGATCTTATCGAAAACGAGCCGCGGGCCATCTCGATAATCACTCGACAAGGAGCCGTCCTCACATCGTCTCGGGCCACTGGATGGCGGATGGAAATGGGTTCGTGTGTTGTGGTGGATTCGAATCGAAAGACTCCGGGTTTACCCGCAGAAGGAAGTCAATCAGTATGAAACAGCCCACGACACCTGTTACTGTTGATCCTGAACTACCTCTTCTACCGTCTGAATACCACTATCGAGGCCAACATGGGTAGTAAAAGCGGACATGTCATCTGTTCGTTTCCATTTTCGCCTGTCTTCTGTTTCTGGTGAGTACGACGCCATTGCTTTCCCCGAGTTCGTTATAATAACAAACTCGATCCGCCCCAGTTCTCCGAAATCAAAATGATCATCTCGAATATACAATGTACCATGGTCATCTGTGATTTTCCGGGGTGGGGTATCGAATTTTAATTTATTGGGGCCATTTTCTGAATCAAAACGATTTCGTTCGATTACGGCTACATTTTTATCGCTGATATCCACATAGGTTGGACAACAGTCCTCATTGAGTTCACAGAGGTTACATGATAACGGATTTGGATTCCGCATTTGCTTTCCCTTTGAGTACATCACACCAGTTTTGATGCAGTGTACGATGTCTTTGAATTGAGGTTGGTTTGTTTTTCTGAGCTGCGCTGTTTCCCACACAAACCGCTCGAATTTGCCCATTCCAGTGCCTGCTTCCGGAATCTCATCCTCTGATGTATCCAGCAAAGTCTCGAAGAATTCGGTCACCCATCTGTCGACAGGAATACAGTCATAATTGCCAAAGGACTGCTGTAGAATCATTGCCATCACTTTTGGGTACATATTGCGACTATCCCTGTTTCTGATTGCAATATAATCGTCCAGAGTGAACTGATTAAAATCGACTCCCTGAAATACATTATAGAGGTACTGAATGAGCACGAATGGCCGTTGCCAGTTCCTGTTGAGGTCTTCTTTCAGCTGTGTCAGTATCTCCTGATTATCTGAATTAACGGCGTTTAGCGCTTCATTCCATGATTCTTCATTCCGAGGCACGGGAACGTCGTCATCAAGTAAATAGACAGTGTTCTCACTGGCTGTAAATTCCTTTGTCAAATACCGATGACCAAAATCCTCGATCGCATTTTTGACCACTCTGAATTCGGGGAATTCTTCAAGCTCATCATCAAGAATTTCGTTATATGTTGGAACAAGGTACAGATTGATTGCCTCTCCCTGTTCACTTTTGACACTGCGACCGACTGTATTCAGAAGATTAGATGTCATGATGATCTCCTGTTTTTCTCCACCCATAACATTCCATGTCGATACCAGTCGAAAAAGTCCGTAAGTCCGAGAATAGAATCGACCACACCTGAGGCGGTCTCCATAATATGTCTCAAGACGAGGAAAGATGGATCTCACCATTGCCTCCCATTTCTCATGACGGTCGTCCGTAGTTCCGTCAGGGTTCTGGCAGCAATTGAGAATATCCTCTTTCCTCAGAGCCTCTGATATTCCAAGTCGCTCCTTCAGTTCCCATTCAAAAGCGGTCTGAACTTCATCTGACACCTGATCCAGGGGTCTGTTCGAAATAACGTCGACTTCGAGCGTACAACTACCGCTGCCGTCTCGGCCTTTCGCTCTCCACGACACTGGGGCCCCAAATATGCGTTCCTCGCCCTTCTTGATGTGCATCCTGTGGAGAGGGAATGCTGGAACATCGGAATTGAAAAATGAAATAAAGGGCGTCCATTTGTACGGGAAATCCTCAATCTGAATTTCATTCCGAGATGAGAGGGTAAAATCGTCTGACATACCCTGATCAACTAATGGAATTAGTATAGTTTTGGTTACGAAATAGATACATGATAAACACAATATTGGAAATGGGAATGGCCTGATTCGAACTGATTTATCTGACTCCAGATTCCAGCCAGTTCTCAGTGACCATACCGGGGATATGCATTGGAACCACCCGCTGGAACCTGTGACAGTTCCGAATCACCCCGGCCAGTTAACTCTCAACCTCGGTTTCGTAATAGTGACAGGCCTGCTGAAGCGGACAGTCTACACAGGATGGCGAAGATGGCGTGCAGATTAGCGCCCCGAGATCGAGTATGGCAAGGTTGAAAGAACGAGCAAGGGCAGACTCAGCAGGAACCAGAGCGTCCATGAGTGCATATACCTCATCGCTCTTGTGTGGCTGTTGAGGCATCTCGTAGCCCAGAACGCGTCCGATCACCCGTGCGAAATTCGAATCGACCAGTGCGAACGGATGGCCTCTCGCGAATAGCTGGCATGCACGCGAAGAATATGGACCGACTCGCCATGGTTGCTCTAGTGTTGCAAGATCATCAGGAACGTCCCCGTCATGGTCTTCACAGATGAGTTCAGAAACTTCCTGAAGTGTCCTTGTTCGATGGTTCACGAACCCAAGGGATCTCACAGTATCACGAATCACCTCTTCATCAGCATCGTGGATCTCTTGTGGAGTCGAAAACTGGGTGAAGAAGTCGTCGTAGATATCGTTTACTGCGTCACCACGCGTTCGCTGGAGGAGTATTTCTGTTACATAGACCCTGTATGGGTCGCTACTGTTGCGCCAGGGGTAATCGCGCCCATTTTTCTCGAGCCATACCAGTAGATCTGGCACCTGCTGTATGAATCTCCGAAGACGGCTTTCTGCATCTATGACACTGCCGTCGTCTGCAATCGAGATTGCCTGATTGAGGTCGACTAACTCTCTAATCCTGTCGGGAGAAACGTCAGTAGTACCAAACGGAAACGTTGAGTCAGTCATTCACCCAGAGTAGTATACCACCTCCTCGTCCATAGATTCGCCGATCAACTGCTGCAGCCTTAGAACGGTATAGGCCCTTTAGATTTAGAGTTCCATCTCTCTGGTATCTAGAATGATTTCTGTGAGCAAATTGTGTGTATGATGTGTTAGTCACTCTTCTGGGTAGATTTCTTGCAGCCTATTAGATGATCAGTTACAGCGGTGATCCATCAGAGTACAAGGTCTATTGGTTTGCCCGCGATCTCATTGCATCTGATTATGGTAGCTATGGCAAAAAAGAAAAAGAGACACTGAACCAGCTGTCCGAAAGACTCGAAAGGCAACTGGACGGCGAAAACAGGGGAACAATAGGGGTCGATGACCGCGACGTGGAATCTCTCAAACAACAGATTGGCAGTACGATCACTGGATCGGTCAATAAAGAATATGCTGGAGGTATTTCAAAGCGTTACAGGCAGACCGAGGATCTTGTTGAACGGATCCTCCGTCGTATCGATAGCGAAGACGATATTCGGGAGTTCCTGCTCGCAGTCGACGCAGTCGTCCGTACCAGCGATATTCTCCAGACAACACCTAGCTTTGGTGAATCTGAGATCATCCAGATTGTCGACAACACGCTTGCCGACGAAAATGAAGACATGGACCCTGCAAAGGCCTTTGATGCGCTATTCAATGTAGACGTCGAGGGTGAGCAATATCAGCTGGGTGCCCAGCGTGAACCGCTGATCGAATACCTCCATGAAAAAATCGAAAAGCTACAGTCCGAAGAGCGCGTCGAGAAGAAGGAGGTCGCGCGAATCGTCTCCGCAATTGCACAGGAATACGAGCGACGTGCTGGTCAGAGCCGAGCGTCGACTGCTGGCAACGTTCTGGAAACCGGCCTGCAACACATCTTCGATACGTTTGACATCCCTGCGACCGGTAATCCAGAGCACTTCGGTGACCTTGAGATCGACAATATGGTCGAGGGTCCCGGTGGTAGTATCGGATTCTCCTGTAAACGCACACTGAGGGAACGATTCCGTCAGAGCCTCAAGCGAGAATCCGAAATCGGAGTCGATCAGGTCTGGTTTGTCTCGCTTCTCATGGCAGACGTGTCTCGAGACAAGCTAGAAGATATTAGCAATGATGACAGTCGGATCTACGTGCCACGGGATTCCTTCGTCTGGAACAAATACCACCAAGTAGAATCTCTGGAAAACACGCTCAGACCAGCCGACGAATTTATCGAAGATATAGCCGACTATATCGAAATTCCACTGACCGGGTCTCCGTAAGACGATTAGTCGGCAGTCTGTGGTCGCTCGATCGGGTTGTTCAGTATTTCTGTTCTGACGGCTGTCCCAATGGCCTGTGCAAGCAGGGGAGGCACAGCGTTTCCTACCTGTTTGAATGCGTGTGTCCGAGCTACCGGGAATTCAAACGTGTCTTTGAATGACTGTAGACGGGCGGCCTCACGCACAGTAATTGATCGTGCTTCGTTTGGGTGGATGAACATGTGACCGTCTTTGTACAGATGCGCTACAATAGTAGATGACGGTTCCTTTGGATTCTGTTTCTTGAGTTTATCCGGGAAGATATCCGTCCTGTAAGGCTGATGTTCTTCTGGGATATCGCCAATTATGTAGGACACCCCCTCACCCAGCAATTTGTACAGCGTCAGGTCTCGCATATTATGACCCCTGCACTCATGATTTAGCAGTGGTCTGTCCTCCCAGTCTTCTCCCTCGTCCAGATCAAATACCCAGTACTGGTACTCGGAAACTGGTCCTAGTACATACTCTTCGGCTTTCGTCGGGGGTGTCTCACCATTAGGTGACACAGGGGGTAGATCCAGAATCGCATCAGCGACGGTGTTCCACGGTTTCTTCTCATTCCGATTTTTCGAGAACGTGGGGAAAGCCACTTCATCAGAATCATCTGAGAATCCATGGAGAGTCTGCTGGTTCTCGTCGGATAGTTCGGACGGATCGCGCTTGAATTTGATCTGTTTTTCCTCGTCGTTTTTCGGTTTTCGATGCGTCCGCCACTCATCCATATCTGGGTTATCAGCACCGACCCGATTTCCAATGAAGAATAATCGATTCCGGTGCTGGGGGACTCCAAAGTTTGCAGCATCTAGCACCTGCACACGGACAGTATAATCAAGATCAAGATCAAGATCCGCGACTGGCCTCTCGCCTCGCATCTGAGCTTTAATCAGCTCGACAACCTCCTCTCCATCCTCGTTCTCAGCAGAAAGCATCCCCTCAACATTCTCCATAATGAACGCCTTGGGCTGATAGTGGTCGACAAACCTGAGGAACTCCTCGTAGAGCTGATGCCGATCATCAGTTTTGCTATCCTGACCATCCAGCGAATTTATCTTGCTTCGACCGACCAGCGAAAACGTCGGACATGGCGGACCACCCGCCACTAGATCGAGTTCACCCTCCTTGAGCCCAATGTCTGGTGGATCAGTGTTCCGAATATCGCCGACAGTCATTTCGTGGCTGTGATTGGCGTCGTATGTTGGTTTGGTTTTATCCTCGTGATCAATTCCCCAGAGCACCTCAAACCCAGCATCGTGGAGCCCCTGCGAGAGACCGCCAGCTCCGCAGAAAAGATCGATTGCAGTGAGCTGTTGTTCAGTCATCTGTTGAGATCATTGAAACCCCTGTCGTTTAAACTTCCCATTCGAATCATTGTGTCTACCTTGTGTGTATCTTGTGACCAACTTAAATACATCGGCATCGTCTAACGGTCCTATGAATGGATGTTGAAGCGTATTCCTGGGTCAAGGCCAGTGACTATCGAGAAAATCTTCTACTGGCTCTTGAACAGAAGCCTCGAACCCCAAAGGAACTGTCTGAAATGACGGATTACTATCTCAGTCACGTTAGCAACGTACTGGCCGATCTTGATGATCATGGCCTTGCCGAATGTATCACTCCCGACCGCAAGAAGGGTCGACTTTGGACTGCCACGCAAAAGGGCGAATCCGTGATTGAGGATTTGAAGCGATAACCGATGCTTTCCGAACGGTACTTCGTAAGTTGTACTGAGTCAGGCTCAATTAGATCAAACTCAAGGTTGATGTGTATGGTGCCGGGTTCGCTACTGTGACGACAACTTCCTAAAACACTAGCGATATACCGGATTGGCCAATTATATGACAACCAGTAGTAATTTTAGTAGGTGATGTGGTTATCCAACCGCGTTATG
>LFCJ01003514.1_pt1 | contig 11488 bp, 10 predicted proteins | sample 643141 | NCBI WGS metagenome assembly LFCJ01 (sample SAMN03766243, study PRJNA286221) | soda lake metagenome | biome: soda lake; feature: Kulunda steppe; material: water; isolation source: sample B1-Br-g2 brine of Lake Bitter-1 | place: Russia: Kulunda steppe | collected 2010-07 | reverse complement strand
TGATGCGTTGTCCCATCATGTTGTGATGCTGTTGTCCCATCATGCGTTGTCCCATCATGTTGTGATGCGTTGTCCCATCATGTTGTGATGCGTTGTCCCATCATGTTGTGATGCTGTCCCATCATGTTGTGATGCGTTGTCCCATCATGTTGTGATGCTGCTGACTCGCACTCCAAGCTTGGTACCCTTGGGGCTGTTCACTCCTGCTTGCTGTCTCCCTCAGCATCCAGCTCTTGGCAGGCACTTACCTTCCCAGCAAGATGCCCTTGCCGTTCATTATCGTTCCCTGGCTGCTGCTCTGTGTTCCCATAGCCAGCACAGGATTATACGAACGGCACATCAAGCATGCTTACAACAACTGCCCGTGGCTGCAGTGTGGCTGCGCTTGGAAGGCAGTTTTACACCCTTCCACTGCGCCCACTCAAGGGAAAGCGGCCATACATGAAACCATGTCATTATCTTTCTTGGATAAGGCTGCGTCAAGGCACACATCAAGCATGACATGTGCAGGCATGATGTGCATGGGTTGTGAGAGTGTGTGTGTGTGTGCGTCCTTCAAGTGCTCGTCACAAGTGTGACGCTTGTGCGGACAGGCAGCATTTGGGAGGGGCGAGTGATTTGCAGGAGTGCACAATCAATTTATACAGTTAATTTGATAGACTGGGCAGGCAGGCATGCGTTGGCAGCAGTATTCGTTGACATGCAGAGCATCACATGGCCTGGCATGCGCCGGCCAGGCATGCGTTGGCAAGGTCGACATGCAAGCAGTGCAAACACATCGTTCAGCGACAACCAGTGTTTTCTCCTCATGTATGTGTTGGGGCTGCTGGGTGTCTTCCGTGTATGCGCTTAGACATTGATTTGCTGGTGCCTGCATCTGTATGCTTGCATTCAACTGCCCCTTGTCCTTCCTGCCTGCATTCGAGCCTGGCCACCTTTGTGCTCTGGCAGACTTTGAGCATCACCAACCAACAACATGCTGCCCTGCTCACACTGGCAAGCACCAGCTAGTGCCCTCGCTTGTCCGCAGATGCTGCACGCAGGGGCATGGGCGCCATCATGCTCAAGAAGCCTCGCTCCCTTGCCAAGATGGTGGCCGGGGTGGCCAGGGCGTCAGAGCTGCCCGTGACCGTGAAGATCCGTTTGGGTCCGGAAAAGGTGAGGTGCTCTCGGATATAGCCCTTTGGACAAGGGTGCAAAATCTTACCTGTGTGTGCACGCGCCTGTGCTTGCAAGCACGCGCCCAATCCTGCTTGATGGCATACACAGGGTGTTAGGTGGCGCAGGTAGTGAAATCATCCCTGTGAACCCCCAGATTGCTGTGACAGTCCATGCGTGCAGTGTGTGCATGCATGCTCTGAAGCCTGAAAGAGGCATGGTGACGCGTCACTACCGTGTTTTAAAAGACAAACCTGTCTTACATTGAATACCGAAGGCCCAAAGCAAGCCTACCATGTATGCATGCAACCCAGTCAAGCGCCTGTGCCTCCAGTTCCAGTGCTAGTTGCACCACAGACACGTGTTTGGCTCAGTTCAGGCTCCTTGCCACTGCACCTGTGCACGCCAACTTGTGTTCCTGCAAGTAAGTGTCCTGGGATGTGCGTCCGCAGAAGACAGTTATTTTGAGCACAGTCTAGTCTCATAATGCCTGGCGAGGGCCCACTTGTGTGCCTTGCCGACTTGTGCGCCTTGCCCACTTGCCTTGCTCACTTGTGTGCCTTGCCCACTTGCGTTGCTCACTTGTGTGCCTTGCCCACTTGTGTGCCTTGCCCAAAGTAAGCCTTGTGCTCCAGCTCAGCACGCCCTGCCTCATCGTTTTCTTTGTGCCGCTACTCTCAGGCGCACTGGCGCACACAATGGCACTTTCGCTGACTAGATACATGTTCTCACACACATACACACAGGAACACACCCATGCATGCACCTCAGGTCACTCTTCACCAGGTCGTGCATTCGGTACCAAACATAGCACGCCCCGTTTGTTGGCCGCTACAATGTGGCAGGTGAATGTTCACCGGGTTGTTTCCCTACTCTGCCGAACTGGCAGGTGAATGTTCATCGGGTTGTTTCCCTACTCTGCCGAACTGGGGCAGCAGCAGTGACCATACATGGCAGGACCATGGAGCAAAGGTGGGTGCTTGGACAAGTGCACAGTAGGGCCATCAAGAAGGGTGGGAGTGACAATAAACGGCAGGACCATAAGGCAGAGGTGGGTGTGCTCAGACAAGTACTCAGCAAGACCAGCGGGAAAGAGTGGTAGTGACCATACACGGCAGGACCATGGAGCAGAAGTGAATGTGCTCGGGCAAGTACGCAGCAAGGCCAGTGAGAAAGGGTAGGAGTGACCATACATGGCAGGACCATGGAGCAGGGGTGGGTGTGCTCGAATGCAAGCCAGTAGCCATGGTGTTCTGCTCTGATACTTTCAGTGATAGGGAGGTTGTTGCCGCTGTCCTTGTGCTCTGTGCCCGCAGCCCATGCCCTGCTTTATTTGTTGATTCAACTTCTTGACACAAATCAAAACGACAAAGAGAGATGCTGATGCATGCACAGAAACCGCAAGCCATCTGCTTTCTGCACCATCTGCCATCTGCCATCTGCCATGTGCGCAAATACCGCATGCATCTCAATAAGATGCTGATTCACGCACAGATACCGCAAGCCGTCTCAAAAAATGCTGATGCGTTCGCAGATACCGCAAGCCATCTGACTGGGGGCTGATCCAGGAGGTTGCAGCGGCGCATCCTGACTTCCCCATCATTGGTAAGGACTTGCAGCAGCAGCAGCAGCAGCAGCAGCATGGTGTTGTGGTCTATGGGGCTAGGATGCTCGTTCGCTCGCCTGAGCGCTGACATGGATGTCATGCCCAGCGCCTTGTTGTGCCGAGCCCTTTGGGTTGGTCTACCTGTGCAGAGGTGGAGAGCTCATACTGTGCCTTGGCACTAGGTGGCTCCTTCACCGTAATTGACATAGGTTTTTTAACTTCAACGTCAGTTTTCTCTTGTACCTACCCCTTGTGGAAAAGTTGCGGCAGCTCCAGGCAGTGATCAGGCTGAACTTGCTGTGCAAAGCCTGATACAGATAGACGCGCAAGCCGCGCACACATCTCCTTCATTTCAACTTTACTAGAGTCTAGTAGCTCAACACTCTCCTGTGGGCACATCATTGCTGGCCAACTCAACACTCCTCTGTGGGCACATCATTGCTGGCCAACTCAACACTCCTCTGTGGGCACATCATTGCTGGCCAGCTCAACACTCCCCTGTGGGCACGTCATTGCTGGCCAACTGCTGCTGTGGCATAGCAAATTTGACGCCTGCACGCAGCACTTGCCTGAGTCTGTCTGCTGACGGATGCCTGGTATGCCCATACCCAGCGCCAGGCCATGAGATGTACCTATTGGCGGCAGGGCATGAGACGTACCTATTGGTGCAGTTCTTTGTCTCATGGCGCCAGGCCATGAGACGTACCCATTGGTGCAGTTCTCTGTTCCCAGATGACAATGTGCTGCCAGCCTGCACGGTTTGGGCGACTGTTTTGACCGGCAGACTTTGGCGCACGGTAGCTGGCGCACAAGTGTGCCATTCCCTCAAGTGCAGCAGGCAATGGGGACATCTTGACGCAGTAAGACGCACTATGACGCACTGACACACCATGACAGGCAATGGGGACATCTTGACGCACTACGACGCAGCCAGGCGCCTGAATGAGAGCGGCTGCCACGCCGTAATGGCTGGCAGGGGGGCCCTGATCAGGCCGTGGCTTTTCCAAGAGATACGCGAGGTGTGCAGTGGCTCTGTGTGTGGCGAGGCTTGAACGCGAATCTTCTCCGGCTACTGCTGCTGCTGCTGTACTCTCCCCACAACCAACCTCCCTTTCTCTCTCTCTTCCTCTCTCCCTCCCTCCCCTCCCTCACTTTCCTTAGATGGACTTCATGGACTGAATGCTCTCCGATTTGCTCATATTTAGCCTCATGCATTTCCGGCTAGACCAACCATCATGCACTATATGCACCTGCTTAATGTGCACACGGACAGGGCAGAGAGCTGCGCCTTAGTGCTGAGGACCGGGTTCGGATATACAGGTAAGAGGATGGCCAGTTTGTTTTTGCCTGCCGGATATATGTGGCATCTTGCCCATGCATATCATGTCACTTATATCAAATCTTTGGCGCTTGCATTCCTCCAATCCAGGGTTGGAGGGTTCGTCTCTTTTAAATCTAAAGCGTGCTTATGATCAAGTAAAATCCGAAATTTGAACGTACCTGTGAGCTTTTGAGGGACGAAGGGAAAGGCACTAACTGACGTCAACTGACTCCTCTCTCACCTCCAGACCCCCTGATTCCACCCACCTATACACATGTAATCACAAAAATCACAATATTCAAGCAGGGGAGTTGCACAGAGCAAAAGAAGTACATCACAGGGCCCATACTGGGGAGTAACAAGTTAGGGTCAACTGCCAGCCTGGCCGTTAGGCTGATTGGTTTGTTGATGGTGTTCGCCAGCCCAAAAAAAGACCATTATGTCCGAGATGAAATGGCAGAGGTTGTTGTGCCTTGGAGAAAGGAAATCAACGACAGCCTGTCTAGACAAGACATGCAAAATATAAGGGGCCTCCACAGAAAAGGACTGGCAAAAAGGGAAGAAGAGGAACAAATGCTTCTTTCTGAGGGAGCACACAAACAAGTCTTGACAGTGGAAAAGAACTTGCACCTCATTTTGCACAGCAGCTCAGGAGTGCTTGTCACAGTGGCCATTTCCACCAGTCCAGGTGGAGGATTCCACCGCGGGAGTATGTGCACCAGGGATGTGCCCCTACGCCGTCTTTGAGATTTCTGACCGTCTTAGCGGTAAGGCAGACGGTATGGTACACTTAAATTCGTAAAAACACGGCCAGGAGAGAGAGACGGTGGCAAATCCACCAGTTCGGTGGCACCGTCTGCCAGCTTGGCCCTGCCAGCGTGCTTGCGCGGGCTTGCAGCTTCAATTCGGGGGGCGCCCGCCCATCAAATTGCTTCAAATATTTATGATGCAAAGAACGTGCTGATGCTGAATAATGGAAAATGAGCACGGCATGCCTTGGCGGGGCCTAGTCTGCCCCCCAAACTAGCCTGACAGGCCCTTCCCCAAGCCTGAGGGCTCCCCCCACATCAGGCCTCGGCATAAGCCTGCCCAGAAGAAAGAGTAAGGTCAGCAAGGATAGGCACAGCAGCAGCAGCAGCAGCAGCAGCAGCAGCAGTAGGAGGGTGGTCCATGGAGCAGCTGCAGCAGTTGGGATGGGCAGTGACCCAGGAGGGGTGGAGGAGGTTGCTTGCAGCGGGGGGAAGAACGGGTACTTCCTTTAAATAAATGTCTTTAAATTACCCTTTATTGTGTCTTCAGCTATGTTTCAAAGCAGCTTTGAAATATTTCCCCAGCAGCCAGCATTCTCTAGACCAAACTGTACACCGAACTGAGTTATACCATCTAGACGGTCCAAAATTTGAGAAATACGGTAAAAATCGAAGGACGGTGCCATCCCATTCTTATCGTACAGCGAACCGTCTATCGTCCTGGCACAACCCTGATGTGCACGCAAATGAAACCTGCTCATATTCCCCATAACATGTTTAGGGAGGTCAATGTAAGGATAGCGAGCTGGCCTCGGGGGGACACCCCCCTTCCGCACACGAGTGCGTGCATTAGCTTGAAAATCCAAGAGGATAGGCAAGTCAAAAATGAAAAGTCACCAATTTGTTGTCGCTTTCCAAAGGGTTAATGTCAGCAATGTCCATCACACTTTTCTTTTTTCTCGCTTCTCACTTTCTCATCCTAAACCTCAGGTCAGCAGTTATATCTGGGGAGGGCCTACACTTTTTTGAATGGATGTCTTAGGTGGGGAAATAATGCAAACAAATGCGAATGCGGGAATTCTTTGAAACGCGCAGATCCTCCATCCCTGCTCCAATCACAACAGCACCCGCTAGCACCCCTTGCACCTTGCACCTTGCACCTTGTACCCTTGCACCTTGCACCTTGTACCCTTGCACCTTGCACCTTGTACCTTGTACCTTGCACCTTGTACCTTGTTCCTTGTACCTTGTACCCTTGCACCTTGTACCCTGTACCCTTGCACCTTGTACCCTTGCACCTTGTACCTTGTACCTTGTACCTTGTACCCTTGCACCTTGCACCTTGTACCCTTGCACCTTGTACCTTGCACCTTGTACCTTGTACCTTGCACCTTGTACCTTGTACCTTGTTCCTTGTACCTTGTACCCTTACACCTTGTACCCTGTACCCTTGCACCTTGTACCTTGCACCTTGTACCTTGTACCCTGTACCTTGCACCCCTTGCACCTTGTACCTGCTGATCAAGAGTGAGATGGTGGCCGTGCTTTCCGGCTCCTGTTTGCACCTGTCCTACTACTGGCACAGCGTGCTTTTACTAACTAATGATTGCTGAATTGATTGGGGTTCAGGGCGTTCTGCACCGCATCATGGGATTGCTTGCTCATGCAACAAGGCTTTTTTGTCGTTGCTGCAGGCGCCTGGTGGCTTTGATGAAGGAGCAGTTTGGGGCGGACGATTGGGGCCGGAGGAAAGCGTGGTACTTTTTCCCTTGGCACTTTTCTTTTTTCCACAGGTCAGTGAGCAGGGCATGCTATTTTCAGCAAGGGGGAGGCGCCGGTGCGTGTCACGGCGCTCCTGTACTCTAGCAGGCGCAGGTCTGCGGTTGTTGGAAAGGCACGCAGACGCAAAATATGTGAGGACTGCACAGCGCTTGTGACCCTTTTCTCAATGTCAGCGCTGGGGCTGTAATACAATGCAGCACCCGTCTTCCCATAGCTAGCTTAGCCACAGGGGCTGTGCATCCTGGCGTAAATGCTTTGGCTACCTGTACCTCTTTCCTGTGAATGCATTAAGAAGCCCTTGCGGATTTTATATAGACCGCTGGCAAGCAACAAGTGGCACACGCCCAACAGCTCCCTGGATCTCACTGAACCAACCAGTGGGCCGCGCCGTGCCTGCAGGTACCGGCCCCTTCCTGAAGAATTGTATGGAGAAGCCTCGCGCGCGTACCCGTTGATGATCACCCGCAAGAGCATAATTGGGGAGGGAGAGACCCTGCAAGACCTCAGCCTACTGGAGCGTCTACTCAGGTGCTCTGGTCGCATCCTTTCTGGGAGCCGCATTTTGAGCTGCGCGTGCAAGGATCCTCATTTGCAGCTGTTCAATGCACTGTGTGGCAGTGAAACGGCGTATGGGGAGATTATAGCAGCAAAACGGGATATGCCCTTACTTGCTGTGCGCAGGTGTGGTAGTGAGACAGCCCACAGGGAGATCGCAGCAGCTCTATGGGACGCGCCCTCCGACTCTGATGCTATTGTTGCCCTGGAGAAGCTGGCGCACTCAAACCTTGCTGTGTGGGAAGCCGAGGAGGCGGGCAAAGAGTTGACCTTGGAAGGGAGCGAGAGGAGCAGCAGAGAGACGAGGGGGGGGCAGCAAGACGATGGTGTGGAAGGCTAGCACGCATCTCACTCACTTGCAGCTGCAGCGTGCATCACCACTTTGGTGCTTCGAGCCACCATAGCCTGGCTCTTGCAGTGGCCAAGGTTATGGCGTTGCTGCTGATGAGCTTAATCACAAGAGGCTTTCTCATGATACAATCATTCTGTTGTAAATGATCTGTCACTGTTTTACAAAATGCAAGTGTTCTGTCCTGAATGGAGTCTGTCATTAGGTTGCAAATGAAAACACCTAGACCAATAGGGAAAAACCTGTCTACGTAAATTGAGGTTTTCATCCGGTGCAAGCACCAGGCACCAAACCCCACAATCAAAAAGAGAAACCACCGAGGGAATGAATCAGTGTTCAATTGGTGGTAGAAGTCCGTGTATAGCAAATCATGCCCTTCGGTCCAGACTCTGGATTCCATAACCAGTTTCCCAAAGTCCGACTGCCCCACACTGAGTCGCTCTCTAGCCTTTAAGAAGAGGGTCCACTGGCCGCGGAGGACTGTCCTGTGCTTGCACCTAAGTGCTTTGTAACTAAGTGCTTACTAAGTGCTTTGAAAATGTGAAGCCATGCTACTAGCATAGTTAGCAACTTGGCAAAATAGTTGGAACTATTCTACAGGTTTACAAGAAAAGGCCTTCAGCCAAGAAGTGCATGAAGGAAGAGATAGAGATTACTGTTGCTCTGGACCAGAAAAGCAGACATATTGTCGAATTCTGCAGGATGAAAGTTAAGGTCATGCCACGAGTCTAGTTTGGATGCAGCAGTTCTTGGCGTGACATGAAACAGATACGCTCAAGTTCTGCGGAGACAGACCACGTGTGGATGGGTGCAGTTAAAAAGGACGTAATGCTCATCTTGTACATCATTAGCATTGCACAAGTAGGGGAGTTATTGTGAATCCAGACCGTTTCGATTTGTAGGGTGTAGGCACAAAGTCTGAAGCGTATTACACTGCGTAGTTTTTCTTCTTTTTCTTTCTTTTTTATCCTTTTCTTCGCTGCAAATAACGTCAATGGAGAGGTCAATAAATATGTATCTAGGAAGGATGTGTGGGGATCGTGTGACCAGGGCCCTCTTTGTAGCGAGGGTGCACCATTGATGATAAGTGGTGTGTTTGCTGTTGCGCTCTCGTCATATCATAACAAGGTGTCCAAGAATCCATGTGCCTCTCCCTGAGGTCCACAACAAAATGACCAAGATCAATGGGCTCACACTATAGCAGCCTTTCTTTGAACATGTAGGATTGTGTCTGACCATTCATAGCAGATAGGATGTGGGATGACCAGCAATCATTGCTGTAATGGTCTGACAGACCTAGCCACAATGGTCAGACCAACGCCGTTGGTGGGTCTAACAGACCTGGCCAAAAGGGTCCGACCAACTCCAGTGGTGGATGCAACTATAGCACCATCCTACTCCTTTGAAGGAGCGGGGGGACTTGCAACCCGACCCTTTTGGCCCCTCGCGGCTGGCACCGGTTAGCAATTACAACCTCCTGTTGCAATGATCATACCCTTTCAATCGCTCAGTGAGCTCGGTTGCATGTCAGCTTGTAGGATTTTTTTGCAGTGGAGCTATTGCTTTGAGTTTTAGCATTTTACAGCCGCATTGCCGCCCGGAACCATTTGAAGTGTTGAGGCTCGAGACCACACTTGCGCATGATGCACCATGAAGGGGTTGTGTCCTTGACCATATGGTCCTTGACCATATTGATGCATCAAAATCCTCTTGAGCACCGTCTGCAGGCATTTTTGTATAGGGTCGTCCTTGTCTTTGACCTGTCGTGAGAATGGGGTGGCCCAAACCTGGCTTGCATATTGGCTGGGATTGCATGTGTCTCAAGGCTTACATATTGGCTTACATATTGGCTGGGATTGCACGTGTCTCAAGGAGCCATGTGTAGACATGCAACCTGTTGGTAAGGTCATGCTTCCGCATAAATTGCTTGATGCGGAAAGTACCAGCTGTGAATGGACGTAGCGCTGCAAACTGTTTTAAGACAGTCTGGATCTGAGCACTGCTTGGAAGCTGTGGAACCTGCTGCACCAAATCCAGCAGTGTCAGACATCCAGGGTACCTGACTGCCCACGCGTGAGCATGATGCTCATGACTGAACAAGTGGATGGAAAGCGCTTTCACTGCCTAAGCACTGCAAGTGGCACTTTTTCTTTTTTTCTTGGAAAGGTGATCAGCCTTGAAATATGAGGTCTAAACATTTGGCAACACGATAAAGGCAAGCTTGTTGCATGAGGAAGGTGCATCAACTGCAGTTTTAATGGGTTGCCAAAAGCAAGTCAAGCGGTGCCATTCGCACAACCACAGGATCACTGTGTCTTCGAAACAAGAAGTTCTTTCCTATAATTGATGCGGGATGCCAAGGACATACACTGTTGTCTTGGCCAGTGACGCACACTGTTGTCTTGGCAAGATATGTTGCACATCCTTTTTTGCTGCACCCACGTGGTCTCTCTCCGTAGGACTTATGCGTCTCTGTTTCATCCCGCAGGTTTCGACAATGTGCCTGCTTTTCTGAGCCAGAACAACAATAAGCTCTATTTCTTCCTCCATGCACTTTTAGTTTTTTATGAGCAGGCTAGCAGTCACATTTCTTGACTGAAGGCCTTCTCTTACAACCCCTTGAGCAATGCGGGAGGTGTTTTACCGTCTGCAAAGCTTTTTTCTCTGCAGCTTGTACTTCCATAATGCATTATCTTGCTCAGTGTCTGCTGAGCTGAGCTTCACTCAATTACCTTAAGGGTTAAGGCGTCATGGTTGGAAAAGGGAAAAAAGAGAGGCGGGTATACAGACAACGCCTTTTTCCTTATTTCCCTATTGGATGAGACTCACACTGTAAGTTTCAGCTCTCCGGGCCAATGTGTCTCCTTTTCCTTAATTGATGCAGGGAGTTTTACTGCCTTCGTAGTTTTTCTGTTTCTGTCTTTTTCTTTTTAGTGTCCTCAGGATCTCTAACTAGCAGTCCCACTTCTAGACTGAAGGCCTTATTCTTGTTAACCTTGTAAACCTTGTGTCCTCAGGATCTCTAATTTGAAGGGGTTTCTACTGAGGGCGAGGCACATGCCTGGTGCAAGCATAAAATAATCCACTATGTGGAGAGAGGATTTGGAGCTTATCTAATGTGGGTCAGCCTCTGGATGTGGCTGTGTCTTAGTTTTGTTCCCCGCGCATCTTCCCTGCGTGAGAAGCTCGAGGTGGACAAGTCTGTCACAATGACGGTCATTCTGGTTAAGGGCTTGGAACCCTTGTCTCTGTAAGAAACTACACTTCAACGTGGTCTTGCAGAAGGAGGGGAGCTCACCCTTCCCATGAGTTGGTGGCACGGGTCTGATCAGGTTGCTACTGTATGTTCATGCAAGCGCGCCCTCACATACGTGCATTTTCATGTGCATTTGTGTGCGTGTATGTGTAAGCGTGCGCGCATGTGCACGTGAGTGTGTGAGTGCGCGTGCTTGTCAGGGCGTGCCAGTGTGCACACGCATGCACATGCATGGTATGCACCTGCCCAGCGGGTGTGTGCATGTGTGTGTGTGTGTGTGTGTTTGCCTGCAAGCCTGAACAAGGTGTAGAGGGCTGAACAAGGTGTAGAGGGCTGAACAAGGTGTAGAGGCAAGTTGAGGGCTAATTAAGAGACTGAAGCTGATGCCAGATCCACTCTGCATGCCCGGCCCTAGCATTTGGTGATTCAGACAATGGACGCGGATAGATATCGAGGGGTAAATTCTCCTCTTTGTTTCTAAGAACCTTCTTCCCAGACCAAAATCAAATTAAATTAGGTTGTCGCCCCTGAGTTTAAAGGTCATGAGTCTACAAGGGCACAACGGAATGATGGGCAGGAAGGCTACCAGGAGGCAGAGACGTCAGGAAGGAACTTTAGGATCTGACAGGTCATTTAAGGATCCATACAGAAGAAGTACATGCACGCGCACATTCACTAGCTGACACACATGCAAACGCACATACATATGCAC
>LFCJ01003512.1_pt1 | contig 11489 bp, 19 predicted proteins | sample 643141 | NCBI WGS metagenome assembly LFCJ01 (sample SAMN03766243, study PRJNA286221) | soda lake metagenome | biome: soda lake; feature: Kulunda steppe; material: water; isolation source: sample B1-Br-g2 brine of Lake Bitter-1 | place: Russia: Kulunda steppe | collected 2010-07 | reverse complement strand
ATCATGACAGACCCCTGGGCTGCACCTGCCCCTGCCCCTTGTTCGCCTGCAAGTTCACCTCCATGATCAGGCACATGCTTGCTCCATCCCCCTGCCACTCCTGCACCTGGCTCCGAGTACCAAGTGCCCCTGCTGCGCCCAGACACCCCCTGCAGCGCCCACACCTGCGCCTTGAACGCCTGGATTGCGCCCCGCGCCGGCGTGTAGGGCTGCAGGCCTGGCCGCGGCGGGATGAGCTCCAGCAGGGGGCGGGCAGGGGGCGGCTTCCATGCGGGCACCAGGGGCCGTGCAAAGCGTACGCTCAGGCCCTGCAGCCCGCTGCCAGCCTGGACCCAGTAGTTGGGGGGTGGCGCGCCAGGGGGCGGCAGCAGAAGGCCCTCCTCCAGCGTCTGCGCCCGAACAGCATAAGTCGCGCGCGCGCGCGCGCGTGTGTGTGTGTGTGTGTGTGTGTGTGTGTGTGTGTGTGTGCATATGCATGTGCAGCAAGGCATGTGTCAGTGCAGGGAGGCCCTCCTCCAGCGTCTGTACCCAAAGAGCGTGCAGTTGCGTGTGCGTGTGTGCATGTGGTTGCGCATGTGCGTGCATGCGCGCATGCACGTGTGGGAGGTGTGGGTCAGTGCAGGGAGGCCCTACCTCCCTAGGTTCTACACCCAAATGCACGTGTGTGCGTGTGTGTATGCGTGTGTGTGCGTGTGTGTACGCGTGTGTGTGCGTGTGTGTGTGTGCAAATGTCGGGTGCGGGAGGGTTCCCCTCCAGGGTCTGCACCCAGAGTGCATGATTTGCATGCAGGCTCTCTTGTATTGACTGATTCATGGTAAGGGGGGTAGGTTCGTCCATGCACACAGGCCCACTGCCCTGGTGCTCAACACCCGGAGGGTGCGTGTCCACACGTGTGCGTAGAAGGGTGTTCACACGTGCGCGTACGAGGGGATTTCATACGTGTACGAGCGCGGAAGCCACAGTGTTTTTAAGTGCGAGCGCGCGTATGCACGCGCACATTGCAGGTATATTGCATAAATTCATGCTGTGTTGCGTGGGTTGCATGCCTGTGTGCACAAGGTCCCATGTGAACCTGCAGGTCGAGCGTGTCTGTGTGTTAGATGTTGTTGGCTGGCCCTGCCCCAAAAGTGAAGATGCTGATGCAGGCAAGTGCGCTGCCTGCGGGGCCGGGGTTGTTGGAACAGGGGCACGTCAAGGGGCCAGGCAGCGGCTTCCCCTACCACCGCGCCCTTGCATTGCGGCGGCACCAAGGTTGGCAGCACATCTGGGCTGATGCATGCTCAAGTGCATCGCCTGCCGGGCCTGGCTTCGTGCCGGGGCACGCCAAGGCGGCAGGCTGCAGCGTCTCCCCCACCTTAACACCCTTGCCTTGCGGCGGCACATAGGTGGGCAGCGCACTGGCAAAGCCGGAGGCGGGCGGGGCACGTAGCGGGCACGCCTCCTGCGGCAGCTGCGCCGCCTCCTGTGTGCCGGGCTTCAGCAGGTCGTGGCAGCGCGGCACCTCGGCCACGCCGCGGAAGGACGGCCAAGCAGGGTCGCTCAGCGCCTCGGAGGCCAGGAACCTGCGCGCACGCATGTGGGCATGTATTTGCGTGTGTGTACGCGTGTGCGTGCATGTGTGCGTTAGCAGGCCGCGGAAGGGCGGCCAAGCGGGGTCGCTCAGCGCCATGGAGGCTAGGAGCCTCCCACCGCACCCCCACCCCCCCACCAATCCTTTACCCCTTCTGAGCCTTCACCCATCCCGCAGGGAAACATGAGCTCACCCTTGGCCCAATAGCCGGGCGCGAGTCACCACCCACCCTGTTTAATCAGCTCCACGCGCATATAGCACCATAGCGCCCGTCGCTGCAGCTACAAGGCGACCGACCCCCATCAGCCCTTCCCGCACCTGGCCACCTCCACTTGGAGCCGACCTCCGTCCTCCAGCATGTGCACCAGCGCCTGCACGTCCGCGCCGCTCAGCAGCACCCGGCAGCGGGGCGGGTCAAACATCAGCGCGTTGGGGGCGAACGTGCCGGGGGGCGCGTGCAGGCTCGTGATGGGCACTGCCACGGCAGGGCTGCTGCCATTGGGTCCTTCCGTCACCTCACTAGACGTCAGCGCGCCATTGGGCATCACAATGGCAGGTCCCCCTGCACAAAGGAAAAGCGTGTGTGCTCGGCAAGGCGCGCGCGTACGGGCGTGCATGTGTGCGTGCGTGCGTGCGTGCGTGCGTGTGCATGCGTGTGCGTGCGCACACGGCTGAAGCAGTCACGTCCTGAAGACCTCCGGGTCAGCGTGCTGTTGGGCATCACAATCGCAGGCTCTGGTCAGGAATGTGTGGATGTGTGTGGATGTGTGGGCTGCGGCCGTTGCCCGTTGTGGGTTGGGCATGAGTGTGCGGCCATAGGCAGTTCCACGGCTGACAATCCACCTGCACACACAGATGCATATGCAGTTTGGTGCTGACAAGTGGCTTAAACAGGCCACAGTGCAAAATATGTGCTGCTCAGCGGGCCCAGCCTTCAGACCACTTGCCTCCTTGACAACAGACCCCCCAGTCCCAGTTGCAAAGCACAGGAATCCATCGACAGCAAGTCAGGCATGCACACGCCCAGCTTGGCAGCTGGCCAAGCAGCAGCATCTTCTGCACAACCGACACAAGGTGCGCCCCTACCTCCTGGGAGCTTGAGCCCCAAGTTCAGCTGCAGTGAGCTGCCGGCTTTGGTGTCCGTGGCTGAGGCCACAGCCATGGCCAGGGTGGAGGGCAGCGGCACCACGCCCTTCACCTGCTCGCAACGGTAGAGGTAGAGGGCTGTCATGAGAGTGTGTGTGTGTGTATGCATGTGTGTGCATGTCATGTCATGTGCGTGTGCGTGCACGCAATCTCGTACACGGCGCATGCATGTGCATGGTTATGTGCCGTGTGTCATGCGAATGTGTGTGCGTGAACCATGCTTGTGTGCCAAATGTCGTGCCCCACCATGGCTAGGGTGGAGGGCGGTGGTGGCACTCAGGTGCGCTGCGCTGCAGTGTTGTGTGAGTGTGTCGTGTGTACATACATCTGTCCCCATGCATTGCCGCGCTCGTGCTGGTGTGTTGCATGTGAGCGCGTAAGCAGTTTTGTGTGTGTTGCATTTGCACGCGCGTGCACGTTAAGGGAGTTGAGCACCCAAATAGCTGTTGGCCACGCCCACCTGCAGCTCATCAAATGCGGCCCTGACCTCTGCATCCATGCCGCATCACAGGCGCCTGGAGTTTGTTCGGTGCTGCCCTGTCCTTTGCAACAATGCCGCGCCACACACACCTGGAGCTCAATGATATTGCAGTCTTTGGCAACTCCTGGGGGTAGGAAGCTGTAGGGCTGCGGCTCCGGGAGGCTGTCCGGGTCCATGGTCACCCCTGCCACCAGGGCCAGCACGGCAGCAGGTCAGAGCGCCACCGGTGCAGCACAACACGCGCGCGCATCCATGCAGCAGGTCATGCGCCACCCGTGAAGAGGGACACGCGCGCGCATCCACGCAGCAGGTCATGTGCCACCGGTGCAGAAGGACACGCGCGCGCATCCACGCAGCAGGTCATGCACCACCGGTGCAGCACAACACACGCGCGCATCCACGCAGCAGGTCGTGCGCCACCAGTGCAGCACAACACGCGCGCGCATCCACGCAGCAGGTCATGCGCCACCGGTGCAGCACAACACGCACGCGCATCCACGCAGCAGGTCAGAGCGCCACCGCGCCAGAGGGATGTGGGGGAGGTCAGCCCGTGAGGCAGAGAGAGGACTGCAGCTTCTCCCCAGGTCAATGGACAGCCCTGCCGCCGGTGTGCCGTTGGTGCCGCCGTTGTGCTGCCGGTGCTGCCAGTGCAGCCGGTGTGCCGCCAGTGCATCTGGTGCAGCCGGTGTGCCACCGGTGCCGCCGGTGCCGCCGGTGTGCCGCCGGTGCATCCGGTGTGCTGCCGATGCCGGCGGTGTGCTGCCGGTGCCGCCGGTGCAGCAGCAGGTCAGGTGAGCTCTCTCTTACCCGCACCAGGCGCGCGTGCCAGGGGCAGGAGCACAGGGTGCATGCGGCGTGCAAGGAGGAGCATGCAAGGTGCATGAAGTGCATGAGGGGAAGAGCATGAGGGGGGCGTGAGGCGCGTGAGGGGCATGAGGGGCAGGGCACGAACAAGGCGCGTGAGGGGCAGGGCGCAAAGAGCAGGATATGAGGGGCAGGGCATGAGGTGCGTGCAGCACACCTGTGTGAGGCGGGGCGGCGCACCTGCAGACTCCCGCGGGGGCTTGCCGGCCGTGTTGGACCTGGACAGCACGCTGCCTGTTGCAGCTGGATGGGGCATAGCGGACTGCTCAGGGCTGGGGGGAGGCTGGGCACGGTGGGTCAACCAGAGCGTGACCCCACGCAGCTGGCCCGCCGCCACCTGCGCACCAGCACAGCGTGGCAGCACACAAGCGCAGGGGATGGGCAGGAGCGGGGCAACGTGCAGGCGGCCCGCGGCTTCCGTATGCAGCTGGTGTGGCGCATGGGCGCAGCCCTGCGGCTTCTGCTGCTCTGTTGACAGTTACTCTGGTGGATTGACAGTTACTGGAAGCCAAACACAGACGCTCACAAACACCTGAATGACAGATACTGGCAGCCAACCACAGACACTCAAACACACCTTGAATTACGAGCAGGAGTACAGGTGCACCTTGGTGTGCACATGTGCACACATATGAGTGTGCGGAAACACAGACACACACGCACCATGTGTGCGTGCATTTTCACGCCCGCACGCACCCGATATGCAGATTGGGGCACGGCAGGGTTGGGCACGAGGGCGAGGGTGTCCATGTTGATGGTGCTGGCCCCCATTCCAAACTCCAGCACGTCCACATCAGCCCAAGCCAAGGCCATACCGGCACGAGAGTCATGCACCGCCACGCGTATGCTGCAGGATCATGAGCATAAGGATGATGAGCATAAAATGCAGGCATGCTTTTCATGTGCAGGTCAAGAATGCCCGTGCCCATGCCACACCCGCGTCACAACCATAAGCACCAAAACCACAGCAGCAGAACAAGAATCAACTCTAGAGACAAAGCAACAGCTGCAGCTGGCAACCGGCAAGGAGGAAGACCAGATGAGGTGGGTATGGGCAGAGGGACCCTCATGAGCTGCGTGCTGCTGCACAATCATTGTGTGCGTGTATGTGTGTACCATGTGCCCTTGCCAGCCAACCTTTCCTGCTCACCTGCTGTTGATCAGCTCATGCATGGCTTCCAAGGTGGCATCCTTCCTGAATCTTCCCTCCCAATCGTACTTGTACAGTCCCCCCTCTTCGTATTGTGCAGGGGTGCTGGTCAGAGGGGCCCAGTCCGCCGAGTAGGTCACCACTAAGTGCGTGGGGGGCGGGCCTTCAACCAGCGAAGCTTCCATGCTTTTGCGCGCATTTGCACTCGCAGACTTCCCTCGGTCTTGGAGAGGCGTGGCAGGCTTTGAGGGCTTGATCTGTGCGGGTCATCGAAGGGAGGAGTGTGACCAGATGGACAGGCGGTGACATGACAGCCCTGAGCACATCTTCGGGCACCTTACAGGGGTCCAGGCATCATCTGCTCATTGCATGGCTAATTAAACATACTGATGATCAGGACGGCATACGATGGGACAAGAACTGAGCAGTGATACAAACACACCAGGGACAGAGCTATGGTTGGCACAGAGATGTTGACAAATGCTCCATACGGGCAGGGATCCACTTGAGAATCCTTCCCCACGGCATCCTTCTTGGGAGGCATATCACCAGTGCCTATCAGTGCGACTTGAAGCCCAAAGCTACGCTACTTATAAGCTTGGAGAAATGCACACTGCATGCATGATAGAGAATCATCTTGAAATAAAAAAGAATGGTTGAATTTATCTTTGGTTGCATAGATAGTCATCTATCAGATGTTGATTGTTGAAAGACCAGTCTGCGAAGGCCTACTCGCTTACTAAATCATTCCATTCAACTTAAAAATGCAGGTCGCGTGCAAGGCTCCCTCTTGCATCCAAGCTCCCCTCAAAGTGGGTGATCGAGCTTGTTCACGCTTTGTACCGCCACCTTCTCGCCATCATTGCTATGATCCGTTACCTGTTCATGTCCGTTCTGTTGCAGCTCTCCCCCTTTCCTCAGGCTGACTCAGCCTTGCTGATGAGCATTTTGAACCACATGCATCAGTGCAGTCTCTTCATCCCACATCTTTCCCTCCTCAACTATCATGCAGGGATCCATGCGCAGTGCATTCCACAAGCTGGCACAGCCGTGTGCTGCGAGGGCCGTCAACAACACGGCGATCAACACAGTGTCTGCTGGTTCATCAGGGCTGTTGCGTCGACGGGGACTGTTCTCAGCTGTTGCACTTGTGGCAGGTGGGCGCATGCTTTGTACAAGCCAGTTGCGCCCAACAGTACTGGCGATGAGGGCATCCAAGGCATATCAAGATCAATTCAAAACATTTCGGACAGCGAACACCTCCAGGGCAGAGCACCTGCCCATCCATCCGGCATGCACAGAGAACAAGCCTCCCTGGACAGAACTCGTGTTTGACCTGCAGGGGCAGCACCTATTATGTCTGCGTCAGCAGGCGGAGAGATGAACACTGCCAAGAACGGGCTGCAATGGGTGGATGAGCTGGAGGGCTCTGGCCCCGCCCCTGTGAAGGTGTGCGGCATGTGCTGTCCTCTGAGGGCAGCCTCTCCGTGATAATTGAGGAGGGGGGTGGCAGGCATGTGTCAAGTGCAAAAACCACTCCCAGATTGATCGTTTACTGTTTACTACACTGCGAGCGCATGTGTATGATTCCGCAATGCTTTGATGTTCCTGGCCAGGCAGCCTTGTTGCCAATTACAACTGCAGCTTCTTGCAGGACAGCACTGCTGTAAAGTTTTGATGACTTAAAGCAAGCCTCTTCCCCTGCGTCCTTCCCCGTAGACCTGCACATGTGCACGTCTCATCATGTGCATACACGAGTACAAGCATACAACTTTGCGTACACGCACGCACGCAAGCGCTTACACGACACACATGCGTACACACATATGCGCAGGGAGCGCGCATCAAGGCCCACTACACCGGCCGTCTCACGAACGGTCAAGTGTTCGACAGCTCGTACACGCGTGGCCAGCCCCTGGCATTTTCTGTGGGCGTGGGCATGGTGATCCAAGGGTGCGTGCACAAATGGACTGGGCATGATGTGCAGCCGCCAGTTACCGGCCAGAGCCTCCTGCTTGGCAGCCAGTGGCCCCTGTCTCGTGCTAGGCAGCCACAGTTGCTCTGTGTGGAGCAAGTCTCGAGCGAGTCTCGTGCTAGGCAGCCACACATTAGATTTGTGTGGAGGCTTGAGCTAGGTCGTCCAGAAGCCATCCATGGATCATGTGTGTATTCTGTGATGAGGCACTCTCTAATAATACATAAGGTCTTGTTAGGCTTACAGACATTCCGTCGCACGCTCTCAAGACCCCTCTGCCGCGCTGATGGCTTGCGCTGCTTGCAGGTGGGACATTGGCATCATTGGCTCAGAGGCAGAGGGCATCCCTCCCATGAAGGAGGGCGGCAAGAGGAAACTGGTGCGTACTGAGGGCAGCATGAATGCATGCCAGGACCTTTGTGTGCAGTGGGTGCATGTGCATGCATGCTGGGACTCGCATGTGCGGTGTGTCCAGGTGCAAAAGCATTTGCAGGGACGCTCTTGCACTGACTTTGATGTATGGCACTTGGTGACTCGCTGGGCCTTCAGATGGAACTGAAAATCCACTGGAGGCATCATTCGAGATGATCTAATGGGCGACCAGGTGCTCTTCACTTCTCGAGCTCCCTGGTGCTTTGACCATTGCCTGGGGCCTGCAGGACCTGCTGCACCTCAATGCGGGTGTAACCGGCCCTGAATTGCGTCGTTGTTGTACCTGCTGGACATAAAGTTTGACATCCTCTCACTAAACTTGACGTCTGTTTTGCGTCCTGTCATTCTTCACAGATCATCCCTCCTGCGCTTGGTTACGGGGCAAGGGGAGCCGGCGGGGTCATCCCTCCCAACGCAACTCTGGAGTTTGATGTGGAGCTGGTGAAGGCGCGCTGATCAAATAGCCTGTCTCTTGCTGTGATGGAGCTGCATCCTGACTTGGCTTGTCCCCTGTCCTTGTGCCAGATTACAAGCATTTTGCAGCACTGTTCGGACCTGGAGTGTAACTGCACGTTTCTAAAGAACAAGATCCACGCAACCAGAAAACAAACTCTTATAGAGGAGGGGGGCCGCACCTTAATTGTGGTATTCACCCGCGTGCAACTCGAAGGTAAATGCAACATTTAATCTGGTAAACTTAATCTGGTAAATTGAATCTTGCTGTCATGCCAAATTTATGCAGTGCCAGATTTATGCTGCATTGTGACCTGGAGGTTGGTTGAGTCAGTTGGTAGAGTATTTAACCCCTTGCTCGGTCCAGATATAGCTGTATTTGTGTTATGGCCATGCCGCGAGTCTAGTTTGGATGCAACAGTCTCTTGGCGTGACATTGTGAATTTAATCAGGTAAATTAAATCTGGTACATTTATTCAACATTTTATCTGGTTGCATCACCAGATAAGAAAAGGGCTATGCAGGTAGTGACAAACTCCCTACATCAATCAAGGAAGAGGGTCCACCTAGAGCCTAGGCACTGTTTGACCCCTCCCCAGCAAAACAAACCAAAGAAGTCAATGGGGATCAAGAGGGTGACTGTCAGTTCCCTATTCCTAACCTTGGCAATGAAATGTAACACAAGTTTTCTAACAAGTTTATAAGCATACTGAACCAAGTGAGTATAAAGCTTTATTGCAAGCTTGCTTCTAGATGCTTCTAAATGTCTTGTAAAAGGAGAGAAGTTCCCAATGCCCACCCCAGTCATGCAAAAAATTGAAAAACTACGTGTTACCTAGTAGGCAGTGTAACCACTCCCTACATCAAGTAAGGAAAAGGAGACACATTGGTCCGAAGAGCCATGAGTCTCCTCTGCCAGGGAAAATTAAGAACTGGTGAGAATCTGGAGGGTGACCAGCCGGTCCTTACTCCAGACCAACACCTTAAGAGCAACTGGATTTTTCAAGAGCGCGTCTAGTTTGTTGTCAGGTTGTGAGCATTAAACACAGTGTGAGTATTAAGGAGCAGTCTTATGGGCTTAGTCACGCCAGGTTGGTGCAGTGCCAGATCTAGCTGCATTGTGACCCGGAGATTGGCCGAGTCGGTTGGCGAAGTATTTGATCCTGTTGTCAGTTAAACCATAGCTGTATTTGAGCACTTCAAAGACGAATTGCAGGCAACATTATGGCGTTCAGTGATCGTACCCGAGATGAGTGTGCATTAGCACCCTTAGAGAATATGGAGAGCACTCTGCTTGCTGGCTAAGTGGACACAGGAGGCAGGTGGACATTTTAAAGCGGACAGCGTGTTTCTGATTGACAAGGGTGCCTGTGCGGTAGTGGAAGATATTGCAGTTCAGTTGGAGAGTTTGGATATGCTTCAAAAAGCGTTGCTAATGTCTTTGTGGACGTGTAGAAGCAGACTCTGGTAATAAGAGCAGTACCCTGTTCTTGAGTTGGCATAACCCAGTTTATGGTTCGAATGCATGCGAGATTTTAGTGCAGCTTGGAGAATTGGAAGGTAAGTCAATCTGGTGCCCTGTTGGGGAGCTTCAGTGCTGATTGACTTATTCAGCAGCTAGCTAGTTAATATCAGAAAAATGGTTGCCACCAGGGGGCCTGCGGTGCCGATGTTTTTTCAGCTGGGAGTTCGTGGCAGGCTTGATATTTTGCAAGGGTGTCTGCCCATTCATGAGGATGTCTCCTTGGACATGGTGATGGTGCTTCTCTGGGTGCAACAATTGTTTCCTAATTTGATGGAGTGAGGTAAGGCTGTCTGTGGCAATATGAATATGATCGTGTGCAAAAGCAGCAGCCACGGCTGCCAGTTCTGCTCTCCCTACCTTGTTGGTTATACCAGCACCATTTGATTCAACCAAGTTAGAGTTGCCTGAGCTGGGGTGGTAGACACCTGCCGCAGCCCCAATCACTGTTTTGCCTTCTTGGATATGGCAGCTACCATCCGTGTAGTCCAGGATTTCCAGTCAGTAATTTTAAGTGTGAGCCCCGGATTGGAGTGATGGGAAAGGATCGCCACTTCAACCAAAGCAGGTCTGTGGGGGCACTTGGTAGTTTGCATTTTGTCTGAATTTACTTTCAAAATTCTTGAGACCAGGCGCTATCTCAGCGTGCCTAGCATTACATATGGGATGGTTAGCATTATGGTTGAGGTGCCAACTTGCTTTTGAAATGTCACAAGCAATATTTTGCAGGAAACACATGCAGGATTGTGTTCATTCAGGTGAAGCCGCGCAGCTGTATTCCATAATGCTATGAGAGGTCTTGGATCTTCTAATCCAGGATTGAGGGGAAGCGTAGGCAATCTTATGAGCTGGGATTCTTCCAAATTTAACACAAGTGGGGATAGGCTGTCAGGAGACTCGAGTAAAGGTTGGTGATCATGGATCCATTCCAAGACGGTGGGAACATGAAAGCGGCAGTTGTTTTGTACTGTGATGCCTGATCAGGCCACCTGCCCGCACCAATTTCATTGCCAATTGTTGCGTGTAATTCGTCCGTTTCTCACACGGTCAGATTAATGCAAGAGAACGTCATCAGAGCATAAGGCGATGCTGGCTGGACTGCGCAGTTCGCAGGGACTCCGCCGGTGGTCGCGGCTTGGCAAACGGTGTACTCGGGCACAGTGTCCCCGGCCTGCAGGTGCCGCGCTGCGCCCCTTCCCGCGTCCCGCATGCATTATTTGGTGCCTGGTTTGTGTGTGCTGGCGTTCTTGTGACAGTGGCGCGGACAGGAAGGGCGGAGGGTGCGCTGTGCTGGACTCCGACGCGCGTGCTTGCAATTAATATTGACGCCGGTACCGGTCGGTCCGCCACCCGCCCTTTCTGCACGGTAGCCCCTCACAGCACACAGCGCGCCCCCCGCATTGCGTGCTACAGGCATCAATATCAACAATGGTGTGCAAAGGAGGGGGCAGGGCAGCGGTGCTGGTGGATGGGGGCGTGGTCAAGGGGAGGCAGTGTGCGCGCGCGCGTACATGCAAGCACACACCCACTTTTTGGTGTCCCGCATGTGCAACATAGAAGCCATAGTACAAAACAGTTGCCTCAGTGCTGAGGATTGCTGAGTATATAGCATGCCTAAGGCTAAGATTCATGGTATGGTCGTTATAGATGGGATGGCATATTGAAAAACCAGTGAGTCGGCACAAGAGGGAGTCAAAGTGCGCACCAAAGAGTGCATCTCGTGAGTCTGCGCTCCAATAGTGGGAGTAGCAAGTGTTGAAGTCTAGCGGAGAGGCCATTTTTTCCTGAGTTACCAGGGCCCATTTTTGGAGGGCAGTGTGCACATGATTTGGCAAAGCTCGTGAATAAGAGTCCTTGATCTTCTTGCTGTGGTACTTCCTTTCTAGCTTGGTTTT
>LFCJ01003510.1_pt1 | contig 11491 bp, 19 predicted proteins | sample 643141 | NCBI WGS metagenome assembly LFCJ01 (sample SAMN03766243, study PRJNA286221) | soda lake metagenome | biome: soda lake; feature: Kulunda steppe; material: water; isolation source: sample B1-Br-g2 brine of Lake Bitter-1 | place: Russia: Kulunda steppe | collected 2010-07 | reverse complement strand
CCCACCCCCACCCTCACTCTGCAAAAGGGTGTGCCAAACCACCCCCACCCCCACCTGGTGCACCCAGCTCTCGCAGTGGTCGCACTGCACCCACGGCTCCTCGATCTCCTCATCATTCTTCTTCTTGATCAGGTCTGCTTTGCGTGCATCCTGCGCGGCGGCAGTGGCGACCACAGCGCAATGTCAGCCACACAGCCACAGACCGGCGCTGGCCGGCTAGCGCCTCCAGCGAGAAGCCTTGCAGCAGTGTTTGGCCAGGCAGCGGCAGCGGCCACACAGGCGCACAGCGGGGCAAGCCAGACGACCACGCGGCAGTGCCTAGCCAGGCAGCCCCCCGGGGCATGAACAGCACCTCGCCCCATCAAAGCAAAGATCCACTGACAGCACAACAAATCAGATCAAATGTCACTCCACATCACAGTGCCTGGCCAAGCAGCGCTCCAGCGCAGTTCCAACTACCCCAAAGCGCACATGCGCATGTGCTGTCGCGTCCAGCACAGCCACCCTGCTGCAGCAATGCGTCCCCCCTCCCAGCATATGGCAGAAGCCAGAAGCGCGCACCGATCCTAAGGAAGTGGGTATCCTGTCCTGCTTGACGTCCATGAAGCATGGATGGCACCAATTGCCTCTGACCTCAGTTCCCTGCGGGCAAACACGCGTCAGGATAATCAACGGATTCCAACGGTAGGATACCATTATGGTAACAATGGTAGTGAAAATGGTCATGGGCGAGCCGTTGACGCGGGCGGGTGCAGCGGCCACAGCAAGGACACCGGTATTGGTGCGTTTCAGCATGATTGCCTGCCCAGCAGTCTTCAGGCGCATGTATTCGCTCTAGCCCTGCACACTGCTCAAACTGGCCAGCCTAGCTCGGGAGCTGAGCAGGCAGGGCTGAGCTGAGCAGGCGTGATGCAGTGCGTTGCTCCCTCACTGTGCAGCAGAGCTTTAGTGTGTTTAGTCTTAGGGGCCACGCGCTCGCGCTCACACGCGCGCACAAGTGTGCACGCACATATACACCTGCCATGCACACTCATAACACTGTGCCTCACACCCCACACTCAATGCTGCACAGCCGTGCGGGTGCTGGCCCTTCCCCAAGGCCACTCAATGCTCCACAGCTGCACAGGTGCCGACCCCTCCCCGAAGCTGCAAGAGTGGGCACAGACAAGCGCCGCGCACGTCCCCGCCCACCTGATCAGGGGGCGTGGTGTAGTACGTCTGGCCGCGCTTTATCTTGAGACCACACATCGAGCAGTACAGCACGTTGGGCTCGTACAGCAGCTTAGAACAGCCGCACACCTGCGCAAGGCGAGGGACAGCAGCAGCAGCAGCAGCACATGTGTCTTTGTGTGTGAGCTTATGTGTTGTGTGTATGTGTGTGTGTGCGCGTGTGTGCACGCGTAGGTGTCGTGCTCCTGTACGATAAATAGTGGTCTGCTCAGCTGTGCTTGGCTGGTAGGGCCCCAATCTAGAGGCTTTGGGACATCTGGCTGGCATGAGTTGTTTGCTGGACGGCATGGGTTGTTTGCTGGAGGGCATGGCTTGGGTTGTTTGCTGGACGGCATGGGTTTTCTTGCTGAAAGGCGCGGCTTGGGTCATTTTGCTGAGGGGCGTGGGTTGGCTTATTCGCTGGCCGTGTGGCTGGCGTGGGTTGTCTGCTGGATGGCACTGAGCACTTGTCCACGGTGGCTTGTAGGGCGCACCCTCTATTTTGACCGTGCTACCCCGTGCTCCGCTGCGGAGGGTAGGGGCCACGCCATCATGCGGGGCATACTGCGTGCGCAAAACCACCTGGCAACCTCGCATATGGCGTTTGCAGCGGGGCAGACATGCGCGCACCTTGCAGGCGTCTGCGGGGCATGCCGCCTGCAGCTGCGCGTTGCGCTGCTGCTGCTGCGCGCTGTAGATGAGCTCCTTGTGGCTCTGGATTTGCTCGGGCGTGAACGTTTCCAGCAGGGAGGTGCCGGTGTTCTGCGGACAAAGTGAACGGAGGATGCTGGAGCAGTGTGCTGTTCAGGGCACACACGCGCAGCAGGGCAACCGCGCTGCCCAGGGCACATACAGGAGGGCAGTGTGCTGTTCAGGGCACACAATAGCAGGGCAGCCGCGCTGCCCAGGGCACATACAGGAGGGCAGTGTGCTGCTCAGGGTACACACGCAGCAGGGCAGCCATGCCGCCCAGGGCACACACGCAGCAGCGCAGCTGCCCTTTGTCCTGGACAGCGCGCCTCCCAGCTGCTATCACGCAACCAAGGCATGCAAGCACCCACTTTGCTGATGATGGGGTCAGACTCTGTTTTGATGCGTTTGGCCGGCTCCCCCCATGCGGACTGCGGGTAAGGCGGCTGCGGCTGCGGCGGCTGCATGTGCGACTGCGTGTAAGGCATGCCGCCTGGATGCATGGGCACCATGCCCCCGCCCTCCTGCTTCAGCATGCCTTGCGCCTGCCCAGCCTGCATGCCCATCATGCTGGCATGGCTGCGTTTATGATGCTGCTGCGGCTGCGGCGGCTGCGGCGGCTGGGGCGGCATGGGCACCATAGGCAGGCTCGTGGGCATAGGCAAGCTGGCCTGCATGGGCATAGAGCCGTTCATGCCGGGCTGCTGCAGCATGCCAGGCTGCATGCCGGCGGAACCCTGCATGCCATCCCCCTGCACAGGGTAAATAGGCTGCGGCTTGGCCTGGCGCTGCTGCTCGTCGACCTCCAATTGCTTCTGGCGCGTCTTCTTCACATACTCCTTGACAGGGTGGCAGATGGGACAGGCTAGGCTCTACGCAGGCACAAGCAGCATGCACGTGTGTGAGTGGGGTGTGTGTGCGTGTGTGTGTGTGCCCATGCGCAACTGTGTGGGTGCATGTGAGAGCGCACGGCATGTGTCGGCTACGTGAGCAAACCAGGGCGCGTGGCGCAGGCTTAGGAAATGTGTACAATGTTCGCTGCCGCCTGTCCACGCGCTCACATCCCCCCACACCCGCACTGTGGGCCCATGACGAGCAGCAGCCACCACACCTGCAGCCACAACAGCGGCTGGCCAGTGCGAGGGGGTGCACCGAAGCACATTGTGCCCCTGCCAAAGTGCAAAAGGTGCGACGAAGCACACGATGCCCCTGCCAAAGTGCAAAAGAAGCGACGCAGCACAGGATGCCCCTGCTGTCAATCAGGCCCCGCGCGCCTCCCGCTGTGACGCAGGCAACCGGGCGCGCCTAGCAGGGCGCCGCCGCACGCACCGTGCACTTTTGGTGGTGCTTGAGGAGCTCCTTGGAGGTGCTGCAGCGCGGGAACTCGCACTGTGGGTTGTGGCAGGCCAAGATGTGCTGCCACAACTGCTTGCCAAATCTGCGCGGAGCGGGGGTGAGCGCCAGCACGCAGCGGTGCGTGAGGGTGTGAGGGTGTGGGCATACATGGGCGAGACACAAGGGTCACGCAGACAGAGCAGACTCGGTGGCTGCGCGGCAAAGCGGTGGCGGCTGCGGGACAGGGGTAGCTGTGTGGCGCGGGCAGCTGTGCATGGCAAGGGCAACGCCTCCAGGGCTGCGCGCAGCAGGTCGCCACAGCACTGTTGCACAGGCGGCGCGCGCGCTTGGTCCTGTGCGATACACGCGATGGGCACTCTGCGCACCGGGATGCAGGGCGCCAGTGTCATGCAAGGCTGCAGCAAGCGCCTTGAGCCGCGGCATGGCCTCTAGCCCCAGGGTGCGTGGCACATCATCATCAAGGGCACCTTTCAAGAGAGAGACGAGTGCGACAGGTGCTCTGGGGCTGCAGGGCAGACTGCAACACCCTTCAACCTGCAGCCCAGGCAGGCACAGCTCCGTGCGCGGACTCGCAACACATACCTCCCGCATGCCCACACTGGCATTCCGAATCAGGCACAGCTCCGTGCGCGGACGCGCAACACATGCCTCCTGCATGCGCGCACCTGCACTGCTGCTGCAGCTGGCATTCCGATTCAGGCACTCGGCACTTGGCGCAGTGGCGCAGGAACAGCAGCCAGCGCTGCTGCTTCTGGATGAACTGGGGGTTGGTGTTCTCCAGGGACAGGTTGTCAAACGGGCCTGTGGTGTGCGGGGCAGTTGCGCAGGGCCGCGTGCAACATGGCTGGTGCGCGCAGGGGCAGCTAGAGGGGGTTGACGGCGGCTGGCGCGCGCAGATCACATGCATGGAGGCGCAGGCAAGTGCACAAAAAGGCCTTGACCAGGGACACTAAGGGGAGCCATCTGGGCACAGGTAGGCTGCTGAGGGGGGAAGCAGGCAGGCAGACCACACGCAGGGGCGCCGGGCTGGCATGCGCCGTGCAGCGCTGCCCGCGACTCACTGGGCGTAGAGCTGGTGGGGATGGCGAGGGCTGCAGGCACAGGCGGGATGCCTGCTGTGGGCGCACTGGCGGGTGGCATGGGCACGCCGTTGGCCTTGGGCACAGCGCCCCCCAGGGCAGCAGCAGCAGCAGCAGGCATGACGGGGACGGCGCCGCCCATAGGTGCGCTGGCAGGCATGGGCATGCTCATGGGCATGCCGCCACCCATGGCCATGCTGCCGCTCATGGGCATGCTGACCATGCTGCCGCTCCCCATGGGCATGCTGACCATGCCGTTGGGCAAGCTGCTGGGCATGGGCATGCTAACCATGCCGTTGGGCACGCTGCTGGGCATGGGCAAGCTGCTGCCCATCGGCAGGGAGCCGTACGAAGGCAGGGGGCCTGAGCCCATGATGCCCCCGTTGCCGACGGGCACCATCCCGGGGCCGACTGCGCAAGTGCATAAGCGGAGGAGTCTGAGCAGGTGTCGAGCTGGTGGCGGGCGCAGGCAGCAGAGGCAGAGCCACACAGTGAGCTAGGCAGGGTTCAACACAATCCGCAATCAGACCATGCATGCAGCTGAGGCTTTTTGCCACAGGGATACTTCATGTATGCATCCCATTAAGCGCATGGGACACTCGTGGGTAGGAATGATTGCAGGGGGTGAGACACACGTGACGCATTCGCTGCAGGTTGGGCCGCTCTCATCAGGTGCTGAAGCATGCATGTAGCCAGAGTGCGAGCCATCGTTTCATGCCGGAAACGCACCTGGATTGGAGGGTCCCGGTGCGGAGGGCATGTTCATCAGCCCTGACTGCTGCCCTGGCATTTTGGAATCCACAGGCACCATGCCCCCCATGCTTTGGGTGGGGATCATGGTGGATGTGGGCACGAAGCCCCCGGGCGCACCCTGGGTGCTGTGCACGCCGTTGTTGCTGGGAATCATGCCCCCTGCAAGGTGCAAGACGTGGATGGAGGACTGGAGAAGGGAACGCTTTGTCAATGTGCGCGAGTGCGCGCACACACCACATGGACACACGGGCCGTTCAGTGCTGGGACTTGACAAGCACAGGACAGCTGTGTTTGCAAGACCCACCAGCTCCGTTCAGGGATGCCCGATGGGAGGCAGACATGGCTCCCTGCAGGCAACAGCACCGAGGCAAGGCAGGCAGGGCGCGTGTCGGTATGGCATCGCCGGGAGGGAGGAGACGAAAGAACCGGGCACAAGGGTTCTGCTTCGGGTACGTACATTTGAGCCGGGGGCCCCGTAGCTGCCATCCCGTTGACCGTTGTTGCGCTTCAGCAGGACGGGCGCGCCGCTGGGGGTCAGGGTGGTGGAGAAGGGGTTGGTGCTGCCTCCCAGCATCCCTCCATCCATAGGCAGACCAGAGGACACAGTGGGCAGGCCTGAGGTGCTGGCCTGGCCCAGTGGATGAGAGGGGTCATCTATCATGCCATAGGGCGTGCTAGAGCGTAGGCCTGGCTGCGAAGGGGGCGCAAGCACGAAGGAGGGCACAGGGGGCACAGGGGGCAGGACTCCTCCAGTGCCAGGGCCTCCTGGTGCGGGCATCATGCCTGAGGGCAGCATCCCTGGCTTGTGACTGTTAGTGTGCAGTGCGGGCTGTTGAAGGCTAGAGCTGGTGGGTTGCTGCTGCTGCTGCTGCTGCTGCTGCTGCTGCTGCTGCTGCTGCTGCTGCTGGGCAGCACCTTGCCGTGCATTGGACCGGGTGTGCTCGTTCATCAGCGTCGCGACCGTCCTCAGGCGGACCTCGAGCGTCGACAAATCCAGGTATTCTTCCTGCACGCTCGTACACGGGTGCGTGCACTCAGGTCAGGGCGCGTACAGGGCAAGCGAGCAACCTGTAGCCCCGACAGTGACTGTACCATCCTGCCCTACCAGTGGGTGCTCTACCCAAACTGCTTCCCACCTGACTGCTGGCCCTCCTCCATAGCTCGACCTCCAGCTTCCTCACAAAGTCACGGATTTTGGGGTTCCAGGCGTCCGTGCCCCTGCGCGTTCGTGCGTGTGCGTGCGCATATGCTGTGTGCTTGTGCGGGCGCGCGAATGAGCTGAAGCAGGACTAGGCATAGGGCATGGATAAATGCAGAAGATCTTAAACTGTGCTTGAATGCAGTATGCCAGACATGCAGGGGCCATGCACAGAGGTACCCCATGCCCCAGAGGGCAACCCACTTCTTGCGGCTGAACACACGGATAATTTCCTCTGTGAGCCTGGTGCGTATCTGCTGCACATCCGCCTGTCCTGTGGTTGTGTGCCATGTCTGCTGCTGGGGAAGGATTGCTGATGCTGCAGGGGTCTGATGCTGAACAGGGGCAGGGACATGCTGCATTTTGTGCCCCCGCCTACTTCATAACGGACATTGCTAAACACGTTTATGTGATAAAACTACTAGCTATTCGCGCAGCTCAGACCCCCTAGACCAAGGGTTTCGCATCTGTTCCCGGCAGTGCGGTCAAATATTTTGAAACATGAGCCTTTTTGAACTTTTTTATAGGCAGCGCGCATATTTCAGGCTTTGAAGCCAAGCATTGACTTGATGATGGTGGAAGGCTCGCTAGGGTCAGGTAGCTTGCAGGTAAATGATCAAACCTATAGTAATTCGTGTGAGACGCAGCAGGTGGAGCTCAAGGTGGTTCACCCACCATGCCACCCAGCCTTTCCCAGCTTTCCCCTCGGCCTGCTGCCGTACGAGCTCCAGACGCTCGTTCTCAGGAGCCTGGACGCCAGAAATTTAGCCAAATGTGCCGCATCAAGCAAAGGTGGGCGCCTGCCCCTGTGGCCTTTTCAGCACTGAAAAAGGGTTTGTCCAACGCAAAAACAGTGCTTGCGTGTGATTATCAGGGCTGAAAAGGCTTGCCCGGATTGCAGCAGAAGACAAGCTCCTGGGACTGCTAGGCAGCAAGGAGGCAACACGCTGGAGGTCAGAATATTACTGCCCAATGCTATGTTTGACTGCTGATCAGGCGATGAGGAATCAGGATCCAACCTAATGTTGACGATTGGCCTGGCCAGGCAGGAATGCATGCATGCATGCAATAATGCATGCAATAAACTGTACATCGAACAAGGAGTGCACACATCAAAAGACACACTTGCATACGCTTGCCCCTTTTCCTGAGTTTAGTCACTGAATTGACACCAGCAGTGAGCTCTAGCCGTGCATCATGTGCGCGCACACACAAATCATAGAGCAGATGCATGGAATATACACAATGTGTACATGCACGCACGACACACACTTGCCTGCGTTTCATTGGCACTCCTGGGCATGCACGCATGCAGCAGAAGGGTTGCTTCTCCTGATTATTAATGGGCAGGTACTCAAGTTTAAGCCGCTTGCGCATTGAGGAGACATTGTCTGATTTTGCGAGCCTCTCGACATATCCAGATGCCGCAGGTAAAGTGACAGAGAGGTTAAGTAATCCTTGGGTCCAGCCTGCCCCTTCCTGTGTTTTGGAGTCCCTCAGAACGAGCCGCAGGACATTTCTCTGCTTCAAGACAAGCTCAACGCATGCATCTCAGTGACCTGGGCTGGATTTGGCGCTTCAGATTTGTTGTGCAGTGAGCCTTGTATCAGCATACCTGACATAAGAGGTTTCGTTGCTCAGGACAGCACACAAATGGCACCCTTCGCAGGCTTCTACTTCGTACCAGATGCTACTGGTTCAGGAATGCACATAAAGCTAGAAAGCACGGGTATGTTTTGCTGACATGCTGAGTAGCGCTTCTCCCTCAGCATGTCGCCTGTCCTGTTGCTGATAGTATTTCCAATTTTTTTGCATGAAGGATTCAGCCTGACAACACACCTGCTTTGGGCAAGTCTGTTTCAGACTGTGTTTCATAGGTGATAGCCACCATGCCCAAACTATGCCTTTGGGTGTATTCTGCATTTGTCAATGCGGCTCTTGAGCTCAAGAAGGCACCAAACTCAAAATGATTGCTATGTGCGATTTCTCAGGACCAAAGCTACTGGTGTCCAAAGACTCAAACAGGGGTGGCAGGCTCTTAAGATGGAGGCTTCGTTTAGAAGGTAAGCACCATTGTGTCTCGATTGCACAAGCTGATTCTATCCTTTGTGAGTCTAGCTTGTCTTTTTCACTATGCATACTTGTGAATCCTGCAGCCAGTGAAGCCCGTCAAAAAGAAGCAGATTATTAGCAAAGAAAATAGCTCTGCTCCCTTTTATTCGTGTCCCTTCAGAGCACAAGCGTGTCCAAGTGTGGTGCCTCTTCCCAGCGCCTTGGAAGAGGACGACCTACTTCCAATGCTCTGATGCTCACAGGGAACAATGCTATGGAGTTTGGTGTGGTGCCTGAGTGCTTGGGCCATGACCCCAAGGCACTGCACAAGTGCTGCTCGTGCAAAGACTTCCCAAGCGAGCACAGCCGCAGCAGGGCCACTGGCTTCTGCAGCGCCATCACCGTGGGCAGCAACTTGCCTGTGAGCGTGCCCTTGATGAAAGGATCTGACATAGAGATCCTCTGCTGGCCTGAGCGCGTGGAGTTCATCATCAACCAGCCTAGGGAGGGGGGCGTGGAGATGGTGTGGCAAAACAACGTCACGTTGCCGAAGCCTTACAAGTGCGTGCATGGCTCTTGCCGCCAGCTGCTCTCTAACCAGAAGCGCCGCTAAGAGACTACCTATACACTTAAGAGATGCAGCCTTCCCCCTGAATAAGCGATGCTTTTTGCTTGGCAGCATCAAAGGATAACCCAAAGAGTCAATGAGCAAGTGCGTCTGTTTAAGTTGTCATGGCGTGTCATTTACATCCAGGCTTGTGGTCAGCGTCAAAGGAGCAGTTGTGCATGGCTGATTGGTTGAATCTGCTGCAGATTTGCAAATCCTCACTGCAGGGAGGAATGGTTTCTAATGCTTTTATTGTGCTTGTGGGGGCTGCGTGCATTCAAGATCTTGTTCCCTCAGGAAGCTTAACCATCCTGCCTTTGCAATTTGTCAATCCCTTGTCTCAGCGCGCAGCATGAGAAGTACAAACCAGCAACTTCAAGCAGAGCATCATGTGATGAGACTTCAAAGAAGGGTGTGCTGGGATCCATCATCTGCTTGAGTACATCCACTTGTGCAGGGGTCCTAAACAAATACGCTTTGAGCTGGAGTTAACGGGAAGCGAGCCTTACAAGCTGGCCATGACATGCTGGGTGGGTGGAGGGAAGTGTCTGGCACAATTTAAATCATCAAATTATTACTCATTTATGCCTTGTATAGCTGCACAGTCTTTCATGGCCACCGCTCTTGCATTAACTATCAGATGTTGCGGGTCTATTCCTGGCCTCAATAGGTAACAGTTCTTAAGTTGTAGCAAGCCCAGATGTCAACGTGACAAATGACTAAGATAGGACACCATACTTTTGACGATGAGATGTGTTAGCAGACCTCAATGAGGTGCAACCAAGGTCCTGGTTGCTAACACAAGCATTTTAATTCGCTGGTCGCAAGCGCGGCCTCCTTAGAATGGCTTTCTAGCAAGGTGATTCCGGCATACCTTTCACCAGCAAGGATAAGTCCATCAGCCAGAGGGGTTGGAAAAGCAATTTTAGACAGGAAGAACCCCTGGTGTTTTCTAGGTTTGTGTGGCTGCCTTTTGCACATGCACTGACTTATCAGATAAGTGGTGAGCCCCTGCTCGGTAGATTAGGCCTGCGTAGAGGGAGACAGATTGGGCCTTTGCCGATAGATCTCTGCTCAGTGAATTGGGCCCCTGCTCAATAGTTTAAATGGCTATACCTGCCGAACAAGGGCTTAGCTGAAGCCAATCAGGCCTGCAATATTCATCTAAAACAAGCAAGGTGGTGTTATGAAATCTAGGCACAGCAATCCAAGCACTCATGCACAAGCAAGGCCGGGCCTGCTCGATAGATTGGGTCTCTGCAAGGGAATGATCTGTCTGCATTTCACTCGCAATTTCCCAGTTTGCTTTGTGTAGGCTTCTCAACAAAGACTTCTCTCATTTCCCTCGCAGGCCAAAGCCCACCTCAAAGTTGCGGGGCCGTCCTGGAGTTGAGTGAGGCCGGTTCCCTTCTGCTCATACCTCCTAATTGTTTTCAACTTTCGTTGTGTTTGGCTCATCCTCGTTGCCGTCTTAACATAATAAACAATTTAAAATGAAAATAAGAACTTAGGAAATCGCTAATTATTGACTGCTCCTTAGAGATCGATCATGAGGGCGTTCATGCATGCCTCTACCTCCTCTTCGAGTGGGAGTGTGATTGCCAGTCCAAAGGGTTCTTCACCAATGTTCAGTGGCAGGAACATGCCATGCCCCAGCCAAAGCCCAGGTGTGTCGCAGCCTAGCAATCAACAGACCCAGCGGAGGGGGGTGGTTGCACAAGCTCGGAAGCTGTCCACCCTAAGGAAAAAGCTTTGGCGGGAAGCTGGACCACCTCCGGACTTAGCTACCCGGCTATTTAGCGAGAGGATTATGTACTTGGTGAGAACAAGGCCGCGTGTGTGGCCTGTGTGCAGGAGGTGGTCTGTGCACCGCTTTTGCCTACTATGCTGCTCTGCCCTCAGACCCTCCCTTCACCTCTGCTACCCCAAATGATGATGCTTTTGCAGGGTATGCCCATTGACTCAGCTGTAGCCGAGCTGCTAACGGCCCAGCTGTTCGTGCTGGTGCAAGAAGCCCCAGACCCCATTTACTTCTACATCAACTCCACTGGCATTGCGGTGAGGCTCACGCAAGACCTTGGGCCTTGTGCTGCAGGCTGATAAGTGCGCGAATGCTGGCGTGAGAATCTGATCGACTCGGGGACCGGAATGATGGAGGATTTGACACGCCTGCCCGCACACAGAAAAGCAACACCAAGTACGGCAACGAGCACGAGGCGATCGCGGTGTACAACATGATGCGTGCCGTGTCCAAGTTTTGCCCTATTTACACTCTGGCTGTGGGCAACGCTTTTGGAGAGGCCGCCCTGCTCCTGGCAGCAGGCTCCCCTGTGAGTGACTCCTACTTCTCCCCATCAATGCTGCTGGCAAGGCATGCCTGGTGGCAACTAGTTACTTCCATTGTGCATTGGTCCTGCTGCTGCTGAAGGCGAAGGGCACAATTTAACCCAGCATGCTCGCACGCGCGCACGCATGCACGCGCGCACACACACACACACACACACACACACACACACACACACACACACACACACACACACACTCACT
>LFCJ01003509.1_pt1 | contig 11492 bp, 17 predicted proteins | sample 643141 | NCBI WGS metagenome assembly LFCJ01 (sample SAMN03766243, study PRJNA286221) | soda lake metagenome | biome: soda lake; feature: Kulunda steppe; material: water; isolation source: sample B1-Br-g2 brine of Lake Bitter-1 | place: Russia: Kulunda steppe | collected 2010-07 | reverse complement strand
TCGCGGGGGATGACGCGCTCGGTGAAATAGCCCTCGCTGATGAACAGTGGGACGACGTAGATGTCGTCGCCGCGGGCCGTCCGAAGCACCTCACGGAGCGAGGGCTCTTCCTTCCAGAAGCCGGTTCTGACCTCGTCGAACGCGCCCGTTTCGCGGATCGTATCCGCATGGGTGTGTGTCGGCGTCGCCGAGTCGGGGTTGAGATGCGAGCCGTGGGCGACGATGACCAGCGATTGCATACTCTCTCAAGAGCCGAGAGGCTCTTATGGCTTCGGCTCTCGGCTGTTCGACCGTGATTCGTTGCGAAATAATCAAAGGGGTTCGACGCGCGTGGGTTCGTATGTCGCTTGCTGCCGAGACGCGCGAGGCCGTCCGCAACCGCCCGGTCCTGTTTGAGGCCCTTCGTACGGGTGTCGTCAACTACACCGCTGCCGCCGATTCGCTGAACGTTGAGGGCGACCGTGAGGCGATTGCGACCGCCCTCCGCCGGTTTGCCGCGGATCTCGACGACTCGCCAGCCCGCGAGAAGCGCTCGATCACGGTTCGACTCCACAGCGCAATCGAGGCTGTCGACTCTGCGGCACTACTGACGGTCGACGGGGCAGGCCTCGTGGTCTCGGGTGGGGCCAGCGATGACTCTCGCGACATCGATCTCGACAGCCAGACCGCGGTGCGGGTCACTGGTGACGTCGACGCTCAACTCTTGTCAGTGGTGCTTGCTCGACTCCAGATCGAAGAGATTCCGGTGGCCGCAGCCGGCAGTGCCAGCGAGGCGATGGTGGTCGTCGTGCCACGGCGTCAAGGGCCGAGCGCCGTCCAGTTGATCGAGGCTGTCGCAGCATCCAGTTGTTCGAGTTGAGAGACGAGTTGATCGAGGGCTTGTTGAGTCGACCTAGCTACTTGATCGAATCCACGAACGAAAGCCAGCGTTTGTGATCCTCGATGTTATTGGTTCGTGCTTCCTCGCCGAAGTCGGGGTGTCGTATCGTTTTGAGCGCGTTCCGTGCGCGGTCGATACCGACGATTTCGTCGGCGAGTTTTTCGGCCTCTTCGCTGGTGAGTTGGTCGGTTTTCAGTCGGTCGACGCGTTTCTCGCGCTCGGCCGCAAAGCGCTGTCTGGCCCGCGAGATGAGTTCGCTTGTTTCGGGCGGCAGCGTCTCGATTTTCCGCGTTTCGACCAAGAACTCCTTGAGTTGGATCTCCTCGCCGTCGACGGTGATCGTCTCGGGAATCGATGCCCCGACGGTCGCACTTTGGCGATTGACACGTTTCAGTAGCTGTTCGCGTTCGGCATCGTTCATATCGGCCGTTGTGTCTGTCCGTACAAAACGTCTGAGGCTCCGGACAGTGACTCGGAAATATTATTAGTTGTAACTCGGAAACGGATGTATGGCACACACCACGGCGGGTCCGGAGTTTGCTATCGCGCTCTTCGTGGTCAAAGGGCTCATGCTGATTGCCGGCGGAACGGTGCTCTACTATGCGACCAAAGCCTACCGTCGGACCGGCGATGAGTCGCTTGGCTATCTCGCCGCCGGCTTCGGGTTGGTGCTGTTTGGATCGCTGCTCGGTGGGACGGCCTACGAACTGCTCGGGACGACGCTTGCGCTGGGTGTGGTCATCGAGAGCGTGTTCATTCTATTTGGCTTCGTATGTATTGCCTACTCACTCAAACGGTAGTAGCTGACAGCGACTTCGACGGCTTCAAATCGCTTGCCCGAGTGGATTCGGCCACCAATGGCCCTTTCGGTGACCAACACGCTGTCAGGCGACCGTGAAGACTTCGAGCCAACCGGCGATGCCGTGCTCGTCTACGTCTGTGGGCTGACGGTCTCTGACGACCCACACTTGGGCCACGCACGTCTCTGGACGCACGCCGACGTCATCTGCCGCTGGCTTGAGACGGCAGGCTACGATGTCCAGCACGTCGAGAACTTTACCGATATCAACGAAAAGATTGCTGCCCGCATCGGCGAGCGACCCGACTGGGAAACAGAGGGCGACGTGGCTCGCCACTACATCGAGAAAGTCGTCGAGTACATGCGCGGGCTCAATTTCAAGCGCGCTTCCGTCTACCCACGTGTCTCCGAACACATCCCCGAAATTATTGCGTTGATCGAGACGCTGATCGAGTCCGGACATGCATACGAAGCCAACGGCTCAGTGTATTTCGATGTCACCACCTTCGAGGAGTACGGCAAGCTCTCGAACCAGCAACTCGACGAGTTGGAAGCCCAGGGCGAAGTCGACGAACGCTCCGAAAAACACAATCCCGCCGACTTCGCGCTCTGGAAGGCCGGCGGCGTCTCCGAGACCGCAATCGCCGAACACGCCAAACACGACCACGGCGCGGAAACTCCGACAGGCGAAACCTGGGAGTCGCCGTGGGATGAGGGTCGACCGGGCTGGCATATCGAGTGCTCGGCGATGTCGATGACACACCTCGACGAGACGATCGATATCCACATCGGCGGCCACGATCTCGTCTTCCCGCATCATGAAAACGAAATCGCCCAAAGCGAGGCAGCCACCGGTGAAACCTTTGCCAACTATTGGCTCCACACCGGCCTGCTCGAAACGAAGGGCGAAAAGATGTCCTCCAGTCTGGATAACTTCTTTACGGTCGAGGCCGCCCTCGAGGAGTTCGGCCCGAACGTGATCCGGACGTTCTATCTCTCAACTGAGTACGGCTCGAAACAGACCTTTTCTCAGGAGGCGATGGACGAGGCCGCCGAACGCTGGAGTCGACTCGATCGCGCCTACGAGACGGCCGTCGACGCGCTCGACTCAGTCGACGCTCAGGCCAAAACCACCGATGAAGAGCTTCGAGAGACTGTCGCCGAGGTCGACGCCGACTTCCGCGAGGCGATGAACGACGATTTCAATGTTCGGGAGGCGATGGCCGCGCTGCTCGAACTCACCACAGCAGTCAACAAACATGTCGACAGCCACCCGACCTACGATTATCAGGGCCTCAAAGCCGCCGTCGAAGCGTTCGACCTCTTTGGCGGCGAGGCCTTCGGCCTCCAGTTCGGGACCGTCTCGGATGGCGATGTCGAACTCGCAAGCGAGTTGGTCGAACTCGTCTTGGACGTCCGGGAGGATGCCCGCGAGGCCGGCGACTACGAGCAGGCCGACACGCTGCGCGACCGCCTGGAGGCGATGGATATCACCGTCGAAGACAGCGGTGACGGCTCGACGTTCCGCTTCGAGTAACGCTTGGGATCCTCGCTGCGTAGTTTGCTGTCGGTCGACCTGCTCGGCGATCTCGTTCGTTATGACGCTGTCGGCAGACGGAGCCGTTCGTTGGTAGTCCAAAAGAATTTGTACTATCTATACAATACTACCGAGCTATTCGGTCGACGAAGAGCCGGACAACCAGCCGTGAGCTGGACAACCGGGTACTGGTGTTCTCGATCGCCACAGCAAGCGTCGTGTTCGAACCCGTACTGAACGGTCAGCTTTTGCTGGGAATATAGGTGTTCGAACTGCAAGCCGTTCATAGCCTGCAGGTGTGTCTCCCGGCATCACCACGGAGGATAAAAGCAACTCTGCCGAGATCAGTTATATTTGTATAACGTACAGAGATATTTTCAGTCCTTATGCATAATATACACAACAATAATATTGTATGGCGTACCCAAAACCGTTATTACCTATGGCCAGCCTACAAGATAGTAGAGACACCCCTATGAGTTCTACACAATCTGTCTGGATGGAGGCATCGGCCACATGATCGAGTTCGCAGTTCTTCCGACAGCGCTGCAGGCAGCGCTCGTCGTCACGCTCGTGCTTGTCGAGGCGATTGGCCTCTATGTTGGATACGGGATGATCGAAGACCGAATCGCACCACGAGTCTTCGATGCGATCGCAAACACTGCATAATGGAGCTCCTTGGATTGACGCCGGAGCTGCTGGTGTTGTTCGTCAGTTTCGGCTTTATGGTGGGGGTGTTTTTCGGCTTTTTCGGCATGGGAGGGTCGTTTCTCGTCACCCCTGCCCTGTTGATTCTCGGCTACCCCGCGCCGGTTGCAATCGGCAGCTCGATGGCGTTCGTCTTCGGAACCGCTGTCATCGCCACGCTGAAACACCACGACGTCGGGTCGGTCGACTACAAACTCGGCGCGCTGATGTTCGTCGGTATCGTCGTCGGCATCGAGATCGGCAAACTGCTTGTATTCGGGCTCGAAGCGATTGGTCGGGCCGAACTGGTCGTCGGTATCGCCTACGTACTGCTGTTGGGTGCAATCGGGCTCGTGTTCACTCGGAACGCGCTCAAGCAGGACGCTGGTGACGACAGCGAAACACAGGACGACGATATTCCCGAGATCGCAAAGAAAATCAAATCCTACAACATCCCGCCGATGGTGCGGCTGACCGACGGCTCGAAAGCCTCGATGTGGACGATCTCGGGCGTCGGCGGCGGTGTCGGCGTCGTCTCGGGGTTTCTCGGCGTCGGTGGCGGATTCATTCGGATGCCGGCGATCTACTATCTCATCGGCGTTCCGCTGGCAGCTGCAGTCGGCACGAGTCTGTTTGGCGCGCTCATGTCGGGGGCAGTCGGGGCGTTCAGCTACGGTCTTTCGGGGGTGATCGATATCGGCGTCGTCACCGCACTGCTCGTCGGCAGCGCGCTCGGTGCCCGGATCGGTTCGGCTTCGACCGCGTATGTCGACGAGGCTGATGTGACGATCTACTTTGGCATCATGTTGTTGCTGGCGAGTGCGGCGGTTGCGTTCGGCGAACTCGCCAACTGGCTTGAAATGCCGATATTCGATACAGTGAGTTTCGTGTTGCTCGTCGGCTCGTCGCTGTTCGTCACCAGCATCATCCTCTACTACGGCGCGGTGTCGGTCCGTGAACAGGCGGCGTTGGCCAATGGGACGCCACAGGTCGACGACTGAAAGCTGCCGAGCTACCAATAAGCAAGGCGAGTGCCTCGGGGTCGTTCGGAAATCAAAGATTTCCCTTGAGTTGTCCCCGAGGTACTTCACGGCAATCGACTGTTCGAAACGCGCTATGCCGACCGTTCCGGTGGTACCACCAGGACGTTCGCCTCCGCGTTTGCGACCACGTCTTCGGTCACACTGCCAAGTAGCAGCCGGCGAAGTCGACTGTGACCCCGCGAGCCGAGCAGCGTCATCGTCGCGTTCATGGATTGTTCGACAGCGAGAATCTTGTCGGCCGGATCACCCTGCCGTATCTCGGTGTCGGTCTCGATCCCCCACTGATCGAGCTGGCCTGCCAGCTCGGCGAGCCGGTCGACTGGATCGTCGTCCGTCGGGTCGGGGTCTTTCGGCGTCCGGACGTGAACGAGTGTCACCTCGCTGGTCGCATGTCGGAGATACGAAAACGCCTCGAAAGCACGGTCGGCGTTCTCCGAGAAATCCGTCGCAAACAGCACTCGCCGAAACAGGCGTTTCCGAACGACCTCCGGATCGTCGACGCCGCGCTCGATACGGTTGACGAGCAGCGGGACGATCGTCGTTCGGGTGAGGTTTCTGGCCGTCGAGCCGATAATGCGGTTTTCGAGCGGGCTTTTGCCGCGCGAGCCGACGATCGTGAGTTCGGCACCGACAGTGCCGGCGACGCCGTTGATTCGCCGGTGGGGGGTTCCTCGGACGACGTGGGTCTCGACGCCGAAGCCGGCCGCCTTGATGGTCTCGCTGTACTGTGCCAGCGCGCGCTGTCGACGCGCTTCGAACTGCATTCCCGGCATGCCTGCGTGGACGTTCGAGGGGATGACAGTGACGAGATGAATCTCGTCGACGCCGATTGTTCCGAGACAGCCCAGACAGGTCTCGGTCTCGATTGCCGCCTTGCTTGCCGCCGAAAGATCAGTCGCGCATACCGCTTTCATGCACACTGTACGAACGGGGTGTATAATATTGTTTTGTCAAGTCAATACAGTACAGCGAACAGAGGGATCAGCGAGTTCGCTACGCCGGGCTCGTTCGACAACGTACCGCCCAGACTGTACCGTCGACACCATTTCTCATACATAGTATTGCACAATGCGTCCAAAATCGTTATTACCACTCGGCTGTTACAGATAGCTGATGAGTTCTACAGGAGACGCCGTTCCGACAGAACCGGTGCAGTTGACCAATGCAAGCGACCTGGATGATGTCGTCGCTCGCTACGATATCGTTCTCGTCGACTTTTATGCGGACTGGTGTGGGCCCTGCCAGATGATGGAGCCGACGATCAAATCGCTCGCCAGCGAGACGGATGCGGCCGTGCTGAAAGTCGACGTCGACCAGTTCCAGCAGCTGGCCGGCGAGTATCAGGTCCAGGGGATTCCGACCCTACTGGTGTTTGTCGACGGCGAGCCCGTAGAGCGACTCGTCGGCGCACAGTCCGAACAGCAGCTTTCGACGGTCATCACAAACTACACCCACTGATATCTTTCCCACTCTGATGGGAGAGGTTTTGGCTGTGGAACCTCCATCTTGGCCGACCGACACACCACCGATAGATTGTAGCTACTGACAACTACTATAACGCCATACAGTACCAATGGGATTTCATACGTTTGACGCCGAAAACGCAGGTCGACTCGAAAACGCAGCCAAACGCTACCGATCAGTCTCAGCCGAAGAGCTACAGCGCGCGCTCTCGCTGACCGGCACCGAGACAGTCGCCGACCTCGGGAGCGGAACGGGTTTTTATACTGACGATGTCGCCGTCTTCGCCAAACGGGTGTACGCGGTCGACATCCAACCCGAGATGCATGAGTATTATCGCGAGAAGGGCCTCCCGGAGAACGTCGAGCTCGTCACCAGCGGTATCGAAGAGCTACCGTTCGGCGACGCGGCCCTCGACGCCGCGTTCTCGACGATGACCTACCACGAGTTCGCTACCGAAACAGCGCTGGCTGAACTCAACCGTGTGGTTCGTCCAGGCGGACGGCTCGTCTTGTTCGACTGGTCGGCCGACGGTGACGGCGAACACGGCCCGCCGGTCGACGAACGCTACAGCGCGAGCGAGGCGGCCGAAGCCCTCGCCGAGGCCGGCTTCGAAATCGAAACCGAACAGTCCAGAGTCGAAACGTTCGCCGTCGTTGCGGTTCGAACCGAGTAATGGCTATGTAGCTGCGCAGGCAGCCATCAGTCTATCACAAGAACTGTTCTGCAAGGTTAGTCGGTAGCCGTTCATATATCGCTGTGCGTGCGTTGAGTGTTCGTACCGTCACGTACTCGTCGACCGCCAGCAGTTTGCTGGCGATTGTAAGCAGTCGGTCGGTTATATGCGAACTCTCAGTATGAGTCATACTCACATTCTGCGAGCGTTAGTCGTCACCTGGAACGCCTGCGGTCTCGCTGGTGGGCTCGCTTCGCCAGACACCCTGGAGATACGCACCGATGAACATCCCAGCGACCGCATACAGGATCGGCCAGTTACCGACCCCGAGGCTGGCGTAGGCCGCACCCGGACAGATGCCTGAGAGTCCCCAGCCGACGCCGAAAATCGAGCCGCCGACAAGGACGCTTGTATCAAAGGATTTGAGCCGTCGACCGTACGGTCGGCCCGTCAGGGGTGCGTTACCGCCGGTCGACGACAGTGTCCAGAAGGCCAGCCCGGCGACGATCGAGCCGCCGAACATGACAAAGAGCAAGCCGAAGTCCTCAAAGGTCAGAAAATCAATGACGACCTCCGGCCGTGCCATGTGGCTGAAGCCAAGCCCAAACCCGAAGAGTAGTCCACCAAAAACGATCAGCGGCATAAACAGCGGGTGTCGACTCACGGCGTCACCCCCAGTGCCGCGACGATGTTCGCGGTGATGATGGCGACGACGAGAAACGTCACGACGCCGACCAGCGAGGTCCGGGAGACCGAACCGACCCCACAGATGCCATGGCCGGAAGTACAGCCCTTACCGATTCGGGTGCCGATCCCGACGAGAATCCCGCCGACGAACAGTCGCCATGGGTCGACTTCGGTAATCCAGCCGCTCCCCGTGAGTGCCCACGGCTCGCCTTGGTATATGAGCGCGTATATTGCTGCACCCGCGATAATGCTCAGCGTAAAGACGACACGCCAGTCACGAGAGGCGCGATACTGCTGGAATCGCGAGCGACCGGAGACGTACGAGAGCGTCGACTCCAAGAACGTACTCGCACCCGCCGTAATCGCTGTACCGAGATAAATAACGGCCGTTCCCAACCCAACAAGCAGCCCCCCGATTGCATACCGGGAAATCCCGTTGGGAAACAGCGCTTCGATGGTCCCCGATGCGATGAGAGCAGTAATCATTTGTTGTGGCTCCTGTCGGTGTCCACTGCTGCGTTAGTCGTCACTCGTCAGCGCGTCCTGGCTGGCCGCACAGTTGTTCGGCCCGAGTTCGAGGGTAAACGCCTCCTCGTCGTCGGCCTCCTGTTGTCCGAGGTTGGTTTCGATGATGTCGACGTAGTTGGCCGGCCGCGGTGGCATATCCGCCAACACGGTATCGATGAACTCGGATTCATCCATCGTGAGGGCGGCCATTCGGTCGACCAATTCACCCAACGGCGCGGTGTACGTCCCATCGTCGGCTGGTTCGGCCGCATCGCTGAAGTGTGCGCCACCGATCAGCGTCTCATCCGGCAGCGCCAAGACCTTCGTCTGGAGCGACTCGTGTAACATCGCGGCAGCCTCGGGTGCGCCCTCGTCGCCCTCTTCGAGATCCGGGCGGGCGACGCTTTCGATAAAGAGGCCATCACCCGTTGCGAGCAGCGAGTCGTCGACCAGATATGAGGTCATTCCCGTCGTATGGCCGGGCGTGAAGACGGTCTCGATGGTTGCCGAACCAACAGCGAACGTATCGCCGTCGCTTGTCAGTGTCAGTTTGTCGGCGTAGGTGACGCCGCGGTCGACTGCGGCTTCGGGAATCATAGCCTCGACACCCGCCTCGGCCATCTCGCGGAGACCACTGATGTGGTCGGCGTGGATGTGGGTATCGAAGGCGTATTTCAGGTCGACGCCCAGCTTTTCGGCGTCCGCGAGATACCGGTCGCTAAAGGCCCGAAGCGGATCGATGATCGCCGCCTCGCCGTCGTCGTACACCATATAGCCCAGACAGCCCGAGGAGGGTCGCTGGTACTGAATGAGTGTGCCGGCTCCCGCGTAGTCGGTCACTTCGTGGGCTTCGTAGATCGATGCCCAACCGTTCATCCCGTCTTCGAGATGGTCGACGCTGTAGCCACGGTCAGCGAGCGCGCCAGCGACGTACTCGCTGGCACCACCTTTCGCACAGAGCACCGTCAGGTGTTTGTCGTCGGGAATCTGTGCGAGGACATCGTCGTCGATCTCCTCGTCGAGAAACTTGAAGTAGGGGATGTTGATGCTCTCGACGGTTTCGCCGTCGATTCGCCACTCCTTGTAGTCGGTTGCCATGCGGGCATCGAGCAGGTGGACGTTGTCGCCGCGGTCGATCCGACTTTTCAGCGTCTCCGGGTCGACCGAGTCGACGTCCGATTCAGGCGTTGGGAAATCCATCGCTTCGAGATCCATGTACAGCTACCCATAGCAGGTAGTCCGACTTAAGAGTTTGCATGGTTGTGCAATTTATGTGCAATATAGTAGGCGGACTTTTTCCGTCGAAACTGCTGGTAACCGTTCGTTTGGGGCGTTCATAGGGGAGAATTCGACTGTTTGCGTGTGCCGACCGCTTGTGTGACCGATGCATTTATGCCCGGTCGTTTAGTATTGTGTGATGAACCCAACACAAGGGAGACCACCAATGAGCATGGATGTAACTGAGACGCTTGACGTGAAAGGACAGAACTGCCCGATGCCGGTGATCAAGACAAAAGGAGCCTTTGAGTCGCTGGCTGCCGGCGAGACGCTGGAAGTCGTTGCGACCGACTCCGGTAGCATGAGCGATATCGCCGGCTGGGCCGAGTCGACCGACGGTGCCGAGCTGGTAGAGCAGAAAGAAGCAACGGACGACGGCCACGACGTGTACAAACACTACGTCACGAAAACGGACTGACGATGAGCACGGAGACACCCAGTTCCGGGACGGAGCCCCCTGCGGACCAGACTGCGGAGCTACTGGACCGCATCGAAACGCTCGAATCCGAGCTTGCGGAGCTCCAAAGTGAGGTCGACGATGCGTCGAACAAGATGGTGATTATCGCCACGAAGGGGACGCTCGATATGGCGTATCCGCCGCTCATCCTCGCGAGTACGGCCGCCGCCTTCGGCTACGAGGTCACCGTCTTCCATACGTTCTGGGGGCTGGAACTCCTTCATGAGGAACACTCCAAAAACCTCAAACTGAGTTCGGTTGGCAACCCGAACATGCCAGTTCCCAACCTGATTGCCGCGCTGCCCGGCATGGACCGGATGACCACCCGGATGATGCGCGGCAAAATCGCGGACAATGACGTGGCATCAATCGAGGAACTGATTGAGGTTTCGCTCGAAAGCGGCGTCGACCTGCAGGCCTGTCAGATGACGATCGATCTGCTCGGCTACGACGAGGCTGATTTCTACGACGGTGTGACAACCGGTGTCGGAGCCGCCTCGGCGTTCCAGGAGATGCAGGACGCGGATATTCAGCTACTCATCTGAGGCCGTGCTGTGTGGCTTTTATGTCGTAAATAGTTCAGTGTCTTCCGGAATCGAAAACAACCCCATCCGTACACCAGCATCCAGCCAGCCGTAGCCGTATGAAAACGACGCGAGGGCGTTGACTAGATCGCCGTTCTCACGGAAATGTCGACCGTCTTTTAAATACGAGTCGGCCATCTCCCGACAGTCGACGGCAGCCTGCCCGAGCGGTGTCCCCTCGGGAGCCGTCCGGTCGGCCTCGTCGAGGGCGTCGGCCAGCATCTGCTCGTAGCGGTCGGTTTTTTCAGTCAGATCAGCAGCCATACCCTTTTGTTGGTGTGTCGACCCAAAGCAGTGTCGACTACCGCCGAGCCACCCAGCTGTCTGTCCTGTTCAGAGCACCGTAAAGACGATGTAGGTGATAATCAGCATGATCGTCGCGTGTTTGACACCGTCTTTGATCGATCCCTGGCCGAGCTGGCCCGCGACTAACCCCGAACAGATCGCCTGGACGACGGTGACATGGAAAAACAGCGTCTCGTAGCCCGCGATGTTGATATCGTCGGTGTCACCAACCAGCCCGATCCCGCCGGGGGCCTGTGTGCCGTCGGTGCTTTCGGCCATCTGGGCGATTACGTCCTCGATCGCCGGAATAAACGAGATCATCAGCGCAGCCATAATGCCGAGAAACACGAGGAATGCGACGTAGATGACGACCAGATACGTCAGCATGGTCTGTCGACGCTGCCGGCTGAGAACCTGTGCGGAACGGGCCTCGTCGGCCGCAATTTCGAGAACGGGTGCGATGTCGTCGCTGGTTTCCATCGCGTTCGCCGACCCCGGATTCAGATGTGAACCGTGGGCGACAATAACGAGCGATTGCATTGGCGAAGCAAGGGTCGTGACGGACTTATGAACTTCGTCCCTCGTCGTCGAAATCGTCATAGTGGTTGGCG
>LFCJ01003508.1_pt1 | contig 11498 bp, 17 predicted proteins | sample 643141 | NCBI WGS metagenome assembly LFCJ01 (sample SAMN03766243, study PRJNA286221) | soda lake metagenome | biome: soda lake; feature: Kulunda steppe; material: water; isolation source: sample B1-Br-g2 brine of Lake Bitter-1 | place: Russia: Kulunda steppe | collected 2010-07 | reverse complement strand
CTGTGCCGCCTGCGTGCGCGCATGCGTGCATGCGTGCGTGCGTGTGTGCGTGCGTGTTTGCCTGCGTGTGTGTGCGCGAGTGCGCGCGCGCGCGCGTATGTGTGTGTGTGTGTGTGTGCGTGTTTGCGCGCGTGTGTGCGTGTATGCGTGATAATGTGTGCGTATGTGACTGTGTGTGAATGTGCATGTATACGAATGTTTGTGTCAGTCAGTATGTCAGTGTGTATACCTGTATGGCATCGGCATTTCATCCGCTCTCCCTAACCTTGCAGTGCATGCGTGTGAATGCGCGCTTGTGTGTACGCATGTATGTGTTCATGTCTTTGAGTTTGTGCTGTGTAGGAAAGAAAGAAAAGGAAAGAAAAAAGAAAAAACTACGTAAGCAGCAAAAAGCTCCTCACATCAATTAAGGAAAAGGGGCCACTTGGGAAGAAAAGCCACTTCACCAGAAGCTGTATGTATTTGGTGCGTGTGTTCATGTGTAACATGTGCACGTGTGTATGTGCATGTGTGCGTGCGTGCTTTTATGTGCTTGTGCATGAGCATGTGAGTGTTCAAGAAGGGGTGGAGATGGGCGCACGGGAGGGTAGGTCATTGCGTGCATGTGTGCGTTTGTGTGCGAATCATTGTAGGAAGATGCATATACACTGGGCAGCTGCCTTTTCAGTACTGTTGAGGCATTCACGTATTTATCGTGCTCACAGGGAAGCAGTAAGTCGTCTCAGCCGGCTTTTCTATCAGGAAGTAGAGGGTTTGAAAGACGTTGGTGAGCAACATTTTGACTGCAACGAGTGGCATGCAAAAGCTTGGGCTGAACAATCATGACGCTGCCCATTGTTGCATCTTTCATAGACATACTTTCTTTAGACAGGCAGCCTAGTCACATTCCAGAACACATGGACGTCCTGAAAGTTCTGAGCATTTGCAAAGAATCTGAGCGTTCGGTTGTACAGGGCGCTTAGTTGACCGAGACTGTCGTCAAATACTTCTAACTATATTTGAAACTGTGTTTTACTTTGATGTGTTCCTGGAGATGTGGCTCTCTCCGGCAGAAGCGCACAGCATGTTTCAATGCTGAGTCCATGTTCAGTCAAAGATATATGCGCCTTTCATGGCTTGCAACCTCTTCCAAGTGCTCTGAACCTGTAGCTTGACACAATGTGTCGTCCTTGCACCTCTCGGATGCATAGGAACAAGCACAAGATGCGCTTCGCCCGGCATCATGAGCAAGTTGCCGGTGCTATGCAGTGAATGGGTCATCCTGCCAGGCATGCAGGTAGACTGCAAATGGTGGGAAGTCACAGTCGCTGTCCAGCATTGACCAGTTTTTTGCTGTCACTAGCTGTTTACAGCTGCCCATGACAGAGCCTGTGTCCGGACTGGCTCGGCAAGCTTTGTCTAGTGAGGATTTTGCAACTAAGCATCCCAATCTAGCTAACTGACCCTGACACATTTCACCAGTTGGAGCCAGTCTACTGTAGTAAGTTGTATTGTAGACAATCGCGAGCACTCTTTGATTTACAGATGATCTGGCTTTAACATCTTCATCGCAGGCCATTCTTCATGCCCACGCCCCCCATGATGTGCACATGATCAACGCTGTTTTGGCAAGGCACCAGCAGCAGCAGCAGCAGCAGCGGCAGCGGCAGCGGCAGGGGCAGGGGCAGCAACGCTGTCAGCATCATGAGACAGCTGAGCATGAACTTGATGAGCATCAGCACGCATTGCAGTACCCTCTGCCGGTGTTCGGCTTCCTGTACGCCCCCGCCTCTTCTGTGCGTGTGCAGCACTCTACACAAGAAGGGGGAAAGCCGTCTCCCATGCGTGGCGATGATGATAGCTTCCAGCCAAACAGATCCAATGGAAGCAGCAAGGCTGTGAGGCAGAAAGGACCTCCCAGGCAGAGTGAGGAGGTTGGCACGGAAAGCAATCAGGCCCACCCTCTTGAGGACACAGATGAGGGAACATTCCGTCCAAGCTTGCAGGTGCGACAATCTTACAAGCAAGCCTTAACCCTTGCTTGCTGTTCATGAGCCTCAAAGGAACTAATGCAGGGGCCTTGTTCAGTGTGACCTTGCAAAGTTGAATGAATCATTTTAATTATACAAGTTATGAGCAGCTGTGGAGTCAATTGTGTTGTGCACCTCTGGAGCACTTGATCTTGTTGCTCTTTGACTTGCGGACTGTCTGCTTTGTAATGCACTTTAAAGGCTGACTGGAGGTGGAGAAAAACTGCCGCGTGGTGCGCAATTGGGAAGTGCCAACAGGCAACTTCATCTGCTCTACGTGCATTAAGGCATACCATAAGTCTTGTTTTAATGCTTCAATGTTTATATGCTGTTATGCTCAACAGAGTCTATAGGGTTCAGAAAAGTTTGCGATTTAGTTCAGAGAGGCTTGTGATTTCCCTGAGAAGGCTGTCTGAGCAAAAGCATTAAAATGCTCCTTCTTTGCTGTAATTTGCAATTGTGTCATAAAATCATACTTCTGATGAAAATTGGGCTGAAACCAGCGACTTTGCAGGCCAGGGTGGGTGACCAGCTTCTGATTATGGCCTGTTTTTGGCTTAGACAACACACATATGCACTCATAGCGCCCAAACCAGAGCTCGGTATGTCCCTCAAACACCACCAGTCTGCTTCTATGATGGTACACATAAATACTGGATGGTGAAACTCAGGTTTGGAGGGGGTCAGATTTTGACCCAATTTGGCATTGTCTTGCCAGATTTTTCTGCTGTTATCAAGTGCTGTGGGTGATCTGTTGTGGAGATTTGGCTGTGATGAGTAGGGTTCACGCCACAACCTATTTGCAATAGTCTTCATGACTGGTTGTTTTTTAACTGGACTGCAACTTGGTACTGGGCTAGCAAGCAGCCCATCACAGAGACCATACCCTGGGATCATTTCAGGGCAAAAGCATGCCCATTTTGGGCCTTTGATAGCCCCCTCTGGTGGTTTCCAAATCAACCCAATACTCCTCATCAAGCTGGGCTAATGCAACTACCACAAATCGTGCTGCAAGCACAGTTTGTCCTTTGCACCCCATGTGCAGGCCCGCATCGAGTGCCTTCCCTACGACCAGCGCTGTGGCTGCCTGTTGGAGATCAACCGCGCTGTCAAGCTCAGGGATGGGCGCTACGTGGTCCTGGCCACCGCCACCTCCCGCGTGCGCTTGCTCCAAACCACGCAGGTGCGCTCCTCCTTGCGCGCGGCTCATGGCCGCTGCACTGTCCTGCAAGCACCTTGTGCCATCACTGCTGCGCAGGTGTAAGCAACTTGTGCCATCGCTGCCGCACTGTTTTGCAAGCACCTTTCGCCATCACTGCCGCACAGGTGCAAGCAACTTGTGCCATCACTGCCGCACTGTGCTGCAAGCACCTTGTGCCATCACTGCTGCACTGTGCTGCAAGCACCTTTCGCCATCACTGCCGCACAGGTGTAAGCACCTTGTGCCATCACTGCCGCACTGTGCTGCAAGCACCTTGTGCCATCACTGCCGCACAGGTGTAAGCACCCTGTGCCATCACTGCCGCACAGATGTAAGCACCTTGTGCCATCACTGCCGCACTGTGCTGCAAGCACCTTGTGCCATCACTGCCGCACAGGTGTAAGCACCTTGTGCCTCGCTGCTGCACAGACAGAAGCACCTTTTGCCATCACTGCTGCACAGATTTAAGCCCCCATTGCACGCGTGCCCTGAGTTTGGGCCCTGGACCTCGTGCTGGGGGTCCAAGACTCGTCACCATGGGGCTGGTCATAGTGCTCCCCTGTGGGCTTGTTTCCCTGGCTATGGCATTGGAAGGGGGCTCTGTGGGGCAGAACCCGCCTGCGCAGTCAGCATGGTGGCAAGAGGAGCTGTGTTGCATGCATTGCTGGGTCTCTGCGGCACTGCCGCTACGGGCGTGTGACCTGAGGGGCACCATGAGTCACCATGAGTCCAAGAGGCACTGAGTTGGCGAGCGCTATGAGGCCCCCAGTGGCTCAGTTGTGGGAGCTGCTCCCATCACTGAGCCGGCCATCTCACAGCCGGCACAAGCTGCCCACAGTGTGGGGCTGTGGAAGATTTGCTCAAGGTGTCTGCTGGAGTTGTCCTGGGCGGGCCATGCGGTTGCATCACAGCAAATGGGCTACAGGGCAGGAAGCCAGGGCTGCAAGGCAGCACGCGGTTTCTCTGAGTGCTTGCAGTGCTGTGCTCAACTGCTCTGTGCCCCTGCCCCTGCTTGCTGTTTCAGTGTAAGGCCACATTGCTGCATGCGCACAGGTGCTCCCGTTTGTGTGTGCTGATGTGATGGTCTGGCCGGACGAAGAGGAGGTGCGGCCAGCTCACTAGCTCGTCGCTGCAGCAGGGAAATCCGGGAGGAAACCTGAGGGTCAGGGCTGTACATGCTACAGGATTATTAGGCTCCTTACATCTATCCATTCCTAGGTTTTCAGGGTGGAAGCTTGGCCTGGTGTGCTGTCAGGAAGTGGCTGGGGGCTTGGAAGTGTGCTGCAGACGCTCCTCCTGGCTCACAGGCTGCATAAGCACACACCCTGTCCAGCGCACGCCTTGCTGATACTGCCATGGCCGCAGGTGCGCGCAGCCTACTCCCAAGGCCTCACAGCTGCCCTGCAAGCAGCGGATAGCCTGTCGCGTGGGGCCCTTCTGAGTTCTGGGTCTGCGCAAACAGGAGCTGCCTCAAGTAGAAACAGCCAAGGAGATGGCTTAGGGAATGTAGCTGTGTCTGCTCAGGAGCATGGGAGCACTGAGGAGCAAGGGTGGGGAAGGCAGGTCTTCGGGGAGGTGTGCGCAGACGGAGATGTGGCGTGCGAGGCGCTGCATATGCACTGGCAGCAGGCAGCGCGCCAAGGAGCAGTGGCAGCAGCAGTGGCGGCAGCTCATGAGTGGCATGCTTACGAATTCTGTGTGCCCAGGTACTTGGCTAGATCATACTCTGAACCTTGCTTGTGTGCACGCAGGTTGCATGCAGTAAGCGTTGCACCGTCCCAGCATTGTAGCTTTGGACTCGCAGCAACATCAAGCGTGCAGCAAAACGTAGTCCACTGGCCCCGTTTCATCAGAGCCATTAAATTTTGTGACGAGGTCGCACAAACTCTGCATCCGCTATTGCCCTTGCTGGCTTAAAAGGGGCATCATTGAAGCTTGTCGCATTACACCTTTCCTACTCAGTCCTGCGACCTCTTTTTAATCAATCGCTGCCCAGCCCAAATGTCTGCCCATACCATCCTGCCATAGAGCTCTGTTCTTTTCCATATGCAACACGCGCGTCACAGGTCCCAGCAGTGGCCTGAACCTCAATTTGAAGACCCATCAAATCCTGGGAGTTCAGCTGCATCACTTGTTGCCTCTCTGGTAAGAAGCTCCACCCTTGCGTGCCCATTACTTTATCTCTATGACATGTACAAAAGCCGCCCCAAGTCAAGATTGTTGTCAAGGGAGGGGTGGTGATGGCTGCAGCAAGGCCGCCAACAAGTAGGACAGCGTTCTCAGCGTCGCCAATTCACGCTCAGCACACAATGGGCTGCTTTGCTTGGGGAGATGAAGGGAAAGCACTGTTGCCACGGTAACCATGAAGGCACATGCCTTACTTTTTATAAAGACCCCCTCCTCTTTCTTGTCAAACGTTGACCCAATCCGCAGGTGGACATGGGCGTTGTAGATGTTATCACACTACCAGGGGGAGGAGCAGTGCAGGGGAGCTGGGATGGCCTGCAGGTGAGTCAAGTAGCTCAAATCTTCTTGTTGTCCTTTCCCCATCCATTCTTTCCCTTGCTGTGCTCTTACTCTCATTGTTTATCTTGCATGATTGTATGCTGCGTGCGCTTATGCACTCTCAACATTTTTGTAGCGCACTTTGGGGTTGGAGTTGATGTCTGACCATGTTATGCCCTTGAGTTGCGCATCTATTTTATCAGAGTTGTGCAAATACGGCTACAATCAGAAGTGGCACCAAATTACGGTGCTGAAATGACGTCACATTACCGTTAGTTACGGTGAAATTCATACTGATGGTGGGAAATCGTAAGTAATGGTGCTGCGTCTGGAACTCTGTGGCTCAGAGGCCAGCAAGTTCGAGCTCAAGAGGCGTGCTCATCAGCCCGACTTTTCACGAACAAAATTTCAAGCTACATGTCCTCGAGCAATCAAGCTAAGAGGGCTCTTGTGGCCCTGGGTCAGTCGAGCTTGGCCTGGCCTGGTCAGCTGCTGCAAGTTCCACCTCCCACAGGCCTGCTAGTGGGTGGGCAGAGGAGGAGGGGTGGCAGGAGGGTCAAGAGCAGCTAGGTAAAGGCAGAGTTTGAGAGGAAGGAGACGCAGCAGGATGGTAAGACAACTGTGGAGTACAGCTGCCTGCGCTACCAGAGGACGCTCACTGGGCTGAACGCAACGCGGCTCAAGAACCACCTGCTCAACCCTGGCGTGTGCAAGTTCCTGTACAGCACCTCTGCGCAAGAGGTGGCAAAGCAGGTGGCTGAGTTGATGACAGCGCCAGGAGTTTGCAGCATGATTGGAGACAGTCTGGAATGCTGCAGAGCCAGTTGCAGAGGGGGCTGCAGCAATGCACATAGAAGTGGATGAGGAGGGGGAATGAGCAGCAGGGGGATGAGCAGTGGGAAGGGAGAAGAGGAGGGAGAGGGGGATGAGGAGGGGGAGGGGTGGGAATGGGGAATTTGAAATCTAGAGGAGACCTTTGGAAACGGTTGGATGGAGCAAGTAGACAAATTCTGTCTCAGAATGCTGCTGAATTGTACTCTTGAAGTGCCTGTCAGTAATATTTGACGGTTTTGCACCGTAAATATCTGACCGTCTGACATAAAAAAAATACCGTAAATTATGCCTGCGAGTCAATTTCTGACGGTCAAAACCGCAAATTACGCCGTACCGGCAGATGACGGTTGATGGCATCAGTAGTCAAGTGCACAACTCTGATTGTATTTTAAGCAAGGATGTCAACATGCTCCCGACAGACCAAAAATGTTGCTGCATTCCTACCTCAGGCTGTTTTGCAACAGTGACAGTGCAGGGGAAGGCATTGCATGAGCTCAAATGCACATGGCCACTTTCTTTTGAACAAGATAGGATGTCAGATTTCATGGCTGTACTTGTTTGGGTCAATTTGGCTCTGGACTTTTAAGACGCTGCTGCTGTGACCCATGTACAGGTTCAGTGCATGCCATCCAGGCTCTCTTGGTCCAGCCTTCTTTTTGCTCCAGCTCTCAGCCGCACTCTCAGACAGGTTCACCTCTCAGACAGGTTCACCTCTCAGACAGGTACACCTCTCAGACAGGTACACCTCTCAGACAGGTACACCTCTCAGACAGGTACACCTCTCCTATGTAACGCACTCTCAGACAGGTACACCTAAGTATCCCAAACCTTTCGGCTCTGACCGCCAGCCTGCTTGGCTTGTGCAGGCAGTTGCAAGAGCAGCAAGCTCCCGTTCAGACTTGGCTGCGCAGCTCGCAGCTACATCAGCGATGCATGGAGCTCAGGCCCTCCCTGGCATGGGTGATTCCTGCCCCCCTGGCAGTTCAGCTTTGCAACAGGGAGGTGCGAGCCGGAGGGATGCAAGTCAGGCTGCCATCCATGCCGAGTTTGGGGGTGGGGCTGAGGGGGATGGCCTGGCAAGCGGGGGAGGGGTGGCAGGAATGGAGAAGAAGGAAGGAGAAGAGGAGGAATTTATTGACCTGGAGTGTCAGATTTGGGAGGTGAGGCAAGATTTGGGAAGTGAGACAGGGTTTTGTTGAGAAGAGGCAAGGAGGTGGTCCATCATGGACTAGCAAGCGTTGCTGCAATGTAAAACAACGGACCTTGCAAGGCTTACTGCCTACTCATTTAATGGCGTCCTGCATGCAAAGCAAACTGTGCGTGCTGGACATGCAGGACGTTCTGGGCACGCATTGTGCATTCCCCAGTTCTTTTGCTGTGTGTGAGCTGCACCCTTGTGGCTGCCTGTATTTGTAAGTGTGCAAGAACAGGCTGCACACTAGCAAAACAAGCTGCGGGTTGTTTCTTCTTTTCACCCTGTCTTGCTTGCCTCAGGCGCGAGGCAGACATTCTCCCCTCTACTTGTCTTGGCTAGGTATTGTCTGCCAAATGGTCTGCATGCCCTTGTATTGATCTCCTGTCCCATTTATCACATTTGCAAGCATGCTCAAGCGGGGGGGGGTCCACACTATGTTTATCCCCATCAGCATGGAAATGCCAGGTATGCAGCTCATGCGCTCATGTGCACACACATCGATGCATACATGAACACACACACACACTTTCCTTGCAGGCCCTGGATGCACTTGTCTTCCTCTCCCGCAGTGTTGACCGCCGAACGGTGACCCTCCCCATGGGCCTCTTGCAGCTGCGCCCAGACCCTGCTGAACCCCAAGGCTGTACCTCTGCCTTTCAGCAGCCAGGGGGACATGAGCAGCAGCAGCAGCAGCAGCAGCAGCAGCAGGAGCAAGAGCAGGTTCCTGCTGGTGCCGCATCTGAGGGGCTTGATGTGCATGCTGAGCGCGCCTGGCCGAGGGAGCGGAGGGCACAGCGACTGAGCTATGCGCTGCTGACCATCCTCCTGGATGTGAGTGGCCGCAGCGGGGTTGAGCTCATGGGCTTACGCGCAATGAGGTGTTCCTTTCGTCTTGGTGTCATGGCATGCACTTGCACTTGGTGTTATTGCGTGCACTTGGTGTTATTGCATGCATTTGGTGTTATGGCATGTGCTTGCGGTCGCTGGTATCTGCTGCCCTCTGCAAAGAAGTGTTTGGACTTCAATAAATGCACCAGCGCATGGAAGCATGGGCATGGGCATGAAAGTGAGGGCGAGCAACGAGCAACACCCAAAACAGCGATGGCCTTGCCTCATGCTCACAATATGCATACCTCATGGGTTCAAGCTTTCGTCAGTTCCATGCCTCTGGATGAATTTGACCTTCCGTGATCGGTGCACCGCCTGTCCTCTGCCTGCACAGCCTGCAGACACTCGAGGCCGCCAGGAGCTCTTGGGGAGAAGGAGCATTGTGGAGAGGCTACGTGTGTGCTTGGGACACCTCCATGTTATGACTGAGGCTCTAGCAGCCAAGCGCTCTGTGTTGAGGGTTGTAGGCGAGATAGAGCAGAAGGCAAAAGGTCCTCTAGGGCAGAACTGATACCAGGGTTGGTGTCTCTGTGATTGCTAGGAATAAGGTATGCTGCGCGAAGCCTGCTATGTCACCTGCTATGTCTCCACCTGCTATGTCTCTTTGAAAATATGCGGCTGCATGGGCACATATATTTGTATACTATGCATAGTATGCAAATCATTTGCATACATACATGATGCAAGTGGTTTTGTCAAACAAGCGCTGCCACTTCCCTTAGTTACGGAAACTTAGTTACAGAAACTTTGAGTAAAAACAGAACAGGGAAGGGTCAGGTCACGCAGTTGTACTACAAGCAAGTGGTACTTGCTGACAGCCTGAGGGGTTCCCCAAATTTCGTTATTTAAGAAAATTTACAAGCTTAGTAACTCCCAGCCTGGTCATTAGGCTGATTGGTGTATGGCCAAAAGTATAAAAGAAAAGGAAAGTACTAGCTGCGTAGTACTTAGGCATCGAACTTCCCTACATAAGGTACCATATGACCCCTCCACCTGGAAACTCATTTCCAAAAAAACGAAGGCATTCAATGCCAAGCAGGGGATCAGGAGGGTGTCAAGCAGCACCCCATTCTTGTTCCTAATTTGTGCCGGCCGAGGAGGGGATTCTAAGACAGTGTGATTAGGCAATGCATGCCAAAGCCTCTAGTTTTGAGGGACAATCCAAGAAGATACTCTGTCCCCCTTTTTTTGTTCCTCTCATGCACACGATGGTTCTAGTAGAACTACTCCTCAAGTGGCTCCAAGCGGGTATAGCCATGCCTGCATCAAAGATACCAGCATTGAAAATCTAGCAAGCCACAGCATACCTGAAACAGATACGATAGGGGTTACAAGGGTTACAAGAAAAGGGCCTTCAGTCAAGAAGTGCGACTGCTCATAAAAAACCTATCAGTGCAAGAATCGTCTCATTCCTTCGGAAGGAAGAAATTTAGCTTACTGTTCTCCTGGCCCAGAAAAGCAGCCTGGCAGGCACTGCTTAAGCCTGCGAAAGATAATAGGGAAGCATAAGTCCTTTGGAGAGAGACCACGTGTGGATGGGTGCAGTGAAAAGGATGTGTGCTCGTCCTGTACATCATGAGGATTACAAAGGCCCCAGTTGGGGAAGTATTGTGAGTCCAGGCCAAAGTTTCAATTCGTAGAGTTTGGGCACAAAGTCTGAAGCGAGCCATGCTGCGAATATCATCATGAGGAAGATCAAGAAGCATGTATCTAGGAAGGGTGTACAGCGGATGTGTAACCAGGGCCCTCTAGGTAGGGAGGGCGCACCATTGATGATTAGTGGAGCGTTTGTTGTTGCGCTCTCGTGGATGAATATCAGAATAAGGCGTCCAACAATCCGAGTGCCTCTCCCTGAGGTCCACAACAAAACGACCAAGATCAATGGGCTCACACTTCAGCAGCCTTTCCTTGAACAAGTAGGATTATGTGAGACCATTCATAGCAGACTGGATGTGGCATTACCAGCAGTCATTGCACCATGAGCTCAGTTGCATGTCAGCTTGTAAGATCTTTCTCGCAGTGGGGCTATTGCTTTGGGACAAAGCATTGTATAGCCGCACTGCCGCCCGGAACCAGTTGAACTGTAGAGGCTCTAGACCACACTCGCGACCACATGACGCATCATGAAGGGCTTATGTCCTTGACCATCAAAATCCTTTTGAGCACTGTTACCAGCCATTTCTGTAAAGGACTGTCCATTTCTTTGCCCTGTCGTAAGAATGGGGTGGCCCAAACCTGGCTTGCATACATACCGGCAGGATTGTGTACATTTAAAGGAGTCACATGTAGATGTGTAACCTGTTTGTAAGGTCATGCTCCACATGAATTATTTGATGCGGAAAGTACCAGCTGTGAATGGACGAAGCGCTGCATCAGCTGCAGTATTCAAGTTGATATGTCTGTCACAAACCATGATAAAAGATAAAATTAGGAATGGATCTTTTGCAGATGACCTCCAATGCTTAACTCAAAGACTGTTCAATCTTCATACACAAGCTGACAAACTATCAAGGTATGCAGATTGGCAGCCCTCCAAGTCTCAGGAAAAAAAGAAAATGAAAAGAAATACTATGTAGGCAGTGAAACCACTCCCCACATCGATTAAGGAAAAGGAGACACATTGGTCCGAAGGGCCGTGAGTCTCCTCCACCAGGGAGAATGAAGAACTAGTGAGGATCTGGAAGGTGACAAGCCGCCCCCTGCTCCAGACCAAGACCTTGAGAGCAACTGGATTTTTCAAGAGCGCGTCCTGTAGTTGACAGTTTATGTGCATAGAGCACAGAATGAGCATGTAACTTGAGGGCAGTCTTATGGGCTTTTTGTACATCAAGGCCGAGCTCTTTAAGGTGATTCAAAGTGTGTGAGG
>LFCJ01003507.1_pt1 | contig 11499 bp, 16 predicted proteins | sample 643141 | NCBI WGS metagenome assembly LFCJ01 (sample SAMN03766243, study PRJNA286221) | soda lake metagenome | biome: soda lake; feature: Kulunda steppe; material: water; isolation source: sample B1-Br-g2 brine of Lake Bitter-1 | place: Russia: Kulunda steppe | collected 2010-07 | reverse complement strand
CCCCTCCTCCGATTGGACCCATACATATACTGATGGATAGCTCTCGACGCCAGGATTCCGAATATATAATTCTTATTTGGTTTGACACGTGGCGTCCAAAAGTTATGCTTTCTGCCCCCTCCTGTCCAATCATTGAAATTCCTTCAATGATTGAAGAACAAAAAGTAGAGGAAATTAGCTGGGAAGTATTTTTCTATGCCTGGTATTTTTTCTATGCCAGGTATTTTTTCTATGTCTGGTATTTTTCCTGGTATTTTTTATGCATCCGCAGGCAGCGGAGTGGTTAGATTGGACCTCAAGGGGGGCATACATGCCAGAAATGAAAAATAATTATATAAGGCCTTATAAGGCCAGACTCATTCTCAACACTTTAGTGGAGCTGAAATCCCAATCCTACGGTCCTCAATCATTGTCTTTAATTAAAGATAATAATGATCAAGATACGGTGAAGACTACCACAAATCTCTCCCTATCATAGTCCACGCCTTGCTAACTCCACGGCCAGCTCGCCCAGCGTGTTGTCAATAGTGCGATTCCAGGACTGAACTAAGTAAGCGCGTGTCCTTGGCCCCCACACCGAAGCATCCAAGGAGCTGCCCTCGCTGCCTCGCTCAGGCACGTAGCCGTACTGCTCACACACCTGTGCCGAATTCAGCAGGTCACAGAATAGAAACATCCTAAGTCAAAATGATATCAAAGACAAATAAGAAACCTGCACACAAGGAGGGCCTGGTGTCCATAATGTAATGATGGTGAAAGCATCAGCTAAAATTCTTGCAATGATATGCAGCATGAGCAGCATGGCGACTGTGCTGCCTGGATGGTGCTTTTGAAGCAGCGCAGGTGACGCAATTCAGGGTCCCCAACATGGATGAAGCCCAACTGACGCTGCAAAATACATTGCATTTACGAAAGCACACATATCATTAACTGCACATGTTTCAGCATTGCAGGTGTATAATTACATCACGCTCCTTAATGGTGTGACATATGAAGGAGCAATGACACAAACACGAGTGCATGAGGGGCTCAACTAAGAACAGGAGAGCTTTGGGGCATCATTTTGCAAGCGGCACCGGGCAAGCAATTGCACACACGCACGCACGCACATATGCACTCACATTTGCACGTTCACACATGCATGCATGTGCGTGTGCCTCCACAAAGACACGCAAAGATGCTTACAAACACGTATACACGCACACACCCACACGCACAAAACAACTCAACAAACGCATGTGTATACACAATTGCATGTGAACATGACTGCAATTTTGTGCAGCATTCACCTCTGCCGCATCCTTCCAAAGGCTCCTCTGAGTGGCTATTATAGTGAACAAGCCAGTACCAGCTCCCAAGGTGAAGCCCATCAAGCGCTGCCTGACCGAGGGGCTGGCCAGCCATGCCATGTCCCAGTTTGTTTTACAAAGATATATTCATTCAAAAAAGTGTCACGATTTCGCATTGTAACATTGATCTAGATCACTATCTCCCCATTTATAAATTTTTGCTAGTATATTTGATTTTTGGAGTTGACTTTGTTTCCAACCACGTCACCCGCGAGCTATTTAGGTCTTCTCAAGATGCAATGAGAGCGCAGCCCAAGTGCCTACTCAGTTAGCAACTTTTTCTGCTGCTGCATAGCTGTAAAATGGTGCAATGGGTGGCACCTGCGGGCAGTTTAAAAAAATTTTTGTTTCTGGGCAAATGGGTCTGGCACGAAACAGTAGAGCAGAACTTAGTGTTAGCTTTGCTTCCAGTACTTCACTCTGCTTCAGTTGCGCTTTTGCAGCCCCACCTTATCAGACCATGCAACGTGCGGAAGCTGGGTGGCGATCATATCCTTGGGCCCCAAGTACTGGATACACACAGGCAGCAATGGAGTCTGTTTGAGCAAGCAGTATGAATTAGCGGGGGATAAGGGCGTACGGACTACAGCGCATTCGACCCATGCTCTGATTTCCCTCACAGCTTTTTGAGCATGGTCCCCTTCCATTTTTATGGTCATGCTTGCTCATCACCTCAGCTATTTGTGGCAAAGCCCATGAGTGCAAGGGATAAATATCTATAAAGCCCGCGTGCAGTGAGTGACATTCCAAAAAAGGCAGAGGCAGTCCCACTCTTCCTCACGCCTTTCTTTGCTTGGCCTCATGCTTCACGCAATTGCAAAACCACCCACAAGGCCTGTGCATCAAAATCACCTCTCACCTGGCTCAGACGAAGTTCCCCAGGTGCCCCCTCTGCCGTTGCGTCTTTGCTTGCTGCCTTCAAGAAGGAAGCCACTCCAGCCTGACTGTCCTCAAGACCAAACTTGTAGGGCTCCCCTTTGCTGGCCACAGACTGCACAAGTACAAACAATTAAGTGTTGACCTGCTAAAAGATCCATGCTCCAGGTTTCAAACTCAAATGATAAGGCAAACTTCATCCAGGAATCAGAGGCTCCTTAACTCCAAAGGCTTTTGCGTCCGTTAATACCCTCCCCTGATGATTCACCAATGGGACAAATTTTGAGGCATCAGATTTGGGGGAAAGGGGGCTGTAGAGCAGATTAGCAGGAACAATCTGACCTTTGATGTTGTTTTGAAGCCTGTGTACTTGAAGCCCAGCGGACTGGCACTTTCGCCTTCCAATGCAGCGGCATGCATGAAGTCAAACACCACCTGCTTGTGCAGACAAGGGGCGCGCGTGCCAGTGATTGGAAGAGAACAAAACAAGCAAGAAATCACCTGGATAGGGATGCAACCCCTTTCTCCGGTGCATAGTTTCAATAGTTCTTCCCTCTGTTTCCATGCAACCCCGTGGGGTACACAGGTGCTCGCTTTGTTCTAACACAGCAGCAGTGTGTTCCGGACCCACAAAACCTTGCCTTTGATCCAGGTGCTGCAAGCTGCGTGATGCGCTTAAAGAGCTTGCGCGCAGCACTGGGGGGTAGGTAGTAGATCAATCCCTCCAACGTGAAGAGTGTCGGCAAGGCGGGGTCAAAGCCGGTGCTGGCTAACGCGGTGCCCAAATCCATTTTGCTCAAATCTGCTGGGACATACACAGGTGGCTCTACCTGCGCCAAGCGTTAAATGTAGGTTGGTTCACTTCAGCGTGCAAGCCAATGTTGCCTTGAGTTTTGACAGGATAGGTGTGGAGGATGCTCCGCCACATTTGTCTGAAGTGCATGCTATGAACAAGGCCTTATGACATCTAATGTTGCAGCAAGGCAACATGGACCACTCACCCCTGGAGGAACCATGCTCAATTTGCTGGCAAGCTTTTGTTTGCGTGCCGATGGCTCAGGCAGATCAACCTGCATTTCGCCAACACTGTATTGCTTAGGACAAAGGTACACAAGCATTTGCTGACTTGCATATCAGGATGCAAGAGAAAAGCTGGTCTACTCAACGCGCTCTTTGGGGCTTCACTATTGAACCAATGGAAATTCCTCTCTGATCCAGCGCCATCCTTCTGTCACAAGGCTTGTGCAACATGTCAAGAACCTGAGAAACACATACCTCAAAAAAAGATACGCTTCCATTTTTGGGTGCGAAGCGATAGGCGCGTGTGTCAAATCCAGCAGCCACCGCTACAACCTGAAGGTTGAAACAAAGCAGCGGCACCCTCTTGGCATCCACTACCCTTTCAAGCAGGTATTAGGGGCACACTACATGCTTGAGAAATCATTTTTCAAAAATATGCACTACATTGGAGGCTCTGTGCTTCAGCCAAAATGAAAGCAGCACTAATTGGGTGTGCAAACCTGATCAACGTTTCACCCACAAAGCTAAAGGCGCAGGCATTCCAGCATACCTGCTTGATAGTCCCACCGTTTACAGCATCTCGCACAGCAGCATCAAACCACTTTGTGCGCGCATCAATGAAATTGATGCACCTGCAATCAAGGCGCTGGTCTCGCCTAATTTGAATGCACACTTTTCACTTTTGTCAGCCATTTTGATTAAACACACTAATGCATTAAGAGCTGTTTCTGCAGATTTGTTGTGGTGTGAAAGTGCAGTTTATGAGACTAGCAAGGCATGCTGAAAGAGCTACTTTTGTATTGCTCAACTTACCCAGGCACACCCCACAGCCTATTCTCAAAAGTGTTCTGCAGGACAGAAGGAAGGGATGAAGAGATATGTAAATATTCATTGTTGATGCACCTGCACCAAAGCACCTCGATTGCATGCTTGGTTTAAACCATGCACTCTGGCTTGCCCAACTTGGCGGACATATGCAAGAGCTTGTGTATGGGAGGACGCATTCAAAAACTGGCCCACAACTTCATGCATCCCGCTGCTGCATAATTATTTGACAGCACACCTTCAGCTGCATAGGGGCCCAAGGTATGTTCTTCAGCCACCAGCTGCGTGCTGGCATCAGCTCGTCACGCAAGGCAGCAGCTAGGTGATCCTGGTTGTGCGCTGGAGCTTTAAGTATCTGATTTAAAGTGCCTGCCAGAACAGGTTGTGGTGGGACCCGAAGATTGGGCAGCGCAAGCATGCTCGCGTGTGGATCTAGCAGCGCAAACGCATGAAAATAAGATCTGCTAGATCTAGAGCTAATTGTTGTGCACGTTTAACATACTCACGGAATATTAACATGTCAAAGTTTGTTGGCTGGTTGGACACCATCCAATACAGAAGTCCAGCTTTGGAGGAGGGCTGTTGCAGCTCCTTGCAGACCTGCGCGTGAGTGTGCCCATGCATATCTGTTGCCTGTACAGGCACCAGCATGACAAAAACGGAGAAGCATCTTGCGAGCCTTAACTCTGGCGCACCTTCGCCACACGCACGTCCTCCCAGTCCTCCATTTGACAGTTTGTACTGCTTATCCACTAAGCAGTTACCTGGTGGAGGATACTGCCCCTTGTCAGCAAGACCAGCTTCAAGACTTAAGGAAAAATTTCACAAAGAATTGCATATGTCGCTTTCCTGCGACCGCGCTCAAGATGGCTTGAAAAAGTCGACGCGCTCGAGCGCAACAATGATTCTCACAACACCAAGAAATTCAAAACCTCATTAAATACACACAAGTTGCCTTCATAATCCAAAAATATTCGTTCTGGATGAGCCGAGCGCCCTAGTCCGCGGACTGACACCCCCGGCCGGGCTGACACCCCCTTGAATCGGAAGCACTTTCACATGGCGGAAGCACTTTGAAAGCGGTGGTCTTAGGGACAGCGTGTGATTTGGTAACGCCTACGAGTCGACTTTTTAAGCTAAAGCTTACGCGCGATCGCAGCTAAGCAACAGATGTCACTATTTCGTCTTGTCCTCGCTCTCATCTCCAAGCTGGCCTCGGCTGACAATGGGCAGTGTCCTCCACCAGGTAGCTAGCAGTCTCGGTAGACAAACAGAAGAAACTGTCAAATGGGAACTGGTTGCAGCAAATATTGATACTGTCGGGCCCATAACTTGCCGCCACCTGCATGTCTGAGTGAACTGTCAGGTTCAAGCACACATGACTGAGTGCTAGCGCACAGTATAAATAGCATAAGCGTTGGCATATTGGCTGGCCAAACGGCCTTGCCTGACGCTTGATTGCAGTACAGGTCTAATTGCAGCCTGCTCAATTGCATCGATGGACATTTGGTTACCCAGAACCCCTTGAACGGTCCTGCACACGACTGTGCAGGCTTTGACAGCGTGCGAGATCTCAATCTTACGGCATACATCTCAGAGCCATGGTTCGTCCAGGCACAGGTTGGGATGCAAAGATATGTGCAGATCCTCATCATCCTACAGGTAGCTCACTTTTTGAGTTCTTCTGATCCCTCAGGCACCTCTGAGTTACCAGCCGCCGGCTGAATTGTACTGTGTGCGTGCACGCTACGAGCCCATCAATGACAGTGCCCCCCTGGTGCGCTCTTTTTATGAGGTGCAATCATACACACTACAGCAGTGATGAAAGAGCAACAATTGACCTATGCATGGCAACGGCGCTGGGAAGTCCAGGGCTTGTGCATTTCAGATCAGGACCCAGGGTCACGGTGCCTGCCACCAATGTGCTTTTATCACATGTGCGCCGCCAAGTCCCACTACCCCTTAGGAGGAGCGCGGCTCAAGCAAGGCCTATGAGCATGGCTCATTGGACCCTCACTTAAGGCTTCAGATCTGCTCCGTGTATCCTTCATAACCACGTTGATAAGTGTCCCGGCTCTCATCTTGTGCCATGCCTGTCCTTACTGGGCCTCTAGAATGGACTGTACGTTTACAATTCTGCCCGCTCTGGGTCTGTGGATGGACTTCCCACAAGTAGGCGAAGCAACAACGAGTGAGTTCACATTTGCACAGGTGGATCCTTAGATTGTTTCAAAAGCTTGCAAAGGCTTGCATGAAGCAGTTTTAACGGCTTTCTAAGCCCAAAAAGCATCAAACTTAATTTTCTCGGCACAGATCTGCCATTAATCACGCCTCTGCCATTAATCACGCCTTATGTGTGCTGCATGCCTTGCAAAGCAGCTGAAGTTAAGTTCCTCAATGAGTTGCTACATCTCAGGTACAGGGCTCAGAATGTAAATAAGGTGGGCCCTTGACAGTGAAGGTGTCAGCGAGAGACTTGCATGGAGCCCTATATGCGCTTAACACTTCACGAACATGCGTAGAAATACCATCTTACTTACACCAGCCAGCAACCTTGCCCGGCATGTTCCTGCTTGGGCGCAAATTGCTGAGCCTCTCATTCCATTCAAGCAAAATGGTGCAGCATGGAAGGTGAGCCCCTTATGTGCGCACGCTAAAACAGTGCGCGTACTTTACAACCCCTTTAGGCTCTGCACCTGTCCCTGCAACTTTTGCCGCTGCATGGCCACTGTGCAGCTTCTGCATGGCTGCTGCAGGGCCACTGCAAACACTCCAAAGGTCCCAAGCTGTGCTTTGATCACAGTGGAATGTATGCGTGTACAAGGTGATATGCAGCATATCATATGTCCTTATGCCCTAGGCCTGCTCAAAAAAATGTCTGCGCCAAACGATGTTGTCTGCTAAAAAACGCGCTCTTGTGCCCCAGGTCTGCTCTCATCGCGGTGCCTGAAGGTTTTCAAGATGAGCCCCCAGACGAGCCTGTTAGCAATCCCTCAAAGCTCAGTGTGGGACCTGCATCATTGCTGCCCCTGCTCCAGCTAGGCGGCTTGGGGGCTGCAGCTTTTGGTCCTTACTGGGTCGTGGCCACAGGCAAGGAGATGCAGCCCCTGTTATGCAGCCAGGCCGCCTAGCATGTTGACCGCGGGGTGCGACCGTTCCGTGCAGTCGTGTGAACCCAGGCCTTGCAAGCACAGCCCCTAGGGACTGAGGAGTGGGCAAGGGCTTCCGCACACACGCACACACACACTGTTGCTTAGTATTTGTTTGGTACTGATGCATTGGTGGATCTGGAAGGAGCCCTATGTAGAATCTAGAGAAGGTGCCACTCTATGTATTGAGGCTGGCATTTATTAGTACTGATGCATTGTGGGATCTTGAGAGAGCCTTGTTAGGAGCACTAATGCACTATGATTCCAGGATAAGGTGTCCTGCTAGTTGCTATGTGTGGCACAAGCTTTTGGCATCATCAAGAGGGCACCGCCACTGTTCCTACAGGCACAAAATTGATTTTTAGACCACCCCTGATATAACCAGCAGCCAGACTTTTGGCCTATGTAAGCAAGCCTGCCCTGCGCAACACACGCACACCCGTTCTGCACAAGAATTAAGCACTCCTAGTGCTTGGACACCAACCATGCTTCTTCATGTCTCTGGAGCACCAAAGTTGGACCCGATGCCTGCGGCGTGCAGATGAAGGAACACCGCAATTTGATGTGTGCAAACTTGCTGCCGTGCAGTACAGCATATCACACGCTCAGTGCTCTGTTGGGCTCCGCACAGCACAATGCACTTCATGCATTACAGTCCGTGCCATGAAGGTGCTATGGAAATCACGTGTTGGATGTGCTTGTAGGCTCCTCTGGAGAAATTAGCAGCTATATGGATTCTACAGCTCCTTTAGGTTTTGCCACATACGACTGGGCAATCATTTCAGGTGAAGATGCTGGGAGTGAGTAAGCCTCAGGAAAGCATTGCCTCGGGTGGAGACGGAGGGGAAGCAGCAAGCCTTTGCTTGGCTCTCTTTGAACCTTGAAGTCATTCGGATCACCTACAACCTCAAGCTTGTGCACCTTGCTTCCTGCTGGGCAAATATAACAGGCGGCCTTCCCAGGGTTTCTGCTGCGGGGGGCTGTAGGGCTGGCAGGCCAGGGCCGCTGGAGCAGCAGTATTTTGGAGGTGTGTGTGCAACTGCAGATCAGGCCAAAGAGACCCGCAGCTTGTCCTTTCATATGATGTGCCTCTCCCCCTTCAAGATTTTTAATGCTGCTCATACCTTTGCAAGCAGTTATGCCTCCCAGAAGTCTTAGGTGCTAAAACGACAGAACATCAAAGGCTCTTTAATAAGTCTTGGTAAATGCCAAAGATCCTCCTTTTTGTCCTCAGGTCTGTGGCTCCTTTCTCGGGAGCCGCTCGACCCAGAAAATACAGACATCATGCTGGCCAAAGCAAAAGAGTTGGGCCTCGATACCACTATCTTGATGAATGTTGAGCATCAGGGATGCACATATCCTGAGCCATAGATCTCAAATTATGTGAAAACTTAATAGACATGTTGCTTTAATCCTGATGACTGGTTTAAAAGAGTATAATAAGTCTATAAGCCATCATGGCGTGTGTCTGCCCATTATTTTCTTGCTTGTGCTTGCACCTTATCACTGTTCCTGCAGCCGATCGCATAGAGCAAGAGCGTTCATCCTGAGATTGCAAGAACTACTATCATGAGAAATAGCGATTTAGAAATCACGCAGATCAAGGAATCCTCAGATGGTACAGCCTGTCTAATGCTTGCACCGGATGCACCATCTCTTTATTGAAGCACTTTTCCTTGATTTTTCGGATAGCATCCATTCCTCCCATTAAAGTGGGATATTGCATATTATTCAAGTAAAATATTGTGATGATACTCGTTCAAGACCACAGCTTGAAGAGCAGCTGAGCAACACATGTATGTGTTTTTAAAGAAAGCTTATGCGCCCAGGGCTAGTGTAATTTACTTGAACATCACATTTTTTGGAGTTGTAAGTTTCACGTACAAAAACCATACTGGGCTGCCGTTACTAATTAGTAGGCCAGCTGGATTCAGTCTGTGAAGATGGATTCAGCCTGTAAAGATGGATTTTGTTAGTAGACCTACACAGACACTTGCTTCAATTTACAACCAAGGTAATCATGCACGGCCACTCACAAATTGCAATTGACAGCTTTTTTGAGAGGAGACAGCTGGTCTCTGCCAAATCAGGACGCGCTTGCTCTACCCGGAGGTTAACCGCCACCATGTACAAGGAGATGTTTTGAAGATTCTCAAAAGAACGTTCAAGACTCACCAAATCCTGTTCACCCATTTTAACCTCACGCCTGTGTTGCTGGTAATGGATGCGCAAACACTGTCGCCAGGTTTCAGGCAACACAAGTTGATGCAAGCCATGCAGAGACAGGGATGCCACATGCTGGCATTGGTGGTTATCCATCCCACAACACAAATTGGCTTGCCTCTGAGGCTGATGCCGGTACCTTACCTGAAATACCAATATCAAGACCTTCAAACCTACCTGCCCTGATGCTTGTTCACTTCTCAAATTTCTAGGATGCTCTGAAGGCACATATGCACTCTAAATGTAAGCTCGGTCATGCAAATCCTAAAACTGGATACTTCTTTTCTTACCATAGTTTATTTCTGGACAATCCTCAATTCATCATCAGAGCTAGCAGCGCTGAAGAACAATTTTATTCACTACCGCGAAGGTACCCTTTCAATAAAGAACACGCTGTCCGCTTTAGAGACCTCCATCATCATTCAGACAGTGTCTTTCACAGCATATCAGGTTCTCAACACCAGTCCATCTCCAGAATGATTACTGAGCTCCATAGCATTGCCTGTTCACTTATGATGAAGGCTACTTTTAAAAGCAGGAACATTGTCCAGAAAGCCTTGCTGATGTTTTTGTGGGCTAAGGGAAGTAAACCTTTGTAATATAAGTAGTAACCAGTTGTAGGGTTTGCGTGTCCAAGTTTTTGTTTGGAGTGCATATGTGTCTTCAGAGCATCACAGAGATTTGAGAAATAAGCGAGCTTTAAGGTAGGTAGGTTGGAGGGCCTTGAGGATGTTGAAACAAAGGAAATGTCCTCTTCGTATGCAAGCCAGGTTATGTTATGAAAAAGGGTTGCCATTAATGCCAGCGCATGGCATCCCTGTGTCTGCAAGATTTGCGTCGACCTGAGTTGCTTGATACTTGGCCACTGCATCCGCACACTAATTACACTTCCGCACACTCATTAGCAATACCATCGTGATATTTGACTTTTAAAAGGTGCACAGGGTTTGGTGAGTTGCGGATAATTAGCATGAGTATCTTCAAAATATCCCCGTAAACGTAATACCAAAGACTAAACTATATGACTCTGACAAAAAGCCCCAGGTTAGGTTAGATTACTAAGCTGTATCCAACAAACAAAGGCAGATGAAAAAATCTACAAGAAAAACTGCGTAGGCAGTGGGACTACTCCCTACATTAATTAAGGAGAAGGAGACATTGGCCCGAAGAGCCGTGAGTCTCCTCCACCAGGGAGACGGAAGAACTAGTGAGGATCTGGAGGGTGACAAGCCGCCCCCTGCTCCAAACCAAGACCTTGAGAGCAACTAGATTTTTCAAGAGCGCATCTAGTAGTTGACAGTTTGTGTGCATAGAGCACAGAATGAGCATGTAACTTGAGGGCAGTCTTATGGGCTTTATGTGTGTCAAGGCCGAGCTCTTAAGGTGATTCAAAGTGTGTGAGGTATAGATAGAGCCTCCCACACCAAGAAGAATGGTGTGAAGGATAACTTTCTTGGCCTTTGAGCGCTTACAAAGAATCTCGTGTTGTTTTTAGGGGCCTCTGATTGGTGTCCAGGCCGTGTATCTTCACAGTATTTAACTTCAACAAGGTGTATCTCCCTCATGTTGACATTGAGCTCGTGAACTCTGCGTACATCTCTGCTGTTTGGAGAACAGCCTGTATGCCTCTTTGATGGCCATTTTTCGTTCCAGCTGGAGTATGCAAATAGCATCTGGTCTTGAGCAGGATCGAAGCTCGTCTGCTGAGAGGTTTGGTAGAAGCCATTGGGGTAAAGTCCTGTTGGCTACATGTGCCAGCAAAAACAGACTTTGTTGAGTCATCCGTGTTTCACTTCCAATATCGATAAAAATGATGTTTCCTCCAAAATCGCCTTTGCTCAAGGTTTGATGATGAGCCTGGAAGCAATGTGATGTCTTTCAGTCACCATATTCTGAATTGAAGCATGCTGACAGCCAGAAAGCATATGGGTTTGGCTGTCTGGCTGATGACACAACAGACAAGATGAACTAGTGGCTCTGCCGTAAAGATGGGCCATTTTCTGAGTGTAAAGAGTACCCGTTCTAAATTTCATGACATTCCTTTTCTGTGATACATT
>LFCJ01003506.1_pt1 | contig 11504 bp, 10 predicted proteins | sample 643141 | NCBI WGS metagenome assembly LFCJ01 (sample SAMN03766243, study PRJNA286221) | soda lake metagenome | biome: soda lake; feature: Kulunda steppe; material: water; isolation source: sample B1-Br-g2 brine of Lake Bitter-1 | place: Russia: Kulunda steppe | collected 2010-07 | reverse complement strand
GGAGGACGTGAACAACTCGCGGATCGGCGGCGGCTACGACTGGTTCTTTCACGGCCCCTGGTACGCCAACTCCAACCTCTCCTGGCGCCAGGACCGCAAGGCCGACCTGCGCCAGCGCTACGTCGCCGGTATCGGTGCCGGCTACCAGTTCTTCGACGACGACCGCATCCGCCTCTCCGCCGAGGCCGGCCCCACCTACATCAGCGAGGAGAAGCTTGCCACCGGCGAGCGCAACCGCGAGGCCGCCGCGCGCTGGGCGCTGGATTACCGGCAGTACTTTATGGAAGGGGCCCTGCGCTTTTTCCACCGCCACGAGCTGATCGCCGAGCTGAGCGACTCCGACGCTTGGTTCGTCACCTCGCGCACCGGCGTGCGCATGCCGCTGATGGAGAACCTCAGCGCCAGCCTGCAGCTCAACTACGACTACGACAACGACACCGAGGCGGAATCCCGCTACGACGCCACCACCCTGGTCAACCTGACCTACGACTGGTGAGCACGGGCGCCGACTACGGCTGCCAGCGGTAGCTGCGGGTCAGCTGCCCGCCGCCGGGACCGATCTCGGTGGTGGGCAGCGCCTCCGGCCAGAGGCGCTCGGCGTCATCCAGGTCCTCGGCCACCCGCTCGGGGCTGCGGGCCAGGAGCAGGCGCAGGGTGACCCGATCCCCGGCGATCCGCTGCACATCCACCTGTTCGACACCCGTCACCTCCTCCAGGTAGCGCACCGCACCCAGGTAGTCCTCCACGGCGTCGATGTCGGTCAGGGCGATCTCCAGCTGCTGACCATCGTGCTCGCCGGGGACCACCGCAAAGCGCCGGGTCAGGGCACCGCCGACCTCATCCAGCCCCTGCTCAACCACCCCCTCCAGATCGCCGGGGCCGGTGTGGTACTGCAGGGCGTCGTCACCAGCGAGCACCGTCCAGCGCGCCCGCCAGGCCCCGGTGCTCGCCTTGCGCAGACCCGCCGCCACCACCGCGGTGCTGCCGTAGCGCTGCGAGGCCTCACGCAGCGCCTCATCGAAACCACCCCAGATATCCACGAAACCCACGGCCTGGCGATCGCGCAGATCCAGGGTCGGATACATCAGCGGCAGGGCCCGCTGCCCCGCCCCCTCGTGGAGCGCTTCGAGCACCTCGCCCTCGGTCCCCGAGGCGGCGAAACCAAGCAGATCGCGCCGCCCACCGATCTCGGTCCCGACCCAGAGCAGGATCGGCGCCCGGTGCTCACCCCAGACGGCCACGTCGCGCTCGCCCAGGTGGCGCAGCAGCACATCGCCCTCGTAGCGCAGCTCCACCGCCAGCTCATCGTCCAGGCGCAGGTAGCGGTAGCTCTCGAGATAACGCTGCGCGTCGTCGAGAAGCTCACCGGCCGGGTGATCCTCCAGGCCGTGGTAGACCCCCACCATGCGCCCGATCACCCGTTCCAGGCCGGCCTCCACGGCGGCATCGCGCTCGGCGTCCTGGCGGCCGTCCACACGAACCTCGGCGGTGTAGAGATCACTCGCCGCCGCCTGCCCGGCCCCGAGCAGGGCGCAGGCGGCCAGGACCATGGCCGGCAGGACGCGGCAACGGCGGTGGAGGCGACGATCGGAGGCGGAGGGTGCGGCCGTGCTCATGGGCGGGCTGTCGATCATCCGTAGGGGTCAGGGTTCAGGGTGGATCACTGAGGGTGCAGAGCGCACGCCTGCTGTCCAACATACCACGAGCCACGGGGCCCCATGGAGCCGCGATCCACGTCGCCGGGGCCCGACAGGCTGCACCGACGCCGTGGCATCAGGGCGCCCTGCAACCCCGGCCGCCCGCGTTCAGCCGGGCGCTTGGCGCCGCCGGGGGCCGGGCGTCATACTACGCGGCATTGGCTTACGAGCCCTGCCCACCGGTACACCCCAGGAGAACCGCCTTGGAAGAGCAACGCCCGCTGACCTATCGCGACGCCGGGGTCGATATCGACGCCGGCAACGACCTTGTCAGCCGTATCCGCCCGGCTGTCGAATCCACCCGCCGCCCCGAGGTGCTCGGCGGCATCGGTGGCTTCGGCGGCCTGGTCGAGCTGCCCGACGGCTACCGCCGCCCGGTGCTGGTCGCCGGCACCGACGGGGTCGGCACCAAGCTGCGCCTGGCCATCGAGACCGGGCGCCACGAGGGGGTCGGCACGGATCTGGTGGCCATGTGCGTCAACGACGTGGTGGTCCAAGGCGCGGAGCCGCTGTTCTTCCTCGACTACTACGCCACCAGCCGCCTCGACGTGGATACCGCCGCCGCCGTGGTGCAGGGCATCGCCGCCGGCTGCCGCGACGCCGGCGCCGCGCTGCTCGGCGGCGAGACCGCCGAGATGCCCGGCATGTACGCCGACAGCGACTACGACCTGGCCGGCTTCTGCGTCGGTGTGGTCGAGCGCGAGCAACTGATCGAGGGCACCACCGTCACCCCCGGCGACGTGCTCATCGCCCTGCCCGCCTCGGGCCCGCACTCCAACGGCTACTCGCTGATCCGCAAGATCCTTGAGCGCCACCCCGGGGCGCTGGACGAGCCCCTGGAGGGCGAGTCGCTGGCCGATCACCTGATGCGGCCGACGCGCATCTACGTCACCCCGGCGCTGCGGCTGGCCGAGTCGGTGCGGGTCAAGGCCTTCTGCCACGTCACCGGCGGCGGTCTGCCGGAGAACTTGCCCCGGGTCCTGCCCGAGCACTGCGCCGCGGCGCTGGAGCGCTGGCCGTGGCCGGCGGTCTTCGACTGGCTGGCACGCGCCGGCAACGTCGAGCGCGGTGAGATGCTGCGCACCTTCAACTGCGGCGTCGGCTTCGTGGCCTGCGTCGACGCCGCCGACGCCGAGCGTGCCCTGGCCGTGCTCGAGGAGCAGGGCGAGTGCCCCTGGCGGCTGGGCGAGGTGGTCGCCGCCGAAGACGGCACCCCGCGGCTGACCATCGACGGGGCCACGCCGTGAGCCAGGGCCCGCGGATCGCCGTCCTGCTCTCGGGCAGCGGCAGCAACCTGCAGGCCCTGCTCGATCAGCACGCCGCCGGGCAGCTGCCCGGGACCTTCGCCTGCGTGCTCAGCAACCGGGCCGACGCCTACGGGCTGCAGCGGGCCGAGGCCGCCGGCGTACCCACGGCGGTGGTCGATCACCGCCCCTTCCCCGACCGCGAGACCTTCGACGCCGCCCTGGTTGAGCGGCTGGAGGCGGTGGGCGTGGATCTGGTGGTGCTCGCCGGTTTCATGCGCATCCTCACGCCGGTCTTCGTCCAGCGTTTCGAGGGCCGGCTGCTGAACATCCATCCGTCGTTGCTGCCGGATTTCCGTGGGCTGCACACCCATGAGCGGGCCCTGGAGGCGGGGGTCGAGGAGCACGGCTGCACGGTGCACTTCGTCACCCCGGAACTCGACGCCGGACCGGCCATCGTGCAGGGGGTGGTGCCGGTCCATGCCGGGGATTCGCCCGAGGCGCTGGCGCAGCGGGTGCAGGTGCAGGAGCATCGGGTCTATCCGCTGGCGGTGCGTTGGTTGGCGCAGGGGCGGCTGGCGCTGACGGAGGCCGGGGTGGAGCTGGATGGGCGGGTGCTTTCGGAGCCCGTGCGCATCCGGGCGGAGGATGCGGTCGATTCGTTATAAGGGGGCGAGCACTGTCCGGCGCGGTTGCCAACTTGGCCGATTGGGACGAACCCCAGCGCCAACGGGCTGCCTAAAGAGCGATAGCGTGCGAAACCGCCTGATAAGGAGTCAGTATGAGGGATCCATCCAGCCGTATTCCCGCGCCTCGTCGCGTGGCGGCATGGCTGCTGCTGGGGCTGCTTGCCGGCACCGCCGCCCTGGTCGCCCCCGCCGCACTGGCCGAGGCGGAGCGCATCCCCGAGTTCCGGGCAGAGTATGAGGTGAAGTACGGGCGGCTGACTTTGGGGACCAGTCGGCTGGAGCTGGAGTATCTGGGTGATGACCGCTACCGCTACGAGATGTTCGTCCGTCCCCGTGGGCTCGCCCGGGCGGTGCTGGGCACGGACCTGACCGATATCAGCGAGGGGCGTGTCCTGGAGGACGGCACCCTGCGGCCGGAGCGCTTCATCCATAAGCGCGAGGGCCGCGACGAGCGCCATGAGGAGATCACCTTCGACCACGACGCCGGGCAGGTGACCTTCGAGGACGGCGAGCGTATGGACCTGGAGGAAGGCGCGGTGGACCGGCTGCTGCCGCAGCTTCTGATCATGCGCGATCTCTCGGCCACCTTCGACCGGGTGCTGACCTACCGGATCGCCGACGACGGGGAGATCTCGGACTACAGCTTCGAGCGCAAGGGCCGCGAGCGCGTCTCGGTCTCCGCCGGTTCCTACCGGGCCGAACGCATCCAGCGCGTGCGCGACGGCGACAGTTCCCGGGAGTCGAACGCCTGGGTCTACCGGCGCATGCACAACCTGCCGGTGAAGATTGAGCACGCCGACAGCGGACGCACCTTCGTCATGGAGCTGACCGACGTCAGCGGGCCGATTCGCGACGACTGAGCCCGGCGGTCAGGAGCGCGGCAGCGTGACCCCGTCCTGGCCCATGTACTTACCGCCCCGATCGGCGTAGGAGATCTCACACGGCTCGTCGGACTCGAAGAAGAGCATCTGCGCCACACCCTCATTGGCGTGGATCTTCGCCGGCAGCGGGGTGGTGTTGGAGAACTCCAGCGTCACCCGGCCCTCCCACTCCGGCTCCAGGGGCGTGACGTTGACGATGATCCCGCAGCGGGCATAGGTCGACTTGCCCAGGCAGATGGTCAGCACGTTCCGCGGGATGCGGAAGTACTCCAGCGTGTAGGCCAGGGCGAAGGAGTTCGGCGGGATGATGCAGACATCGCCGTGGACGTCCACGAAGCTCGCGGCATCGAAGTCCTTCGGGTCCACCACCGCGGAGTTGATGTCGGTGAAGATCTTGAAGTCCTTCCCGCAGCGGACGTCGTAGCCGTAGCTCGAGGTCCCGTAGGAGATGACGCGCTCTCCCTCTGGTGTATCGCGCACCTGACCCGGCTCGAACGGCTCGATCATGCCGTGCTCCTGCGCCATGTGCCGGATCCACCGGTCCGATTTGATCGTCATGCGGCGCCTTCTCCTGACTGCGTTCTGGCGGGGATTCTAGGGCGCAGAGCCCCGGATGACCAGGGTGCACGCCCGCCCCCGCGGACGTGCACCCCGACGCGGCACTAGAGCATGTGCCCGAGCATCGCCGTGGCGATGGTGAAGTAGATCAGGATGCCGGCGATGTCGGCGATGGAGGTGATCAGCGGCGCACTGGCCGTGGCCGGGTCCAGGTTCAGCCGGGCCAGGCCGAAGGGCAGCAGCATGCCGATCATGCTGCCCATGAAGACCACCGCCACCATGGCGAAGGCGACCACCCAGGCGATGTCCAGGCCGCCGCGGTAGAGCCCCAGCGCCCAGACCGCCAGGCCCACGGTCAGACCCAGGGCGATGGCCACGCCGGCCTCCTTGCCCCAAAGCCGCAACCAGTCCCGTGCCTTGACATCCCCGGTGGCGAGCGCGCGCACCATCAACGTGGCCGACTGGGTGCCGGCGTTGCCCCCGGTGTCGACGACCAGCGGCAGGAAGGTGACCAGGACGATGACCGCCTCGATGGTCTCCTCGAAGGAGGCGATGATCTCACCGCCGAACATGTTGATGAACACCAGCAGCACCAGCCAGCCGACCCGCCGCTGGTAGAGCAGCTTCATGCTGGCGTCGCGCATACTGAAGTTGAGCACGCCGACACCACCGACCTTCTGGAAGTCCTCGGTGGCCTCGGCCTCGGCCACGTCCATGACGTCGTCCGGGGTCACGGTGCCGAGCAGCACCCCCTCGGTATCGACCACCGGCAGCGCCGTCAGGTCATAGCGCTGCACCGTCTCCACCGCCTTCTCGCGATCCTCGAAGGCCGAGACACTGATGAAGTGATAGTCCATCAGCTCTTCGACCTTCGTCTCCGGCGAGGCGACGATGAACCGGCGGATGGTCAGCGCGTCGAGCAGGCGGCCGTCGCGGTCGGTGACGTAGATCACGTTCACCGTCTCGGCCTTCTCGCGCTGGCCGCGGATATGCTGCAGGCTGCGCTCCACGGTCCAGTCGGCGCGCACGGCGATGTAGTCCGGCGTCATCAGCCGGCCCACGCTCTCCGCCGGGTAGCCGAGCAGCTCGCGGGCCTCGCGCTGCGCCCCCGGGGGCAGCAGTTCGAGCAACCGCTGGGTGGCCTCGGCGGGCAACTCCTGGAACAGCGCGGTGCGGTCGTCCGGTGTGAGCGCGGCGACGATCTCCCGCGTCTCGTGGTCGGTCATGTCCTGGAGCAGCGCGTCCTGATTGTCCCCGGAGAGGTACGAGAAGACCGTCGAGGCCCGCGGCCGCGGCAGCAGCTTGAACAGGAAGATCCGCTGCGACTTCTCCAGGCTGAGGATCAGTTCGGCGATGTCCTGATCCGGCAGCTCCTCGATGCGAGCGCGAACGTCTTTCCAGCGCCTCCCATCGAGGAGCTGCCGAATCTCGTCGAGCAGCTCTTCGTAGGCCATGCTTGGCTCCTTGTCGTGCCTCTTCTTGGTTGGGCTTACCTCGGGGCGGCGTCAGCCGCCCTGCCCGCGCGCGCCGCCACGGCGGAACCGGCCACCCAGGCCGAGGCGCGGCAGCCAGCCCCGGCGTTCCGGAGCGCTCGCCTGGACGGCCGCTCGCCGGAGCACCCCGGTCAGCCGCCCGTAGCGATCGACCACCGGCAGTTCGTCGGTCCCGGCGCGGTCCATGGTGCGCACGGCGTGCGGGGCGTCGTCCAGCTCCTCGAGCGAGGGGCGCGATGCGGCCAGGCGGCCCACCGGGGTCTCGCCGGCGTCCTGCAGGACGCCGCGGGCCACCACTCCAAGGTACCGCCCATCCCCCTGGACAACGTACGCCTCGCGGCCGCCGTGGGCGTCGAGCATGCGCGCGGCGGCCGCCGCAGGCACGGCGTCGTTGACGGGGACGAAACCGTCGCTCTGGCAGGCCCCGACGCAGGCGCTCGGCAGCGTCAGCAGATGGCGCAGGGCCTGGCGGCGCTCCTCGGGGAGGCGGCGCTCCAGATCGCGGTAGACATCGCGCGGCAGGTGTCGGGCGACCCGGGCGAAGGCGTGCAGCGGGGTGTGCTGTGCCTCGCGGGCGGCCTCGCGGATGGGCTGCTGCGCCAGGCGGCGGGCGCGGGCGATGGCCTCTTCGGTGGCGTGGCGGGTGTCCGCGGCGGCGGTGCGCGGCTTGTCGAACATGGCGGCTCCTCCCTGTTGGCGTGCAGCGGCACGCAGCGGCGCATGCAGCCGCGCCGCGTGGATTCGTATCAGGGGGAGGCCCTGCCTGTTGCGAGGCCCCCGGCCCTGCCTGTTGCGGAGCGCCGTCGCGGCGGGCTCCGGGCAGGGCCGGGTCGGATCAGACCCGGGCCGAGCGGCCCGCCACGTGGCGGTCGTGCCGCAGCGCGCCGGACACGGGGTCCGGGGCCACGGCGCTGGTACTCGGTACTTGGCTGTCCATTCGTTCCGTTCGGGTGGCCCCGGGGGCCATCCACACTCTCGGTCGGCTGAGATCGGCCCTTAAAGTAACGGCAGACGGCGCTTACGTCAATTTTTGCAGCGCATCACGGTTGACCCGCCCGCCCCCCTCGCGTATGAAAGCCGGCTTCGGATCGACACAGATGAGGAGCACGCCGGATGGCCCTTTGGATCGCCGTGCTGCTGGGGGTTGTGCAGGGGATCTTCATGTTCCTGCCGGTCAGTTCCACGGCCCACATGGTGCTGCTCGAGCACTGGCTGATCGGCCAGGATCACCCGATGCCGGCGCCAGAGAGCGCCGAGATGATCCTGTTCAACCTGGTGGTCCACGTCGGGACCCTGGTCTCCATCGTGGTGGTCTTTGCCCCGAGCCTGCTGCGCTTCACCCGCTACAGCCTGCGCGACGCCTACGGCTGGGCCCGGGCCGGGCGCTTCCAGGGGCCGCCGCTCTACGCCCGGCTGTTCCTGCTCGGGATGCTCTCGGTGCTGTTCACCGGCGTGGTGGGGCTGACCCTGAAGGCCGTCTTCGAGCAGGTCTTCGCCAACCCGTGGATGATCGGCATCACGCTGATCCTCACCGGCGCCCTGCTTTTCTGGACCGACAAGCTCCCGCCCCGGCGCCGCGGGCTGCGCCAGACGGGGGTGGGAACGGCGACGATCATCGGCATCGCCCAGGGCTTCGCGCTCATGCCCGGGCTCTCGCGCAGCGCGCTGACCATCGTCTTCGGCCTTTTCGCCGGTCTCAAGCGGCGCTGGGCGGCGGAGTACAGCTTCTTCCTGGCCATCCCGACCATCTGCGCGGCCACCCTGCTCCAGGCCATCGAGGTCTACCGGCTCGGCGGCCTGGAGAGCGTGAGCCTCACCGCGCTGGCCACCGGCTTCGTGGTCGCCGCAGTGGTGGGCATCGTGTCGCTGAAGCTGGTGATCTACTTCCTCTACCGGGCCCAACTGAAGGTCTTCTCCTTCTACGTCTGGGCCCTGGCCGCGGCCATCCTCTTCGGCTGGATCGACCTGCCGATGTAGGGCCTCACCCGGCTGGCGGGCGCCGATACCCGCCAGCCGGTGGGGTCAGAAGCGGATGGCGTCGAAGGAGACCCCCAGGTAGAACTCGTCGTCCTCGCCGGAGGACATCACCCGGCCGTAGGCCAGATCCACCTGGACCAGATCGTCGAGCAGGCTGCGCCGCAGCCCGAAAGCTCCGCGAGCGTCCTGATCGCTGTCGGTATCACCACTGACCTGCAGGATCACGTCCCAGCGCTCGGTGAAACGCCAGTCCAGGCCCAGGCCCCAGATGCCGTCGGTGTCGTCGGCCTCGCGGTTGTGGTTGACGCCCAGGTTGGCGTGAACCGTGGTGCGCTGGCCCCAGTCCACGGTCAGCGGGAGCAGCAGGTAGTGGTCGCGGCGCTGGTCGTTGCTGATGTCGTAGTCAGCCCCGGCGGCCAGCCCCAGCCCGTAGCCGTCGCGGTGGCGGTCGCGCCAGAGCCACAGCCCCTCGACATCCAGGAAGGCATTGGCATCGGCGCCCTCGTCACCCTCGGTGCCCAGGCCCACGGTGGTCTGCCAGTTGCCGGTACCGCGGGTGGTCAGGGCGCCGAAGGTGCCCACGCGGTCCGCCTCGCTGCGATCAACCTCCTGGTGCCAGAGCTCCACGGTGCCGCTGCGCCGGTCGATCAGCTCGGCCTCGATGATGTCGTAGGCGTCGCCGGGCAGCGGCCCGCTGAGCGCCGCGCCACTGGCCAGGGCGCCGCCGAGGCCGGCGGCCGCCGCCATCCACCCACCGTAACGTTGCATACTGCCTCCTGTTCATGTTGCGGGATCTGGCATAATGCGCGGTTTCCCGCACAGCAAACCGAATCCGGAGATATGGCACGCCGCATCCTCGTCACCAGCGCCCTGCCCTACGCCAACGGCCCGATCCACCTGGGCCATCTGGTGGAGTACATCCAGACCGACATCTGGGCGCGCTTCCAGCGGCTGCGCGGCAACGAATGCTACTACGTCTGCGCCGACGACGCCCACGGCACGCCGATCATGCTGAAGGCGCGCGAGCGCGGCGTCGACCCGGAGCAGCTGATCGAGGAGATGGCCGCCAGCCACCAGGCCGATTTCGCCGACTTTCTCATCGGCTTCGACCGCTACCACTCCACGCACTCGGAGGAGAACCGCCACTTCGCCGAACTCATCTACCAGCGCCTGGAGGCCGGCGGCCACATCGAGCGCCGCACCATCGAGCAGCTCTACGACCCGGGCGAGGGGATGTTCCTCCCCGATCGCTACATCAAGGGCACCTGCCCGCGCTGCGCCGCCGCCGAGCAGTACGGCGACTCCTGCGAGGTCTGCGGGGCCACCTACACCCCCGCAGAGCTCCAGGATCCGGTCTCGGTGATCTCCGGCGAACGCCCGGAAATCCGTCAGAGCGAGCACCTGTTCTTCCGCCTGCAGGACTTCGAGGCCATGCTGAGCGAGTGGGCCAGCACCGAGCACCTGCAGCCGGAGATCATCAACAAGCTCAACGAGTGGTTCGAGGCCGGGCTGCGCGACTGGGACATCTCCCGCGACGCGCCCTACTTCGGCTTCCGCATCCCAGGCACCGAGAACAAGTACTTCTACGTCTGGCTCGATGCGCCCATCGGCTACATGGCCAGCTTCCGCCGTCTGGCCGAGGAGCGCGGCATCGACTTCGACGCGTTCTGGGATGCCGAACGTGCCGAGGAGACCGAGCTCTATCACTTCATCGGCAAGGACATCGCCTACTTCCACACCCTGTTCTGGCCGGCGATGCTCCACGGCGCCGGCTACCGCACGCCGACGTCGGTCTACTGCCACGGCTTTCTGACCGTCAACGGGCAGAAGATGTCCAAGTCGCGGGGGACGTTCATCACCGCGCGCACCTACCTCGAGCACCTGGACCCGGAGTACCTGCGCTACTACACAGCGGCCAAGCTCTCGGACTCGGTGGAGGACATCGACCTCTCCTTCGACGACTTCGTCCAGCGCGTCAACTCCGATGTGGTGGGCAAGCTGGTGAACATCGCCAGCCGCTGTGCCGGGTTCATCACCAAGCGCTTCGACGGCCGCCTGGCGCCGCGGCTCAGCGCCCCGGAGCTGTTCCGCACCTTCACCGCCAGCGCCGAGCGCATCGCCGAGCTCTACGAGCAGCGCGAGTACGCCCGGGCGGTGCGCGAGATCATGCACCTGGCCGACCAGGCGAACCAGTACATCGACGCCGAGAAGCCGTGGGAGCGGATCAAGGACCCCGAGCAGGCGCGGGCGGTGCAGGAGATCTGCACAGTGGGGCTGAACCTCTTCCGCATCCTGGTCCTGTACATCAAGCCGATTATGCCGCGGCTGGCCGAAGACGCCGAGGCGTTCCTGAACATCGAGCCGCTGAGCTGGGCGGACGTGCAGGCCCCGCTGCTCGATCACGGCATCAACAAGTTCAAGCCGCTGAAAACGCGGATCGACCCGCAACAAGTGGAGGCCGTCGTGGACGCATCCAAGGAGACCCTGGCATCAACCGAGGCGCAGAGCGAGGCGCCCAAGGGCCGTCTGGCCGAGGACCCCATCGATGAGCAGATCACCATCGAGGACTTCGCCAAGCTGGATCTGCGCGTGGCGGAGGTCAAGGTGGCCGAGACGGTGGAGGGCGCCGACAAGCTGCTGCGCCTGGAGCTGGACCTTGGCGGCGAGACGCGTCAGGTCTTTGCCGGGGTGCGTCAGGCGTACAGCCCGGAGCAGTTGCTGGGCAAGCGGGTGGTCTGTGTGGCCAATCTCAAGCCGCGCAAGATGCGCTTTGGTGTTTCGGAGGGGATGGTGCTCTGCGCGGGGCCGGGCGGTGAGGATCTTTGGGTGGTCGGTCCGCAGGACGGTGCGGAGCCGGGGATGCGGGTGAAGTAACCCTTTCTGGCTGCGATCCGGCGGGGTTTCGGGTGTGCGTTGGTTGGGTGAGGGGTGCCGGGTGCCGCTGAGTGCGCGCTGCCTGACGGCG
>LFCJ01003504.1_pt1 | contig 11505 bp, 12 predicted proteins | sample 643141 | NCBI WGS metagenome assembly LFCJ01 (sample SAMN03766243, study PRJNA286221) | soda lake metagenome | biome: soda lake; feature: Kulunda steppe; material: water; isolation source: sample B1-Br-g2 brine of Lake Bitter-1 | place: Russia: Kulunda steppe | collected 2010-07 | reverse complement strand
CGAACGGTTTGACGACGCACTCGCTGCGATTGATGATCACCTCGCATGACACTCTCCGAGGACAACGTCGAACGGATCGTGAGGGCAGTCGAAACGATTGAGGTGAGCCTGGCTGTGCTCAGCAAAAAGCAATCACTGTCCCGGTCGGCATATCTTATTGACCGGGAAAGTCGTGATGTGGTCGAACGACGGTTCGTCAAGCTGACCGAGGCAACACTCGATATCGCCAAGACGATTATCAGCCACGAACAGGGAACGCCTCCGGAGAGTAATCCAGCGTCGATGGTCGAAATGGACGCTGAAGGTCTCTTTGATGAGACCACTCTGGCAGAGATGGTTCAGGCAGCTCGCTTTCGGAACGTGCTTGCACACACCTATGGCGCCGCTATCGATCACGACGATGTCTACGATGCGTTACAAGACCTCAACCGGTATCGAGACTTTTTGATCGATGTTCGAACGTACCTGCGTGAACGGGGTGTCCTCAATGATTGACGCCTGTTGATCTGGGCACAAATTACTCGGAGTTCTATCTGCGTATCGAGCGTTCGATTCGGATCTCGAAAAGCCCCAACGAAAAGGTAGTGGTTTTTGCAGGACAACAAAAAGATCCGTTCTTTATATACTGATACCACGACACGAAAAGCGGCCAGTGACGAGTCATCGTGTTTAGTTAAGCCAATTCCGCCAGACAGCGAACGATTGTAGCCATGTTTCTGCGGTTGCTGGATCAACGTGGCTGAAAATATTGCTAAACGAAGATGTTCGGCGTTTTATTTCTCTAAAAACACGTTCGACGGCATTCCGATTTCCATGGCGAACAGTTTGAAATCGGAGTCCTGCTCGATTCAATGCAGCTGAAAGATGGTGTGCATAATCGACGAGAAAGACGGCCTCAGAAACATCGTGTTTCTGTTTGAGCTCTCGCAAAAATTTCTGCGTCAATGCCGTTGTTGTGGTTGTAAACAGCCGTACATGGAGGAATCTGTTCGTCTCTGGATCGACCGCAGCGTACAGCCAATACTGTTGTCAATTGACTCGGATCACCGTCTCATCCAAGGCGATCTGATCCGGGCTTGCATTCCTGGCTGGCTGTAAATCTGCCTTCTGAACCCAGTCGTGAACTGCTTTCCGTGAGCGTTTGACACCGAAATTTTCAAGTTCTCGAACTGTATTCGAAAGTGATAGTCCAGACAAATGGTATCGGATACCGAGTTTCATTAGTTCGCTCGGTGTCCGTTCTCGTTCCACAAATCTAACTCAATCCAATCGGTACAACCGCTGAGGCGAGTGATTTTAGCCATGAACAGCCGAAATTCACTCCGCCTCATTCTTCAGTCTTAACTAAACACGACCGAATAGACACACAACAGAACTGAGATCATCGTCTCAGCGTTACTCACGGATTTGATTGTCGCTCACACGTGGGGGTAGGATGTGTCTGCTCAAAGCAGTACTGACTTCCGGTGGCAACGACGCTACTGGCTGGTTTCGCTCACGGTTCCGACAATCGAGCTATGTCCGGTCTCAGTGATTGAACTTCCGTCACCGCTTCGCAGCGTGAGATCCCCCTGAATCGTCGACCCCCCAAGGCTGACGCTGATGCTGCCGTCGGTTTCGATCAGTACGCTCCCCCCGAGTGTCGACTGATTCTGGAGTCTGAGATCGATATCGCCCGCCGAGGATATTATGAGATCACCGTCGATTGTCGACCCATTGAGCCGAACGTCGACGTCGTCGGTTGTCTCGATGTCGACTGGTCCCTTGACAGTCGCCTGATTGACGAGGTCGACCTCGATTTCGTCGTCCGACTCCAGCGAGACGGCTCCGTCGACCACACAGTCGTTGCGAAGGTCGAGATCGATTTCGTCGTCCGTGCTGAGACAGATCCCCTCGACGCGTGCCGCGTTCCGAACGCGCACGTCAATCTCGTCGTCCGAACTCGCCTGAACTGGCCCGTCGACGACCACGTTGTTCACGATGTCGAGGTCGATCTCGTCGGCTGTCTCCAGCCGAACGGAACCGTCGATCTCGACATCGTTGTTGAGCATCACGTCGATTTCGTCGTCGGTTTCGAGCCTGAGGGGTCCTGCAACGCGTGCTCTGTCGACCAGATGGACGTTGATTTCGGCTGCCGTTTCGACCCACAGCGGCCCGTCGACGACCGATTCGTTCTGGAGCTTCAGATCGGTTTCGCCCACAGTGCGGACGTGAAGCCGACCACCGACCTCGGCACCGTTTCGCAGTCTGATGTTGACATCGCCATCGCTCTCGACAAGGGTATCACACGGTTCGGTCTCGCCGTTGAGCGTGAACCCGGTCGACCGCACACAGCCGTACTGCTGGAGCGGGGTGAGCTGGTGTGGCTCACAGACTGCGGCAGTGCTGTCGAGACATCGCACGCGGATTGTTCTGTCCGCCCGCATTGTGTGGCTGCTGCTGGTGGCTTCGATAGCGAGCGTGACCGTCTCGATTCCGGGCGGACCACAGTCGATCACTGCCTCGACCGACCCGGACTCGCCGGGACCCAATGTCTCGGGGTATGAGAGATCCGCGGTCGTCAGCGGCAGGCTGCCAGCCGAGAGCACGGCGACATCCACCGTTGTGAGCGTCGACCCGAACCGATTGGTAAGCTCGATGAGCGTCGCGGTCTGGCCGGCGGCGACTGACGGCTCGTGGCGGTCGATTCCCAACAGGCCCTCGTCGTCGCTGCCAACCGGCACTGAAAACGGGCGGTTCGCCTGGACCGTGTCGAACGCACCCGACGCCCCGATACTCAACAGCCCACCCCCGACGAGCAAGCCGAGTGCTGACCGGCGTGTGAGCGTGCGTGAGCCGGTTCGGTTCGGTCGCCGTCGACCCATTATTGGCCCTCGGCAGTAAACCGAAGCTGTCCGACCTGAGTTGCCTTTTCGATGCCCGTTCGTGAGTCGACGCGGACGACAACCTCGATCAGTTCACCAACGTCGAGGTCGACGCGATCCGTGGCAAGATCGTGTCCCCGGACACCAGATGGACCCCCAGCCGACACCACTCGGTATGGAAACGTCAGCTGTGGGGCCGGGGTTACGATGGCTCCATCCTCGTCGCGGAGTTGGAGTTCCAGCTGCACGCTGTGGCCACCTGTACCTGGATCAGATAGATCGCCGACGTTGGCGACTACAAACGCCGCCCGGTCGGCTGGGTAGCCTGCGGCGTCGACGAGTCCAATCGACGAGACCGCGTTCCGGTTGGCGTTCTCGACCGAGATGCCACGCAAAAATCCCTCGGCAGTGCTGTCGAGCAGCGAGGACTTCGCAAGCTGGCCGTCCCACCCTACCGCTCCGACAGCGTTGCCGGTGTTGGTTGGGTCGACGACGACCTGGACTCGTGTCTCCGTCTCCGGTGGGTCGTCTGGTGGAACATCCGGTTGGCTATCGTCATCGTCACCGTCATCTTCCTCATCACTGTCGTCGTCTTCACCAGCATCGTCGTCTTCAGTGCCGTCGTCGATTTCTTCGGACTCGTCATCGCTCTCGGTGGTCTCATCCCCCCCGTCGCTATCGTCTTCGGTGTTGCTATCCTCCTGACTATCTCCACCGTCGCCACCATCGCCACTGCTAGATCCGTCGCTGGCGGTGCCGTCCTGGCTACTCCCGCGGTGGAAGCTCTGGTCGGTTCCGGCGACCTGTATCCACTCTCTGCCAGCACTCCCCTGCGAACCGAGCGAAAACGCACCGCTGGCCATGAAGCCGCTGGCTCCGAACACTAGGGTTCCGATTCCGATGAGAGTGTTTCGTCGACGCATATATTGTATTTGTTATGTTGTAACGCTAATCGTGATCGTGCCGCTGATCGCTGGCTCGCCGGTGTGACCGTTGGCCCCGAGTGTGTCGACCGTCAGCCCGAGGCCGACGACTGTTTCGCCGACACCGAGCGAGACGCCGTCCAATGTGTCGTGGACCGACAGCGCGCCGTTCGTGCTCGTGTCGGTCAGCGAGATGGAAATCGAGTCGAGTGGCTGTGTTCCGTTGTTGGTAAACGCGACCAGATCGTCGAGCACGGTTCGGGCGTTCCGGTTGAGTCGGTCGATACTGATGCCGATGGTGCCGGTGTCGTCGGCCGCCACCGTAACGAACGGTCGACTGTCGCCCTCGACTGGCTGCATGCCGAGAACCGCCGACTCGTCGTCGGTAAAGCCGACTGTTACGTCTCTATCGGCCGATACACTGTCGAACGCGCCAACGCCGCTTATAAGCCCCAACCCCGCGGTGAGCGAACCGAGGCTTATAATCGTGAGCCGACGGGAGAGGGCCATCAGGCGTCCTGGGCGGGCGCCGACAGCGCGGTGATCGTGAGCTGGTAGGGATCGTCCGCCTCGACGTAGCCACCATCGACGGTCGTATCGATAGCGATGTCGACGCTTACCATCGCTCCCGGCGACAGCTCGACGCCTTCAGTCAGCGACAGATCGCTACCGATCACATCGCTGTTGTCGCCGCGTGCTTCGCGGAGTTCGAACGCAAGGCCGTCGACCGCCTCGAGGTCAATACTCACGTCGACCGTCTGCGAGCCGTTGTTCGTGATCGAAAACACCCCGAAAAACTCGGTGACGGCATCTTCGTTGACCGCCGGCTGGTCACTGGCGGTTTCGGCTTCCTGAAGCTGGAAGTAGATGACATCGTTACCACCGGCTCCGCCGGGTTCGCTGCCGGCAAGCACGTCGTTTGTCGCCGCCAAGGCGAGCAGCGCGCCGCTGTCACCGTCGACCGCGACCTCGAAGCTTCGATTGGCCTCGACGGCGTCGAACGCGCCGCTGCCGCTGATGACGCCCGTGCCCGCGGCGAGCACGCCCAGCCCGATGAGTGTGTTACGTCGTGTCAGCCCCATCGGTTACTCCGCGAGGGCCGCTTCGGCGACGAGCCGAATCGAGTCGGGGAACGAGACCTCGTTCACGTCGGTGAGTCCCCAGAGGTTGATCGCCACGGTAATGCCTGCGTGGGTTCCTGCCTCGAGGGTCACCGCATCGCCCGAGCCGCCGACGATACTCGTCGTTTCGCTGCCGTCCCACAGCAGGAAATCAACGGTCGGGTTCCCCTCGCCGTCTTCGGTCTCGGGGTCTTCGATGTAGAGGCCCACGTCCTGGGTGCCGTTGTTCTGGACAACAAGCAGATCGTCGAACCGCGTGCGTGCGTTGAGATTGGCCGCAACATCAGAATCGTCGTCAAACACGAGCGCGACAGTGTCGTCGACGCTGCCGACGTAGTCGTCGACCGAGCCGCTGTAGGCCGAAAGGTCCTCGCCGTCTCGGCTCGACGTTCCATCGCTCGGGTCGATCTCTTCGCCGTCGTTGGCTGCGAGCGCAAGCAGTGCCGAGCCGTCACCGGCGGCTTCGACACTCACCGTTCGGTCGGCCTCGACCGCAGAAAACGCGCCTGTCGAGCCGATCAATCCCGCGCCTGCTGCCAGCGTGCCGAGTCCGATTACTGTGTTGCGACGTGTGAGTCCCATGTACTACTCCTCGGACTGAAAGGGTCTTTGTATGATGCTACCATCCGCCCGTTCAGGCTCTGTGATCCACCAGTATGTGGCTCCCAGGTTCGGTTCAGGCACTGCCTGAACGGGGTCAAAAGTGGGGTATGGCGTTATGACGAGTCATCAGCGTCGAGTTCCGCCGGAACCTCGCTGGAATCGAACCGCATTCGGTTCGAGTCGACGAGATGGGCACTCGCCGAGACGGCGAGCACCGAAACGAGCAACAAACTGACCACCAGCACCGACATCGCGTCCGGAAGCCAGCCGACGTGGGCAAACCCCAGCGAGAAGCCACCAATGACAGCCAGCCCAAGATAGTACACGGCCCATGGAATGTTCTTTTCCGGGACGATTTCGAGATACAGATCCAGCCGTCTGGCCGTCTCGGTTGTCGTCAGCTTGTCGCCCTCGACGGTCACCAACCCCGCTTCGACTAACTTCGAGAGATGATGCTGTTGGATCGACGTATAAATCCGTTTGCGCTCGGTTGAGGTGATTTCGGCGATGGGTTTGTCGTACTCCCAGGCGGCGACCTGCTCGGCGACCGCCGACAGCGTCGTTGAGCCCTCTGCCTGGTTGCAGGCGTACAACACGTAGCGTCGACGGTGGCTACTCAACACCGTGAACATCGTGTTCTTGTTTTCTCGTGACACCGGGTTTACAATTGAATCCATCCAGATTTTTCCTAAATCAATGTGTTTGTCGGTTAAATACGTACAGTAATATTATTTAATATTTCTGTCTGAATCTGTTTCATATCCGTCCTGCTGTCTCGACTGTGTCAGGAGCCACGCACAGTAGGCGACCGGATAGTCGAGATCGAACGCCGTCCGAAGCTCTTTTTGCACGGCTTCGGGCGTCCACTGTTGGGTTTCTCTTTCGCCCGCTCGCTCGTTTTCGGCACCGTCGACGGACGGCGGCGTTCGGAGCGTTTCGTACAGTCTGTACCGCTGGTCGGCTGTGAGCCGCTCGTCGTTCGGTGTGGCCGGCTCAGTGACTGGCTTGTCGACGCCAGCTGTCGGTGGACTCGGGGCTGTCGGACGCTGCGGGGGTGGCGTCGACCGTGTCCGCCGGTCGGTTCGCTTCTTGCGGCCAGCGGACGATCCACTCACGAGCAACACCGACGGCAGCAGTCGACGGATCTCCTCGCCGACGGTGATATCACGCTGCCGCGAGCGAAGGCGCAGCCGACCGGTTCCAATCGAGAGCACCGAGACGCTAACCACGACCGTGGCGACGGTCAGATTGATCGCCGCCATCGCTACCAGCGGATGGATCGCATGCAGCGCGGCGATCACCGACGGCGGCAACACCACGAGATAGCGGTGTTCCCGGACGAATCGGAGATACGAGCCGGTCTCGTCGGGTGCATGCATCGTTATCGGGAGTTCGAGTGTAGTTCGTCTGGGAAGATACAGCTGCTCGGGCGGCACGTCGACGCCGTCTCCCGCTGGCTCCAGAAAGACGACTGTCGGCAGATGACCGCTGTTCTGCATGACGTAAGTCACCTCACCGGAGCCGCCGGCCTGAATAATCTGTTCGTCGTCGGTCGGCGAGGCCGAACTGATTATCTCGTACTGGTAGACACCCGACGGCAGCAACATCGAGACGTTGACCGGCAAAATCACGACCAGCGTCAACAGTGCGATAATCAACACCGCGTTGTCGAACGGGTTACCGTCCGACCGACTCCGGCTTCGTCTGTTGGTTCGCTCGTAGAGCACGCTGAAAATGTAGACCAGCAGGCCCAACAGCATAATCACCGTCGAGACGGTTGTTACGTCAAGCGTGTCGACGCCGAGCGGGGCGGTGATCCGTTCTTGGGTCGACTCAACAACCGAGGTGAATCCGACGACAGTCGCACCGAGTCCTGGAATCACGACGAGTTCGCCGGTTGGCTGAAGGGCGACCGACCGGATCTGTCCCTCGGCGACCGGCGGCTCGTCGCCGTCCTGATCAGTAAACGGGTTGGCGTCGCCTCTGGTGATGTAACCCTCGTCGGTGATTGCCTCGACTCGGTGGGTGGTAAGCTCGCCGCCGCCAAGCTCTTGTGAATCGAACAGAATCACGTCGCCCTCGCGGATTTCGCCCGCAAAGAACATCGGCATCGCGAGATAGCCGTCGTTCGGTTCGAGCGTCGGGGCCATGCTCCCCGTCTCGACGAAAACGACGAACGGCTGGCCCAGCAGCTGGCTGAACAACAACAGTACGATAAGTCCAACAATCGTCACCGCCAGCAGATACTGCGGGAGTTCATTGGGTTTCATCGACAGCCTCGACGGCCGGCTGGGGGCGAGCGATCCACGATGGAATCAGAAGCCATGATCGAACTCGTTGAACCCCTCATCACCAGAGTCGGCGTAGCTCACCAGCCAGTCGCGGGCGGGAGAATCCGGGCGGATATAGATGTAGATGTACGTGTCGTCGAGCACCGTGCTGACGCCAAGCTGTTGGTCCTCGATCACGCGCTTGTTGGTATCAATCGCCACGTCGATCAGCCCTTCGAGGTCGTCGACCAACACCGTCTGTTCGTACTCCCGTTCGGAGGGGAACGTGCCGGTCGTGATCCACTCCGAAAACCGTTCGCGGCTCTGCTCGATAGCCAGCAGCTCGCGTTCGTCCTCGCTGAGTTCGAACCGGCCTCTCGACCGACCGACTACGACGGCGACGAGTGCGATCAGGGCCACGCCAAACAGGCCGAGCGAAACGAGCTGTTCGACCACCGACGGCGGCTGGATTGTTTCGACCGTCTGGAACTCCTGGTGGCGTTCCGATACCGTGTTCTGGCCGATCACGCGGAAAATCTCCGGTTCGACAATTAGCACCAGCTCGCTTTCGTGTTGCTGGTCGACCGTCTGGCTGCCGGCTGTGCCGTCGACTGCCGACACCGAAACCACGCGAACGTCGACCAGTCCTTCGGTCGAGCCGACTTGTTGTTCGACCGTTTCAATCGTCGAGAGCACCGAATTGATGTCGACGACGAAGTCGACACTGTGTGATTCGTCCGGTGCGAGCGAGTTAGTCGACTGTGATTCGAGTGGGCGGGTGACCTCCCAGTAAACCTCCGTCATCTCCTGGCCGTCGAGTTCGCCTGCACGAATCAACAGATAGGTGTCAGTGCTCACAGCCAGCGAGCCGTCGTCACCGCTGTACTCGTAGCTGTAGCTCCCATCGAGGTTGTTCGCCAGGTTCGTGTAGTAGATCGGTCGGTTGGTGACCCGTTCGCCGGCCGAAAACGGAACCGAGTCGGTTGTAATCCGCGCGCTGTGCTCGAACTCGGTCGATTCGGCCCACTGCTCGACGGTTCGCTGTTCGTGTTCGATGTCGGGCACGACCGCGACCTGATACGCCCACCAGCCAGCGACGACCGTCAGCACTACCAGTAGCACCACAACGGCAACGTACCACGAATCAATAAACGCCCGGAGCCGGACCGCGCGAGTCGACTCAGTCGGCACGAACCCCGCACTGTCCCGCCGAAACCCGAGGGCATCTGTCGGAGATGCTCAATGTGCACATTTTCATTATTGTATTTAGTACCAATAGCGTATATATAAACGTGCTGTATGTGTCAGTAGTGATAAAATGATAACACCATATAATATAAAAAGAATCGATGTTTTTAATCACCGGTTGGGTATTGTAGCAACTGACTTAATACTGGGCTAGTATAGATTCGATGAATGTCGGTCCGAGTATTATATATCGGTGACAATAACCGCCTTCTTACAGTAGACACGGACCGACTTGCCGGCTGTGCTGTTGAGCTGCAGGTTGTCGAAGAGATCGACGCTGCCCGACGCCGTATTGAGGCCGATGCGTTCGACTGCGTACTCACGGACGCGTGCTTTTTCGAGACCCACGGACCGAGGCTTCGACGAGAGCTGTCGACGCTTGCGGACCTCCCGCCGCTGTTGCTTGCCGGTGTGCCCCCCGCTGCGGCCGACCATCCACCCGAGCCAGCGCTCGCCGTTTCGTTGCCGCCTGGCGATGAGCCGCTCGATCCGGCGTCGCTAGCCACACAGCTCACGGCAGCGGTCGACGCCCAGCCCGCAACGACCGCTGTTTCAGCAGCCGAAAACGAGGCGTCGACGGTGTTGCCGCCGTTTACGTGGCTCAAAGACCAGTTTCATTGGCTGCGGCTGCCCGGCTCGTCGGCTGCAGTCGAGGACGTGCCACCGGATCTCAGCAGTGCCGACACGCCACCGAGCGTCGACCCTGCCGCCGACTCTGCCACCGAGCCAGCACAGCCAGTCGACACGCCGACCGCCGAACCAGCCGACGAGTCAACCGATGAGCCAGCCGCCGCTTCGGAGCCAGCCGCGTACTGTCGACCAGCTGATTTATCGCTGTCTCCCGGATCAAGCACGCTCGTCGTGTGTGCGTCGCACGACGGTCGAAAACACGATGCGTGTCTCGATCTGCTTGCGACTGAGTCAGCCACCGACAGCCACGTACTTCTCGTCCGATACTCTCGACTGTCACCGGACCGACTCGAACGGATCGTTACACAGGCGGCCGCAACAACACTCATCGAAATCGGCTACAGCCAGCCAATTCCCGAGACTCTCAGCGACCGACTCGAGCGGTTCTCGATCCGGAACCCGAACGATCTGACCCGTCTCGGCATTGTTGCCACGGGTATCGTCAGTGAGTGGGCCACACTCGACGCCGACATCCGGGTCTGTGTCGACCAGCTGTCGCTGCTGTATCAGTACAAATCGACAAAACGGATCTTCCGGTTCCTCCACATTCTGTTGGCCAAACTCGCTGCTGGCGATGCGGTCTCACATTTTCACGTCGACACGACAAGCCTCAACAGTCATGCTGTCGAGACGATTGTGCCGTTGTTCGACTCGGTTCTCCGGGTGGATACCAACGGAGTCCGTCTCGACTAACTAACTTGGCGGTGATATCCTTCTCACCGTAAACAATGAGGCTTCCCGACCGCAGTTGGGATATTTATGATTCGCAACTGCTCGCCTGTTGAGCGAATGTCTCCTGTCTACAGCTTTGGTCGTGTTCTCCACGACGGAATAGGTTGACTGCTGGACGTGCCACACGCCCGCTACCTACAGTCACACATCGAGCAGCTGGATTTGGTCGGGGAAATTGAAACATGGCGAGAGAACCTCATTCGGTACGGACTCGCCCAGCTGACCGGCGACTCGTCTGATCCGAACGATTAACGACGTTCAGTCCGACATATGACCTATGTCGACCGACGATACAGCCGACTCTCAGTCTCCCCTCGACGAAGTAATGGACGATATCCGTCGAGAACTTGTCCAGCGAGTCGCTGCGGTCGACCGTGAGGCCAATCGAGAGATCTACAACGCATTCGAACACCAGTAGTCATTCATCCACTGACTGGTTAATTGCGATACTGCATTTCTGATTAAAGCAACAGGCTATTCGGAGTTCGGTGTTTGCTCGGTCAAATGGGAACAGAGAACGGAACAGCTCGGTTACGACAATGGGCCGTTGGGCTGTGATTTACACTTTATCGGGGGTGTAGTTACTCACGAAACGAGGTGTGTTACATCTCGATAAAGGGGTGTAATAACAGCGGCAACGTGGAGAGTTGCGTTTTGATCTACCCTCGTCGCCAATGTAACCCACTATTTTCGAGGTTTGAATGATTCAGGTCAGTGGGTTACGACACCCCCACCAGTCGGTAGTTTGCTATCAGATTGGTTGATAGCGTGCAGTATCCTATGAATGTAAAATAGGTTTAATACGGTAACAATATAAATCGATTATCTATCTGATGATTGGTCGACGAAAGAGGTAATTAGCTGGTGTTGCTGCTGAGTGTATGGTAAACAATCCGCCAATGGATGTGTCGGCCGGTTCCGAAGCCGTCTCATAGGCATTAGCACAAGTAATGATACACTTGCGGCACAGTAAGACGTGAAATCGCTGTTCTGAGAAATTGTGTTACTTCTTCAATTGTCAGAAACAGACGGTTGGCTCGTGCTGCTTTGATCT
>LFCJ01003503.1_pt1 | contig 11505 bp, 4 predicted proteins | sample 643141 | NCBI WGS metagenome assembly LFCJ01 (sample SAMN03766243, study PRJNA286221) | soda lake metagenome | biome: soda lake; feature: Kulunda steppe; material: water; isolation source: sample B1-Br-g2 brine of Lake Bitter-1 | place: Russia: Kulunda steppe | collected 2010-07 | reverse complement strand
CTCCCCCTCCCTCCTCACACAGACGGGCCCCATTAATGTATCTTCTAACTCGCCAGCTTCCAAGTTTCTTTTGACAAACTCACACTTCAGATCCAGCGGCCTTTCTGTCATCTGAAGCAACGGGCTTTGTAAAGCTCAAGGTCTTAGTGGCACTTATCAGGTACCTGCACGAGGAAGGCGATGATGGCATGCACCGTGTCAAAGCAAGATCGTACCAAGCACAGATCAGAACGTTTGACAATTGACCAGAGAGAGATGGGGCAGGAGCGTGCAGTGTGGTACACCACTTACTTTGTGCCAGGCACGAAACCTTGCTGCATGAACAGGCCACCGATGTCAGCTGAGATGTAAGACCTGTAGTTGGGCTCCTGGAAATTGCCTGCAACAAGCGTGAAGGGCAAGGAGTGCTACCGGTTTATGTTTACATAGCCAGACATTAGGTCTATGTAACATGCATGGTGCATATTAATTTCTTGTCAGCACATACAGCATCACAGGCTTCAGCCCGAAGTAGGAACGGTTTGATCCTTACATTTCTAGTCTGAGCTCGCGGGGTGGCTCTGCACAGTCCTCCCTGGGGCACGCAAAGATCCCATCAGCATTACCGTGTCTCTTTAACACCAGGAACATTTGGAGTCATAGCAAAAGAAGCCGTTTGCTAGACAAGAGGTGTATGAGTGGGTGCTAGAGGAGGAGTGGCTCTATTGATGACCGTGAAGAAGGCTTGGAGTACAGTGGCGTAGGAGGATGTCAGAGCGCCTCGGCTCTACTTTAATGCTTACCCTCTGGTCACAGGAGGCTTTAAGTGTTCCTGGATTCTAACTGGGATGTCGGCTTTCCCAAAGGATGTGGGGTGGACCCAGCAAACACCCTACATCTCAGATTTGAGGGTTGCTCTAGTTTGCAGTGGGGCTTCAAGTAGTTTGACCGCTATGCTGGTAGACCTTTCCTAAATGCAAGCTGCCACTCAATTGGTCGGCGTGGACTTTGCGGCCTTGACTTAGGACCCTGAGTTATCAGGGCGCAGGACGGGCACCCTGGCAAGAGACATGTCTACCTATGGTGGTGGCTTTCTGCTGGAGTGCATTCTATGCCCCTCTGGTCCATCTTTTGCGGTAGGAGCCAGGCACGCCTGACGCTGCATTGACTTATTTCCTTAGCACGCACTGCCAGTTGGCAGCTTCACACAGGCTTCCTTCTTCCTCCAAATGCAATACCAATACCAGAGCCTCTATCACAGCTGAAGGCCCTTTGCTGACCAACTTGGTTAGTCATGGTTCTGAGGTGCCCAGCACACCACTTCTAAAAAGCAAGCAGAGGCGAGGAAACAGCACTCACCAAAGTTGCCCATGCTGTCATTCCACTCTGGCCGGTCGCCAAGCTGGACACTGTCACAGAAGACGGCCAGGCCCCCTGGCTTAAGCACGCGGTACATCTCCCGCGCTGCTTGCTCACGAATGTCCTCTGGCAGCTCGTGGAACAGGTACACACTGAGCACGATGTCCATAGATGCGTCTGGCACGTCAAGCTTCTCTGCAGGCGTTTGGATGTATTCCATCACGCCTGTATCATCCACACCTCCAAGCCACCTGCCAGTCACGACATGCGGCGAGCGCAGTGCAAAAGAGCTAAGCTAGATCTTCATTAGAGAGACTTAAGGTGACCAATTGCACAAAGGAATGAGAACGCCTGTAAAGCAACCATTGCACGAAGCAATTACTTGATAGCGTGGGGGGCTTGAGCGGCGCGTCAGCTTGCCCAGCAGGTGATCCTGCTTCATGCAAGGCTCATGAACATGCTGGTATCAGGGGAGAGCCGAACAGGAGTGCAAGGCCCATGGCATCACCAGGGATGTGCCAAAATGCATATTTGCACATTTAAGACCAACACTCAGTGCGGTGGTTGGTTAGGTATGGTCTTAATAGTTGAAAGATAGCTTTGGGACGGTCCAAAGCGACCAGTGCATTGGGATCATCCTGCCCCAAAAGAGACGCGGCCCGTGGGATCCAGGGAAATTCAGCCCAGCCAGGCCCCGGAGATATTGACTTAGCTTTGGCCTCCGGTGTGGGCCAAAGCTGGTCCGGGTTGACCGGCAGTTTCATTTCTCCCCATTCCAGCGTCCGGAAAGATAAAAATTGGTTTACGGGCTGCAATTGAAGTCGATAATCTTAAGGAAAGGGTGAGGAAAGGGCAAGAGAAGAGGCCCCTACCCAACCTGCCTCCTCCACGGATACCTTAAGCCTTCCTCTGTTAGAAACTGAAAAAGAGGACAGGGAATGCTGCTGCATAGTCTGGCTTGACAATCTTCATCACGTGCAGCGCCTCTGGCTGATGGGGTCTCCATGGGGAATCCCTCCCCTGCTCCCAATCCCACTCCCGCTCCCGCCCCTAGTCTGAGTGAGCATGGGTGAGGAAGAAGGCAGACACAGTCATTCGCCTGGTCTCCTTATTAAATCCGGGTCGTTGTTACAGGGAAAGCCCTTGCTACAGACAAAAATCCACTGAAATGCACCCTCAAAAGAGCCAGGTGGGAGCAGCAAATGCATATCATGGACAACCCAACAGCTTGCAAGTCCCAGAAGCTTTACAATAGGCTGAATCAGGCTGTCCTGGACAGCTAAGTGTCAACCTGTTAGGGTAGCAGCATGCATGAATCTATGATCATGCAGCATGATGCATGCTAAGGGCCAGGGCGAGGGGAATTGCCCACTTGAGCTTACAACCAAGAAAGAACTTCAAAATTACCTGCTAAGTATTATGATGAAGGTTGTCTTACAGGATACAACTTGATTCATTGCTCTGGGTGAATGCTTGCGCATGGGCAAGGGAATGACCCTTATGAAAATGCAGCCAAGGCCCACTCTTTTGAACCCCTGGACTTAAGTGGCAAAAAAGATTTGAAATTGCGGAGACTGTTTACGCATGAGCAACATTGAGTTGGATCTTCTTTACATTGATGTGGCGGAGGAGAATATGGATTTTGAACTTTTCTGATGATGGCGAAGGGTCTAATTAATTTTGATGCATGGTCAAGTGATGGTGATGATGCCTATTCATCCATCTGAGATAGATGGATGAAGAGGCAAATTAATTATTTGAAGGGGTCACTGCTGAAGGTGCTGGTGCGGAAGAAGGAAAATGGATGAGCCATGCAAGCAGAGGAATTGGACGGTCCATGAGGTGGAATTCCAAAACACAAATTTCAACAACCCCCACAGCAAATGTACTGCTGATTAGACTGAACTATAGGCTGTCATACAGGCTTTTGCAAATTCAGATGATTATATCAATCGAAAGGATGGAGCAATGGCTCAATCAATATTGCACACCATGCTCCGAGCTGCAGCAGCCATGTAGCTAACTTATGGTCATTGCAAAGTAAAAAGCTGAACGCTGAGAATTTAAATCTATTTGACCAAGAAATCCCCCCATCATCGGATCAACTTTGCAGGCAAGGCTACAAGTACTTGTTATCTCTTAGATGATACCCGCAGCAAACCATCCGGCCAGGGGCTGCGCCCCCGACCGGACTTTTTCTCCCAGGGTCAAACCGGAAACATCTGGCACTGGCACTGGCTTCCGGGGAACCTCAATAAGTAGTTCCGGGCAAATTGGACATGTCACAAACCCCCCAGAACTTCTCTGGTGGCACCAAGCCAAAAACTTGAATTCAAACATTCATTCATTTATGTTTCGATGATAGCAACCAGGGATCCTGCTCTATCCACCATCCTGGGGTTTACTAGCGGCACAAAGATACAGCCGTTCAAAGTTACACACATGAGTGCAACACCTATGAGGGACATGCTTCCTCCAGAAGCCTTGCTTGCGCATGCCCAAGGTTCTACCACCATCTCCCTTGCCTGGCTGTCTTTTTGCTTATCTCCACTCGCTTTGCTGACGAGCACTCACTTGCTTGGCTGGCGTGCACTTTTCCATGCCTTCATGCTCTTTCGTGCCTGCTGCAAGTAGAAGGGTGACAGATCACTGCAGGCAGAGGGCAGGTCTGGGTAGTTGTCCTGCACAGAGTAGAAAAGTGCAACGAGTACTATTCAAGTTAATGAATTCCCCTCTTTCAAGAAATTATCTAAGCATGTATATAATTCTATTTTCTGCAACAAGCTTGATAGGCAACTTGAACAAATGAAAAATTATCATCAATCTAAGCTGCTAGTCCCAGAGCTTGAGCTGCAAAGAAGCGAACAGGAAACCAACAGAGCTCATGCGAAGCCTGGCTGTGAAATTAAGGGTGACAAGCGTATAACAATGATGTGCATCTATGACAAGCCTCGTCGTGAGACCAGATGCAAGAAGTATGCAAGAAACATGCGTTTATAGGCATCCTCTGCCCGTTCCTCTGGAACGGCAGCACAAGATTTCCTCAAAGACGATTATCTGGATCTCTCCCTCCATCCTTTAAAGTAAACTGCCTATGTATTCCAGGTTCTTGCCTCGCACAGTAGTAGGGTCTGCATGCCTCGCATGCAATGCATGCATGCCCAAGCAAACCTGCATCCTCTCCCGCAACTGGTAATTGCTGCCTCATAAACTGTCAGCAAGTGGGCCACCACGAATTGCAGCTCAACCCACTTTACTAAGAGTCTTCTAACATTACCTTCAGGAAGGTGTGGAACCTGCCAGTGCCAGCCCCTACTTCCAGCAGCTTCATCTGGCTTACAGGCAGCTCACTGGCCTGAATGTACTCCAAAATGGGAACAAGCACAGAGCGCTGCCTGCAGGCAGACCTCAAAGCAGACATGTAAGCGTAGAAACACGAAGCCTGGCTGGGATGCTCCTGGTAGCAGGGACGTACAAGCACATGAAAGCACACATTCTGAAGCACATTCAAGCTTTGAGCCAGGCTTGCTCATGAGCAAGGTGGTCATCTAGTAAGCAACATGATGAACGATCGCATAATCAATAAAACGAGGACTAAATCAAAACATATCACGCTGCCTGGGAAGCAATCCTGTTACATGAGTCAACTACAGACATACTAGGCATACCGGCATTTGCAGACACTCACATTGCATCCTGGCGGCCCAGAAATAGGGATTCTGTGGAGTGGTCGTAGATGTCGCTGCTCCTGTGACCATGTGCGAGAGAAGTTCGGCAAAAGAAAGCAGGCCAGCTTCATACCATAGTAGAATTATTGCATTACAAAAAAAGTGAGTGCTGGTGCCACTCATTCCCTATAGTGGGCACCTGTTATATTGCATGACAAGAGGCAATGAGCTTGCAAACTGCAAAAGAGAAAGGTTTGGTTCCAGCGTATGAAATACAATGTGGCAAACAGACAATATGGCATGCACAAAATCAGAAGGCCCTCTCTGCTTGATGTCTGTATATCAGATACCAATCACATCATGTGTCATGTATTGCTCACCAGGAGGAGAGCCATCCATCTGTCTGGTAATGGAAACCCTTTGCATAATACTGCAACCAAACAGGTGAGGCAAATTGATTGTGTCAGAGCATACTGCAACCAAGCAGGTGAGGCAGAAGGATTGTGACAGATTTTGCTGAACACAAAATTAGATGCATTGAATCAGTTGCACCCACACCTCAGATGGCAACCAAATAATCAGAGCAGCAGGACAGCACACACTTCATGAATTCGGACTCCACAACTCAAGCAATTTGGCACCAGATTGAAGCCTCCTGGAAAGTCAAGCAACAGCGCCAAGTTGGAAAAGCAGAGCAGATGGTGAACAGAGACCTTGTCCGTGTCTGCCATATCCAATAAAAAAGCACAAAAAAAGCTTACTGGTGGATACATGTTGCCTCGCAACCAGATCGGGTCAGGGGTGTTCCTTGTACGGCGCCTAAGGGTCGCCACACTCTCATTCATAAAGACACTTGTCCTGTGCAGACATACAGGTTCGGAGAGCTCCCTGACTCTAGCTGTAATCTGAACAACGGACCTGCCCAGCGCTACATGCACAAAAGAGCTGATGAAAACACCCTTGGACTGGAGCATACCAGAGACTTAGGTAGGAAGAATATCTGTGCTGTACAGCCAGGGTCTAGGCCTCATCATGACTGTGCATTAATGATCAAAATTGATCAGCAATCAGAAAGCAGGCTCAAAGTTTGTAGGGCATCCTGGCAAGTTTTGTCAGTGGCGTAGAAATGACCCTCATTAAAAACAATTTTAAAGGCAAGGAGGTATCTTGCCACAAATCGTGAGGTGTGCAACATTATCTAAGCTTACAGTAATTACACAGAATTGCCACTCTTGTACCCCGATCTACATTCTAGCACCGATAAATGCTGCGTTCCACAACCACGCTTAAGAAATGCAGAAGACGTGATGCTCCCGTTTGGCTCCTTTGATCTTGCAACTCCTTAATTTTGCGAGGTCCTCAAATTATTACTCAAATAGTTACTTAAACAATTAATTTATTTGCAAATATTGCGGGCAAGCGAGGCCTCAACATCTAAGCCATCATTAGCGAATTCAGTGTCATGTGGTTACCTTCTGAGGTGCAACATGCTCATAGACACTGCTCTCATTCCCCCTTCTCAAGTTTCGCATTTCAGGGCTATTCCTCTCAACTCCTCTAGGCTTGTGCTGCTTCTCTGTACTGCACATGTGCGCCCTTGCAAGCTCGCATGCATATTTGTACGGCCACCATGCATGTACAAAAGTGGGGCACTCTCCCATACTACCTGGCTGGGGAATGAAGCCCCTCTAGCCTCAGACAGACTGCCCATTGGCTAATGCAGGAGAGGTCTGGCTGCAATGGTATGGTAGCAGTGCGTGCACCACCCTAGTAGAACCAGCCTGATTCAGGACCTTGTTTGCCTCTTGTGTACTTCTGCTTGGTCCAATACAAAGAATAGAGCATCCCACCCCCATGAGGCACGCCGGTCAACTTGGGGAGCCCGGAATGGGCAGGAACTAAACTGATACACTTTGTGAGCTCCGGAAACATATAAATTTATTAATTCACTTGCGAGCGGGTGACGGCATTAATTAAAAGTTGCCATGTGAAAAATTGCAAGATCCCTAGGAGCCAAACAATAGGTAATCAACTATGTGTGTTGTAGGTGGTCGTCAACTATGCGCGTTGCAGGTGGTTACATGCTTGGTTCGTGTGTGTCAGCTTCGAAGCAGATCATGATTGGCTTTTGAGGTAAAGCAGCAATGCAGTCCTATGATAGAGGGGTGCAACTGAGAACCCAAATGGGTATACTTCTGGATGTTTCTGGGGTATGAGCCCCATGATTGCTATCTTTAAAGCTCACCACTGGCATGCAATTTTGTTTCAGAAGTTTCCAATACAGTTAAGCTTCAAAACTGCCCATCACAAGGCATGCGCCTCATCGGCCGCGGTGTGAACCCCACTTCCCCACTGTTTTTCCCCTCATCTCAATCTCAAAGCCTAATCATGCATTGCACCAATCCACATAAATTTTGATGCTGAGGTGTTTTCTTTGTCAAAACTCAATTGCAAAAGGAACGAGCAACTGGTGAGATACACATTCCATCTTCCTTAAAAAAGATCAACCATTGGATGTCTGCAATGTCTGCAGTTCCTAAAATGGGTCAAAAATTGTAGCCTTTCAAATATAGTTTTTAGCATTCAGGCTCTTGCACCATGAAGGTAGATACTGGTGGTGGTCTGGAGGTACCGAACCAGGCCACTAGGGTCATCTGTCTCAGCAAAATTTCTCCAAGTGCCTTATTATCAATCATCATACAAATGCACACGCTGTAAATCATCATGGTAAATCATACCGTATACCGTATTGCTCTTATGGTATCGCGAGTCCTACTTAATGGGAGGTCCTCAAATAATCTCATTATTTCCTGCGAGTATTTGGTGTTCGCGAGGCCCTTCCAAAAATTACGTTTAAAGCGAACACTCTCAATCTGGTGCTCCTTGCCAGAATCGTAGCTGCCTCCGCTTACATGCATATCTGCGTCTTCTTCAGACGTGACCTCCGCTGACTCCAAGGATACCTCCGATTCATAGCCTCAGCCCCTCTCCCCCTCCCTCTGTCCCTGCCTCCATTGCTTGGCTTGGAGGCTTTCTCACTGTGCCTGCTTCAACAACAGGTAGCTTCCTGGGCCTACCCACAGACCTGGGAGGTGGGGGAGGGCTGCAATGACTGCTGCTTGCTGCTTCTCATGCTCTTCAACCCAACCCAACAGGATCAAGGCAAATCCGAAGCTCCCTGGGCTGCCCATCAGTCTCTGAACGCTTCCACTTTGTGCAACCTAGATCAAAAATCGTCCTTTGCCCCTTTGGAGCATGGTGCTCCATAATTGGGCCCGAGCCTGGCCCTGACTAAAACTGAATGATTCACGGGGCCTTTCTAAAAGTCATTTATATACGGATTTTATAGCACAGAGACCCTCAACTATTAACAATTACTCGCAATAGCCCAAGGACGGATATGGTAATGTAAAGCTATCTTAGTTCTGCCTCAAGAAGGATCGTCCTCAAGATGACTTGAAGCTTCTGGTCAGTTGCACCTTCCTGGAAGTATGATGCAGTCTCATGATATTTTCAAGCGTTCTGGAAAAACGACCCTAAGCAGTTGCGTACCCTTACCTGTTCAAAATGTACAAGGGGTTGAATTGCTTGTTGTATGTAGTCATGTCCCAGGGCATTTTGTACACATCCTCAGCAATCCATGCGTAGTCCTACATGAGCCAAGGCAATCTCGTACCGCATGAGTAACCGCCCCATGGAATTCATGTACGCAATTTAGTACTGAGTGATTGCCTTGTTCGAGGGAGAAGACGCATCAGCCACATGGAGCAGGGCAGGACAGAGCCGACAGGCCCTTTAGCCTAACATGATTACAGAGAAAGAGCAAGGTGCGCAAAACGCTGGACCTATTTGCACGATGGGAATTTGGAAAAATGACAACAATAAGAGGCTCACATTCCTGCTGTGGCAAAGGCAGCAGCACAGCACAACCCCTTACCTGCTCCCAGGTCCCCACGGCTTCATTCAGCCTGTTGGCCAACTCCCCAGCTCCGTTGGACAGTAGCCGGGTCAGGGGAGTGCCCTCAGAAGCAGCACTGCTGCTGCTGCTCCTACCCTCCCCGAGAGTCTCATAGGCATGGTGAGCTGCCAAGCCCGCCGCTGACTGTGGATTGAGAGAGCAATAAAGGTGCCGCTTAGGTAAGTACGGGCATGGGAACTACATCCTGTGCCTGTGGCTGACATTTTGTGCATGCATGGACCTGCTGGCTTCAAGGAGTATACCCTCCTAAGTAAGGGCACTGCGTGCAGTATGGGATCAGCATGCGCAGCGCAGCTGGCATCTCCCTAACTTTCTTTAGAGGTAGCCCTGGGTGCAGGGGCACAGATGAAGCATGGAAAATCTAGAACATGCTTGGTGCTCACATACAGCGTATCCGGTATGCATCGCATAACATGCACAACATATTAAAAACCTTACATACTGCAAGTACAGTGCAACATACAACTTAGATGTAGGGGTAATCTTTCCTTAGGAGGCACACCTGGGAAACAAAGAAGCCAAACCGTGAAACATGGTAGACCCAGTAAGCAGCGGCCTGCAAACAGTAAACAAGTGGTGAGTTGTGACTGGTAGAACAAATAGATCCATGTTATGCACTGGGATGAGCAGCTACCTGTTGGAGGTGGCTGGTGACCAATGCAAGGCAGATTAAATGGGAATCCACTGAAGCTCTCTTCCTTATGGTGTTCATGCTGCCCTGACATCAGTGTCGCATTTAAGTAGCAATAGGCCAACAACATAAATGACCCAGGTTGGTATGGCTTTCATGGCTTAGGGCACTCATGGCGTCAGGCACCTGCGAATTGAGGCCCCCTGTGCCACTGTTGCTGGAGCTGGCACTGGTGGCATCAAGGAGGCGAGACAGGGCCTGCTGCAGAGCTGACATTCCAGCTGTGGAGCTACCGTTACCGCCGCCGCCTCCGCCGCTGCTGCTGCTGCTGCTGCTGCTGCCAGATAAGGCAGAAGAAACCCATCTGTTGGAAAAGCTTTGCCACCTGTGCGCACAAAAAGGTGGTGGAGCACACACCATATTGGAATACCTTCTCTTCCATAATGGAAGTATCATTGCATGATCCATGGTAGGTTTGCATCATGTACGCGCTTGATGCAATGGGTGCAGGCAACAGGCTCTCACCCATGTAGTTCACTCACTCCATAAGAGATGATGTGATTGGAAGTCTTAAACTCAATAATCACAACTTGTGATTCACAAGCATGCAGGGTGCAAAGATTTGGCGGAGCAATGGGATCGATGCGAATTGCTCACACAGCAAGGGAATCAGGTGTGCTCAGGTTGCGAGATCTGATGTGCACAGATGAGTTGCTGCCGGACCCATTACATCTCCCAAGTAGCAGTATGCCAATCACCTGGCCACGCTCGGGTCCAGCTGAAAGTGCTGTGCATCCTTGTCCGCAGGGTACACTGGCGCGTCTGTGTCGACCTGCCGGGGAGGTTCTGAGGGAGGGGGGAGAGGAGAGACAGGGGGCCCAGCAGAGGACGCCGCAGTGGAAGAGAACTGACGGGCTCCATCCCTCTTCACACCATCTTCCCGCTCTGCCTTGCTTGTGCTCGCCTCAGGTGGCCTCTTGCTCCTTCCTCCCCGTGCCTTGCTGCTCTCCTTCCGAGCACCCTCTGGAGGGCCTGCGCGTCCACAGAAGGAGGGCAGCTTAGAAGCCCAGACCAAGGAAACAGAGGATCATGGGTAGCATGAAGCCCCTATCTGCATTGGCAGGAATGCATTTGCCCATCGTAAATGTAAGGCCAACAGATCCCACAAACCTAGGGATGCTCTAATGCCAGATGACACACTGGCTATTACTGTCTCTCCCAACAATTGTAGGCAGTCTATACATGTGCACAGACACGCTTAACTTAGCTAGTCAAGGGGCGCAATATGAGCCATTCGTTGTGCCTGATCATGATCGATGAAGCAGAGACTACAGACAGCATTGCAAATCTGGGGCTTAAACAGGATTGTTAATTCTACCTGGGGAGGGGGTTGCTGCCCTGAGAGGAAGAGGGGCCCGTGAAGTCAGCCCGGAGGAATTCCGGACGGGCAGGCGCCACAGGTGCCGAACACTCAGCATCAGTATAAATTGATTTAAATATTCAACCTTTATCATCTGCAGGTACAATGAGGTTGAAGAAGGACCAGGTCCTGTTAACTTTTGTATAGGATTAACTTTGTAAAGTAAAGAACGAAAATAATGTGCCACCTCGAATCCTGCTCACACCAACCAGCTTGAGGGGGCCACACTCACAAAATGAGGACGTGGCTGAGACTTGTGTGGGGGCATGGCGTTATTATCATATCCTTGGCTGCATTCATCCTGAGCATTGGCACCCTGGCAGTGAAGCTCCTGACTGGCGCTCAGGGGTCTATGTCGCCGTTTCAGGTTAGTGGACGCACACATTGTTGCAGTTGAGTGCTTTAGAATGTTTGTTGATTAAGGTCACCTGATTGTTTCATAGCCTCTGTGTGTGTGTGTGTGTTTGTG
>LFCJ01003502.1_pt1 | contig 11506 bp, 14 predicted proteins | sample 643141 | NCBI WGS metagenome assembly LFCJ01 (sample SAMN03766243, study PRJNA286221) | soda lake metagenome | biome: soda lake; feature: Kulunda steppe; material: water; isolation source: sample B1-Br-g2 brine of Lake Bitter-1 | place: Russia: Kulunda steppe | collected 2010-07 | reverse complement strand
TGCCTTGAATGCTGTGCCTAGACCTTAGATCACTACCTATCTTGCTTTTATTGGTCTCGGTTGCAGGCCTGTTTGGCTTCAGCTAAGCTGCCCTCGTTTGGCAGATACAGCTATGTAACCTAACCTACAAAGAGGGCCCTGGTCATGCGTTCGCCATACATCCTGTCCATTTATATGTTTCTTGACCATCCTCAGGACGTTGTCCGCGGCATGGCACGCTTCAGACTTCGTGCCCACACCCTTTGGATTGAAACAGTGACCTGAACTCACATTACCTCCCCTACTTGTGCAATCATGATGCTGAAGACGTTCAACCTGTGCAGCGTGTCCTATTTCACTGCCCCCATCCACAAGTGGTCTCTCTCCACAGGACTGATGTGTCTCTGTTTTGTCCCACAGGTTTCCACAATGTGTATACTTTCTGAGCCAGGACAGCAATCATCTATATTTTTTCCTCCATGCTTTTGCTGCTCTTTATGAGCCGGCCAGCAGTCGCACCTCTTGACTGAAGGCCTTTTCCCTGTAACCCTCTTGTAGGCAAGGTTATTACCAGCCAGCGGCTGAAGGAGAAGCCAAGGGTGAAGAGACTCTCTTCAAGAGAGGGCTTCCGGCAATGACCTTGATTCTTCAAGACAAACAAAGTTTGTTTAGGTTATCGAGTGTTCCATAAGCAAAGCCTCAGGCAGAAAGTAGGAACTCTCAATAACTGGCCCCCCGATACTGTGGGCTCGGTAAAATATCTCCAACAGTCTGATCTCAAGCACACAGTCTCAGACATCAATTCAGCAAGGACAAAATGGCGTGACAAGGCATCTTGTGCGATGTGTTCAATGTGTCAGCCAAAGAAGGTAGTCTCTACAATGTTAGGCTCCAAACCTCGGTACTGCATAAGTTGAACAGCCCTAACTACCTTTCCCCAACTTGGGGCTTGAAGCTGTCAGGTACATGGCTGTACCTGCCAAGCAAGGGCACTGCTGGCGGCTTAGCTGAAGCCAATGAGGCCCGCAACCACCTTGCTATTTGTGCCATTGTTTGTAAGTTAATTCTGGTTGCAGGCCTAGCTTCATAAAAGCTGCCCTTGCTCGGCAGGTACAGATAGCTATGTAACTAACTTACCTATGGGTTGGAGATAAGGTAGGAGCCACTGAGGGTGACTTGTGGTTGTGAGGTACAGGGACGAGGACAAGCCTCCCGCTGCTCCTGCGTAACTTTCAACACCTGCATAGCCGCTGGTCCTGCCCTGACTGAATTAAATCTGGATCTGGAGGACTAGAATGTCTGTGTTAGATGGAGACGTTTAAGTTAGCTGTAGAGTCAGCAGATAAACTGCCAGCAAAGGCAGGGGAGTAAAATTAAATTCATCCAGTGCAAGCACTGAACAGGCCCCTGCCATTTGTCAAAAGTAGCAGGGTACCACAGCCAAGGGAAGTTCTTTAAAAGGTCATAGTTTGACACTACCATAAGCAAGCTAGAGAAACATTAACGAAATGAAGGCCCAAACATCCAAGAACATAAGGATTCAGAAAAATAAGTCATGTCCAAGCTAATCAAAAAGCAGCAACAACTGCTGAAGTGCCTGATGACTGAGCTAAAAGTATCGCACCTGCAAAAGGCAGTTGCACAATACACAATTATGATAAGCCTGCCGTTACATGCGAGGAGTAGAGAGAGAAGGGGAATAGATTTACATGCTCCACGTATGATGCAGCATGTTTGCCTTGTCTCACCTTCAGAACCACAATTGACAAAATGTTCAATATGTTGGCGCACAAAGCCACAATGAGCAAAAGGTCCGAGATAGTAGCCTTGGGGTTGACTTTCGCTCTGTAAACAAGACACGACCATGCAGGACCTTGCTCACAGATGATCAACCTTCAGAACATGATTGGTACCTCATACAGTAGTGTTTAAACTCAGATACTATGATGAAGCTGGAATCGGGCAGCTAGCAACAGGGTTAGCAAGCGCATTGTTATCTTACCACCCTTATCTTATCACGCAGCAGGTCTGCTGGAAAAACCAGGCAGAAGAGCACATTTGATGCGCACCTGTAAACTGAGAACAAACTGTATATGAGCACTGGACTGCGAGGAGAGAGTGAGCCAGAAAGTAAGAACCGTGGAGCAACTTGAAGGGAACAGATACTTTCTCCCCATGTCATCCGCATCTACCTGAAGAGCAGAAGTATTCCACTAGGTGTCAGCTCATCGGGAGCCGGAATGTTGACCTCTGTTGCTTCGGCAGCCACCTCATCTGCTTTGGCTTGCAGGGCTTGGAAACTGGCGAGGGCTGGGAGGAGCGTAAAGGGCAAATGGATTCTGCTGGCAGGCTGGCAGCTGGGCTCCTGCCGCCTTTTCAGTGCAGAAACCCTTGCTGATAAAGCAGTAGGGACTTTGGATTTAGCTAGCAAAGGCCTCTCGAGGCATGATGCAAGCTTTGATTTGTTGATCAGCATCTCAAATCCTCGCCGAAAACTGGCTGCCACCAAAACAACTCTGATTTTTATAGTAAAGCCCTTAAACCTTTCCTGAGACGACTGCGCCATATATCCGAGATGGTCAAAGAGTGAGATGGCCAGTTTCCGGGCCCTCCCGCCCAAATGCTGATTCTCAGGTTTAAAGGGACTTGGAATGGGAAGTCAGATGGAGTCTCTAAAAGGAATTGTGTGAGTTGCAATGGTAAGTGCAGAATGAAGGGTAAAGAAAGGCTTCAGACGTCATCACAGCTCAAGCACCTGCGCGCGCGCACACACACACACACACTTATACACACACAGACACACACACACACGCTCACATGCGCACGCATGGACGCAAACATGCATGCATACACGGACACATGCACGCGCGCGCGCATGCGCACACCATACACGCACATGCACAAGCACGTAGAACACACGCATGCACACACACGCATACACATGCACACACACTATCAGGTGCAGACACACAATCACAGCACACGCACGCAAAGGTAATGCCCCAAAGTCGTGGCGCAAGCGCATTTACACATCATCCTGCCCCATGTTCACATGCTTTCATGGAAGTCACACATACCTGCTGCCTTACAGATGTATGTCGTGTTCGTGTCATGCAACTGAACTGCTTAGCAAGATTCAGGGTGAAACGTCTCAGTTGGCCGTGGTGTGGCCTTTATTTTCGGCTCCACTTTGTACAAGCAGTTAGTAACCTTGGATCACATAGGCCCGTAAATGTATCATAAAAGCTCTAGTTGGTGGGGCTCATGTATTCAACCATACAATCTTTTAGAGTATATTACATGGGAATCCTTACTTCGGGGTATATCCACTTCATTTCCTTGCACTTTTTTCCATAAGAACATTACGCCATCAAAGGTCAGATTTGGTGATCTAGTTATTCTAAAATGCCTTCAAAGGCAAATGGCTGGAGAAACAAGTTTGTTCCGCGGCGTGCAGGCACAGCCTCCTGAATTGACCTCCATTCAAGAAACATTTCCAGAAGTTGCTTGGAATCTAAATGGTGCCTGTCAGAGGGGGGAGCTTGTTTGGGGAGCGTGCGAAGAATGTACTCTTGCAGGGCTGAGCTGCTTCCCCCTGACAAGACCTCACGCCTGCAGGTGCACAGTATCACCTGCCATCATGGTTGTAAGAGCTAACCTCCTTGCTGTCCCACATGCGCATTCCTCTCAACCTCGCAGCCAGACGGGGCGCCAAGTACTTTGAATATTTCAAGCGGAACCGAGCTCCCCATGAAGGGTCGCTGCTCCCACGCCCTCCAGGCACCATCTCACTCTTGCCCCTGGACCCACTATTGGACTACCTGGAGCAGGTTGGCTGTTGGTTGGCTGGCTTTTTTTGCCAGGTGTCTGCCGCTGTCTTTAACTGCCCTTCTGTGCTGCCAAGACTGTGCTATACTTGAAATCTTGCTTGGAATGAGCAGCACTGCATTGCAGGAGCAGCTTCCTGGTTGTGGTTGTTACTTGCCATGTATAAATGTTGTTGATGGTGGTGGTGCTGTGGTAACCATAGCCTATGGTTGTGATTGTTGTTGCTGGTGCCGTTGTTATTGGAGTATTTGAGAATGTGGACGGTGAGATTTCAAAAGGTAATCTTAATTGATGAATAAGTGATTAGGGTGGCCAGGATGGTGAAGATGATGAGAATTCCCTCTGAAAGCGCATGCTCTCATGCTCTTTCAATGTGCCAGCGCCTGTTGTTGCCAGCTCATCTTCCGGAGCTGGGGAGTGCCCAGCCGGCCACGTTGCACCGTGTAACATTGTGTATTGGGTGACGAGGATGGTGTTCAACCATAAGCAGCATGCCATGCTGCTTTGTGAGTGCAGGAGGTGTGGGCGTTCACGACTGGGCAGCCTTCCCCAACTCAAGCGCTGGCAGGCAGGCCCCTGGGGGCTAAGCCCACCCTGCAAGAGCTGCTGGCAGAAGAGGGGCGAGAGGAGGCAGATGTGAGAATGGCCACTGGCCTGCAGGCAGAGGGCGGTGCGGCGCGGAGGAAGGGCACGCGTCCAGGCACTGTCATTCCACCCCCTGGAGTCCTGCTAGGTGCAAAGTGGCTAATGGGGCCTGCTGATACAAGAACATTAGCACAGACTCACGCGTACACACGTACATTCACACACACTTGAACACACACACACGCACTTTTACGCACGCCCGCTTGCGCATGTTCAAACACACACACAACACATACACGCACATTTGTACGCTTGCGCATGCAGGCGTGCATGCGTATGCTCAAACACAAACACAGAGCATCCGTGCCAGGCAGTGCTTGGGATTGGCACTCACTCCAGAGGGTTATGGCACGCACCCTGCCCTGGCCCAGCGGGCACAATCTTCTTAAAGGTGGCCAACCTGCGGCCGTGCACTGGCAGCAAAAGTCACCAGCGGAGGATGTGCGCCCTTACAGCTCCTTCAAAACAGCGCATTGGTCCCCTCGTGATGCCCTGTGCATCTGGAGATGCTTGGCGCATCACATAATAAGGTGCTTGGCACTTACTCCCCTGCAATGCTTGGCACTTACACCCCCACATAATGCTTGGGACATCCCTTGCAGGTCCTGGCACGCACCCCCCGCCCGCCCTGAAAGGCTCGTTGTACCCCATAGACCAGGCCCAGGTGCGGGGCGGAGCACAGGCGCACACGCACATGCACGCAGGTCTGCGTATGCACACGGCTGGGCAGGTTGAATTACAAGAGCAGGGGTGCGCACGCACGTGCGAGCAGGCTTGTGTGTGCGCATGGCTCAGTGGGGATGTGCAAGCCCTGATGGCCAGTCCCACTCGTGGAGGGAAGGTGCGGTCAATGTTGAGCGCATCCCCAAGATATGGGTGGGTCCCACCCACGGCGGAGAGGTGCAGTCAGTGGGAGAGGTGCGGTCAGTGGGAGGAACTCAGGCCAGGGAGGGCCTCCAGGCTTGCATGGCTGTGCCCGCTGCAGAGGGCCCAAGGGAGGACGAAGCCAGCAGTTCCAGCCTCATTGTGCTCCTGGCTTTGAGGGCGCTCGCCACTGGGTCAGCAAGCCAGAGCCCAGGGCTAGGGTACCTATCCGTTTTGCATTGTCTATCCATCGTTCACAGCAAAGCCAGCTGCCTCCGCCGCGGGTGCTGGTGTTTACTTGTGCGCGCCTGGCATGGAGCAGCAACTGCTTCCCTGTCTCCTGCTGTCTTGTGCACCAAGCCACCACGGGACATTGACATCATGCCAGATGATCAACCTGCTGGCTCGCCTTGCCCCACGCAGCATTCGTTGGCGTTTGCGCACTGCCTGCAAGCTCGCCTGCCCTTGCACAATGTAGGCGTTTGCGCTCAGCCTGCGGGCTCACTTTCACCCTTAAACAATTCCGGCGTCTGCGCACTGCCTGTGGGCTCACTTTTTCCCATGCATCATTGACATCTGCGCTCTGCCTGCTGACTTTGTAGGTGCACGTGTACTGGGACGTCCAGGCGCACCACCCCGGCGCCATGGACCCACGCGTCCTCGCGCATCGCATCCGATGCTTTGCCTCCTGCTACGGAAAGGTGTGTGCGCCATGCCCGCTTGCTGCATGCAAGGGCAGGTTGCAGTGGATAGCAGCGCCTCTGCACAACTGTCCCAGAACCCCTCTGACCTTCACTGAGCTCCCTTCCCCTTCCTCTGTATGGTGGAGGACTGTCTGGTGCTTGCACTGGACTCGTGCCTGTCCCTAATGCACATGCCAATACTATTGGCGATAGGCAAGCCTGAGCAGCGCCTGTGCAACACCGTCCACCTATCTTGCTGCGGCGGGCTGCTGGGGCCCGTGGCTGTAGTCAGCAGGTGATCGCAGGCTGAGGCATATGTTTTGTACTATGAGCTTGTGTTGTACTATGATGGTTGCCTGTTCAGGCCATGTGCCGGCACCAAATTTTTTGTGATGCACTGTGTGGCCTGTTCATGGCCTGTTCAGGCCACCTGTCAGCACCAAATGCGTGTAAATGCGCCGTTTCTGGGACGGTCGGATAATTGTACAGGATGGACGCTGCGGCATAAGGCATTGATGGCCGGACAGCGCAGTTCCTGTGTGTCCGGCCGGTGGTCGCGGCTAGGCAAACGGTGCACCTGTACCCCACCTGCGCACAACCCGCTGGTGCTGCGCTGCGCTTGTTTCCGAGCCCAGACCGCGCGATTGAGTGCACAGTGTGTGTGTATTGACGTTCTGGTGGCAGGGGCGGGTGCGGGGGGGGTTTTAAGGGGAGGAAAGACCGCACCAGCGACGCGCGTACGTGCATAGCACATCGACAACTACCTGTTTATCGCCCGCCTTTGCGCACGGTACTCCGCCCCCCCCCCATTCTCCCCCCTCATTGCGTGCGACAGGCATCAATAGCTGCAATGGCGTGCAGGGGAACAAGCAAGGCAGCGGCACAGGCGGGGGAGGGCGTGGTCAAGGTCGCGCGCATATGCCATAGTACAAAACATATGCTGCGGGCAAGCAGGGCAGAGAAGCGCCTGAGCAGGGAGCCCTGCAGCGCCTTGTGCCGGTGCTTGCTTGCTGCCGGGATGCCAGGATATGCGTGTAAGCGATGCGGGACGCCATTCGACTGGGTGCTTTGTGCCAGTGCTTGCTTGCCACCAGGTTGCAGTGATGCACGCGCACACGCCGCGAGAAGCCTTTGACTTGGTGCATTGTGCCGGTGCTTGCTTGCTGCCAGCTTTCCGGGATCAATGCGTACGCTATGCAAGAAACCCTTTGACTGGGTGCTTTGTACCGGTGCTTGCTTGCAGCCAGGTTGCCAGGATATACGCGTGCGCGGCACAAAAAGCCCTTTGACTGGGAGCTTTGTTCCGGTGCTTTCTTGCTGCCAGGTTGCCGGGATTTATGCGTATGCTGGGAGGAAAGCCTTCAATTGGGTCCCTGAGGCATTCTTGCGCCAGGCAAGATACGTGGGCAGAGAAGGTGGGGCTGGGCAGCCACGATACCAAAACCAGGATGAGATTCGCCCGCTCAGCGGGTGGATTGACAGGAGATTCTGTGGCTGATTAGGCCTGCCCACTAGCCAGGTAAACCGACAGGAGGTTTGTAGCTGACCACTACCGTGCACGACAGCGGGGAGACCAGGAAAAGCCTGCACTGCTCAAGCTCAGTCGCAATTGCAGTCAATGCTGCGTGCTTGCAGGGTGTGTTGCACATGGGCGGAGGCTGCCTGCAGCTTGTACTGGCTGACAAAAGTGCAGCAAGGGGATGCTCTTGCAGGGTACTGTGCATGCGGCAACAGTTGCATGGCCGCCACGCAACCATCACATGCACAGGCCTTGGCCCGTGCAGTATGAGAGCAGCAAGAAAGAAAAGAAAGGAGAAGAAATCTACGCAGGCAGTGAGAACATAGCACTCCCTACATGAAGCAAGGAAAACGGGAGTGCAGCATCTTGTGTGCTGCCCGCAGGTGAGCCTGGAGGGTGGCCCGGAGAGGGAGGACAGGCAGTGCAGGGGTCGGGCAAGGACGACGTCGGCAATGGCGGCAACGGCCAGCACCACAGGTGCCCTGTGTGCGGGGCGATCAAGCGCGATGCGCAGGACCTGCAGGCCCACATGCGGTTGCTGCACCCTGCCGCTGAGGCAGCTGCGCGCGGCGGGGGTACCCCAGGGCCCAAGCACAGTGGACCCAAGCCAGACGGAGCCCTCACAGCGTCGAGCCGTGTGGGGGACAGCGGCGGCAGCAGCGGCCCTGTGGCGCGCAACACCTCGCGCAGGACCCTAGGCCGGGTGCTGCTGTACCACAACGCGGCGGGGCAGGCGCTTGTGCCGCCCGTGGGGCATCAGCTCAGCCTGAAGTACAGCCTGATGCAGGAGGGCGTGGAGGTGCGGTGTGTGTGCCATGCGGCTTGGAGAAAGAAGTGCCATCCGCCTGCCTGCTGGCTGGCCTGCCTGCTTGTGGTGACAGTGCTGCTGTGGTGCAGCAGCCCTGCCCCTTGTTCTGCGAGCAGGGCTTTGGTGCAGCCTTCCCTCCAAGCACCTGTCAGTCCTCACCTCCCCCTCCGCAAGTGCCTCCCTCCCACTGCAGGCATGCATCATCCAGCTCTAAGCTTTTGTTGGTGGTAAAAGGGGGGCATGTGCCATGTAGGGCTCTGCACAGTAAGCAAGCCTCTGGTAGGGACTCCATCCTTTGACGGATGGTGCAAGCAAGCCACTAGACAGCATGCCTCGAGCTGCCTCTAGCCATATGGGTGCAGGGTGTCCAGGGTTCTGCACAGAGCCTATCCAGCGCGGTGACAAACGGAATGAACAGGCTGTTGAATTGGATGCTTGAAACCATGCCCCGCCACAGGCGCGCATCGTCCAGAATTCCGCAGAGAGCCCCTCCAGCGCGGTTACAAATGGGATGAACAGGCTCCTGAATCGGATGCGGCGAGGGGAGGTGGACACCGGCGTCCAGACAGTGATCATCGCCATCTCAGGTGCGCCAGACACAGATCATTGCCATTGTCCAGACAGTGATCATCGCCATCTCAGGTGCGCCAGTGTCTTGGGAGGCACTGTGTGCGACCGTCCACACACTGAGGGAGGCACTTTGTGCGACCGTCCACACACTGAGGGTCTTGGGAGGCACTTTGTGCGACCGTCCACACACTGAGGGTCTTGGGCGGCACTTAGTGCAACTGTCCACACACTGAGGGGCACTGAGGGATAGGGGGAACTTACCATTTGACACAAGAGGGTAACCGAGACTGAGGAGTAGCTGGCCTTTTCATGTCAGATGGCAGGCAGCCGACGCTGCTCAGAGCTGAAAGATCTGGTGTGGGGCTGGTGGCAGCCAGACAGTCGTAGAGGGCCCCTGGTCTGCTTCTGTATGTGCGTGCACCCTTGGCTAGTGTGCTTGAACTGTGTGCAATGGTGCCTGCAGATGATGAGGAGCGCATCCAGAAGCCCCTGCTGCGACTGCGGGGCATGGGTGGGGCTGCGACCATTGCTATCTGCGGGAAAGATGAGCACGGCAGCCAGGCAGGCAGCAGTGGCCAAGCAGGGCAGGTGCCTCGCTACAGGGGTGCAGATTGTGTTGCCAGCTGGCGACTCCTTGCAGATGGGGCCTACAAGGCTGAGCCTGGCACCACCAGACAGTGAGGTTTGATGTAGGTAATTACAAGTATTGATAGAAAACCTAGAAAAGAACTGAAGCTTGGCTTTCCACACACACCGAGACTTGATACACAGGGTCTGGCCCTCGGGACACACATGTGTCAGGCTTGCAATCAGGCAGGGCAATGTATGGCCTTCGTTACTAGGTGTGCAGCACGCCACAGTCAACTGGAGAGGGTATAGGCTGCTCTTCGTAACCTTACATAATCAGGAGCCGAACAGTTATATCATAGTACCTCATGTCAAGCTGATGCATGTCAGGATAAAAGCAAGTAATTCATTTGCTTTTATGTGTTGTCTCTCTTGCCTTGTATGCAGCGTAATACACATCTAATACGTAATATGTTCCATAAATTGCATCCGCTAGGATCAGGTAAGGGGGGTTGAGCATTTGGCAAACAAGGGCCCAAGAAGCATCTCTGGGGCCCAAGTTTTTCGGCCACACTAATGCTGTGTGCTTAACCCTCCTTGCTGTCCCTTATTTAACAGCCTTTGTCAATCTTCGTTTGTGTTCACAACTTGTGAAGTCTGTGCTTGTGTTTTTTTGTGAACTCGCTGACTGCTCATTGTTGCCATGGCTCTAATTATGCATGCATATTGATACAACCATAGTCGGCTGTGGACCTTGTTTGGCAATACTGTACAACAGTATGCCCATAGCATGGCCTCTTTTACATATGCCGTTCGTGTTTATGTAAATGATTTTAGATTTGTCAAGGAGCCGCTTAAGCGATGAAGAGATCCTTGATTTATTTTTGTAATATGAACCTGCAAACCGTACTAGGCAGTATGCGTAATTTACACAGCACTTACACAAAGTACCATGACAAAGTACACATTAATTGTAAAACCCAAAGTTCGGGCTATTGCTGCATCGCTGCTGAAAGATATCCATGGTTGCCGCGCTGACTGGACAAAGATTGCCAACAAACCAGTGGCTTGTTTGCACAAAAAGATTACAAGATTAAGTTTGACCTTCAGCCACGTAGTTTGACTGATCAGGTTGCTGGTGAACACCAGCCATAAAAAAAAACATTCATAAGCTCTGAAATAAAACGATAGGAATCATTAGTTTGTTTCTGGAAAAAATTGAAGACATCTTCAGAACAAGCTTGAGAGAAATAAAAAGCTCCAGTCTGGTTGACAGTAATTTTGTGAGCCATAGGGAAATCGTGAAACAAGTCTGCACATTGAAGCCTCAGCGAACACAGTTGCGTGCACCGGCACAAGAAAAGAGCGTGTTTTCCATCTTGAATATCTAACGTGTTTTCCATCTTGAATATGCAAGCCACACTTATCACAGGTACCATCCTGATGTTCCCAGCTTCTTGTCTCAACTCTCAGCGTGTGGGAATGTAACCTGATACGTGCCACAATGCGCTGTGTCTGCCTGCCTAAATCCAGATGCAGATACCTAGGTACAGAAAAAGGCGGTCCATCAACAGTCACCGACCTTAGTGGCAAAGCAACCCAATTATGATATTTTGCAGTCTTGTCCATCTGATCTTCATCACCTAGCTGGTTTGCCTGGTACCAGATACTCCTCAACCTCTCTCACATCGACAACAAATTTTGACAGTGGAATCGTTTGAAATGTTCTCACGCGATGCTGGAAATCACTGCTCCTTCCAAACCCTGAAAAGCATCCAAGAACTCAGCGCTCCAGCACTTCTTGTTGATAGTGCTCATCGCAATATCAGCCTTGAGGACCTTGGCAAGCGTGCTACTATTACTGCAAAGCAGAGCATTATAGAATCCCACAGCTGCTCGGAACCAGTAGAATTGCGAGGGCTCTTGGCCACATTCACGTAACACAGACCAGTTGGGGGTGGTGCGCTTGACGCCTAAGATACCTTTAAGCAAGCACATGTGAACTGTTTGCAGAGGGCAGTCCATCTCAGCTCCTTGCTTCAT
>LFCJ01003501.1_pt1 | contig 11508 bp, 8 predicted proteins | sample 643141 | NCBI WGS metagenome assembly LFCJ01 (sample SAMN03766243, study PRJNA286221) | soda lake metagenome | biome: soda lake; feature: Kulunda steppe; material: water; isolation source: sample B1-Br-g2 brine of Lake Bitter-1 | place: Russia: Kulunda steppe | collected 2010-07 | reverse complement strand
GACCGACCCGCTTTGCCAATCCCGATCAGACCAGACCAGACGCATCCCTTGGGCAAGGATGCAAGACCAAGACCGACGCATCCCTTGGGCAAGGATGCAAGACCAAGACCGACGCATCCCTTGGGCAAGGATGCATAAAGACCGACTCCCCGCTCCGGCCGGGACGTCCGTACCTAGACAGGGGGGGATGTAACGATACATATCCCTATCGATTGGCAAGCGCGGTATCCAAGACGGAGCTCTGTCCTTTTACAGGATGACTGGAACGAGCGTTTTCCGCGCATCCCAGCATTGATCGCGGCGTGCCAAACGGTGTATCAGGGTTGCTGTCCCCGACCGCATGGTACCCCGCTGCCTCCCCATCCCGTGATTGCCCCCCTTATGCGGTTTGGCACAAACTCGTGGCGTGATAAGGGCTCTTTAGCCACTGGACTGTGCCTCCTTCTAGGTAATAAACATCTGATCAACTTCCCATACTTTCTAGACCCTGCTCACAACAAATACAAAAATATTCTCCGGAACTGTGTGCATTATTGCTACATAGTCCAGCCTAGATCATGTGCATACAAGAGCAGCAGGGCCAACCCTGAGAAAAAGACAGTGGACTCAGTGTGCTTTGGCACAACTGACTGAACAAGCGCGCATCAGTGTGGATACAATTACAATACGAAAGGGCACACTTGTGTGTTAAACACAATCACTTTTGAACTTACCAAACTAATCTTTCATTTGATCCAAACAACCCCCTTTCTCACCGAATAACGACAGTCTTGGCGCTTGCAGTCCATGCCGTCCCGGCACTGCTTTGGCTGAGATGTGCCTTGGTTGCCTGATTGCCTACTTTGCGACGAGGAGGCACCGCCGTTTGGGTTCCAGCCAGGCGGGTGCTGCACAGCACAAAAGGCATGCACTTCCTTGCATGCTCATCATGCCAGGCAGCATAAGCTACCTTACACAGGCAGCTTTAAGAATGCACTTACGTGCTCTATAGATGGGCTAGCTAGCCCAGAGTTGCCCATGATCAATCATGTAGTGGCTGATGCAGCAAAGGGGTTTTTGGCAGAACCAAAAGTTTAAGGGGCAAAGTTTCTATGCTTAGATGCCTCCAGCAAACAAACCGAAGCTGTGGCGAGAAATGATGCACATTATGCTGGCAGCAAATTTGCTGGACAGGAGGCTCTGGATAGCCGGCTTTGGACCAGCTGTTAAGGTTACACCCAAGTCAAGTGTCATAGTCATGATGCTTCAACTTTTGGGCTGGCCCGTGCACGGGTCTAAATTAGATAGAGGCTCATCTCTATCTGCCTTGGCCGCAACTCTGACACTTGTTCAACCTGGGCAGAGAAGAGGACTTGCTCAAGGTCTAACTGCAACAAGCGTCATCCAGCGTCAGATCTCACACAAATGTTACTCCGTGCATTCCCGCCTCAAACTCCCAGTCCCTTCAATGCTCCCCAAGGGCCAAGTCGAGCACCCATGCCACAGCAAAGGAACCACGCAGGTGTACCTCTGTTTCAACCACAGCAGCAGCAGCAGCAGCAGCAGCAGCAGCAACAACAACAAGAACAGCAGAGACAACAGCAGCAGCAGCAGCAGCAGCAGCAGCAGCAGCAGCAGCAGCAGCAGCAGAGACAACAGCGGGGAGAGCAGTACCAGGAGCAAGGTAGAGCAAGCACAGCAAACACATGCCATTTTGCAAACGGCTGCTGGAACCTCCAATGCAACAGGGATCACCCACCCTATCGCCAGCAGCTCCCAATCAGCGTCCTTGCTCCATTCGCTTTGCTGGAGGACACACAGACACCATCTATGGCAAACACCAGGCAGCTTGCGTCGCACATGCAAGAGAGACTGAACAGACTAGCAGCCAACAGTGCAGCACCCAACGTAAGTGTGCTTGTATGTATCGGTGAACACGTTCCTTCTCCCTTGCTTTTTTTGTCATGTCCAGAAGTCTAGCATTAGCCAAGGCAGTGTTCTATAGAGATCAATTCCAAGAGTAGAGTTATCAAGAAGAGAGATCAGGAAATTAGTGAGAAGTGTCACTCCTTGTCCCCATACACATGCACCTCTACGTTTAAGGGATGACCTTGGGCAATTCTTTATTTCCCCCTCTTCCATCTTGATTGTCTATGACAAGGATATTGCTACACCCTTAATTATGTGGTTCAGTGGGCACTTAGTCACATGGGGTGGGAAGACACCTGCAGGACTGGGATGCACAGTCGCTGAATGGGTATGCGCACGCAGAGAGCGTGGCTCTACTTGCACTTTAAATTAGATAGAGGCTCATCATTGAAAATTAAGCTGGAATAAATCCATCCTGGCAATGTTTATTCAAAGGGAGAATGAATATGATTGAAATGGTTGCCATTGCCCATTTTTATTAAGTTGAAAAGCACTTATCTAGCCACGTGTCTGCCCTTGTGCGCACACAAATGCGTATCTGATTCTGTGCGTGCGCGCACAGGTTTTGAGGGAAAAGCTGCAAGAGCTTGTGGCACAAGTGGATGGCCTGGTGAGCCAGCCAAGCAACCCTGAGAGATATGTGAACACCGTCCGTGTCCAAGCACATATCCTGGCTGAGTTCATTGTCAAGGTAAACATAAAACACTCTCCCCATAAGAGTTATGTGCGTCGTTTGCTGAGGCAATGGATTATGATGCCCAAGGGCTGCACAGGGGGGCTTTCAGGGAGAGTTTACATCTCTTTTTGGGTCATAATTCATTCAGAGTGCGGTCCATTATACTGTTAACTGGGCGCTACCACGGTCAATATTGAAGTGCGTGCCTGGATCAAAGTTTTGATCCTAACATCATTGAGCCATGCCATCAGATTTTGTTTTGTTTAGAAAAGGGGCCGGACCAACTTACACAATTTTTTAGATGGTAGGTGTCCATGAATGAGGTGCCAGGCTAAGCTGGGTTCTAGAGTCACAGATCTAGGTGTTCACTAAGGAAAGCATTCTTGAATATTTGGGCCATTTCAATACAAGAGCATGCTAGAACATTGACTTAGCTTGAGCAACATTCTGAGCCCCTTGACATCCTTGTTCTGCTCTGCAGGTGCTTTTGCAACTGGCAGGGGTTCAATACAATGGCAGGGCAGGGCTGCATTCCCTCTTGACTGACAAATTCCCACAAATGATCAGGGGTGCTTTCCCTGACTCATCTCTGCCAGATGAGCTCATATGGGTTGCAAACGTGCTGCGCCTGATGGGCAACACCACAAAGCATGACACCCGCGCACGCCCAAACTTGGCCTACAATGAGCATCTCATCGCCTTGGCATGCTCTGCTCGCTGCTATGAGCTCATGTTGGATACGTTGACCAGACTCGCGAGCTTGTGTGATCAGGAATTTGCCTTGTGAACCTTGCAAAATTAAGTGTTTTATTGTAGGATATGTCACGCTGAGAGACAGCTACAAACCAAACAGACTCGTGGCATGACCATGACATGGTATTTGAGCAAATGTGGTGTGTGGACTGGTTGCGGACCGCGACATCGTACAACAAGCAGACAACAGGTTGCCCGCGATGAGACTGAGGAGCCTCTGATACCCTTATTCTTCCCTCCACTTTCTGTCTCTCGTTTCAGCCTGCAAATAGGCAAAGTCAGCGCTGCATGCAGCTGCTGTCGGATGCACTCACACTGGACGGGGACTGGACTGGACTGGACTGGACTGGGCGCTGTCACGCCTATGAACCCCCCAAAGGGCTAGAGGGGTCTACTCCCTGGCGTGCATCTTGCAAGGTTGCTAGGTGCAAACAAGGTATTACCGCGAATTCGTCTTGGACGTGCTCAAGTACAGCTATCATAGCTGTGTATGATAGCTGAACTGACAGTGGGATCAAATACTCTGCCAACTGACTCAACCAGCCTCCGGGTCACAATGCAGCATAAATCTGGCACTGCATAAATCTGGCGTGACAGATTGGATGAATTCAAATAGATGCCAGCATGGAGCTCCTAGGTATAGTGGTATTGTTTAAAAGATGTGAGGAGGTAAGTCAGAGAAGCAAAAAGACCTTATAACATGTCCAGACTTAACATGTCCAGATACTCAAATTCTCATGTGAAAGAGCATTTGATTTGTACATTTGAGCTGCGATTTTGTCAACTGTGTGTCATGATCATTGTTATGAAATTGCGAGGAAGCTTAAAAGTTTACTTCATGTCAAATAGCAGACAAAGCTTTGGGCCTGCTAGGTGAAGCAGTTGAGACAATCCAAGTCATTAGGGCTGAAAAGGAAAAGTTGGCAAAACTGAGCATCCCTGATCCAATTGGGATCGATATTGAGCAATGGGGTGTGTGGACTGGCTCCGGACAGCGACAGTGTACACCAAGCAGACATCACGTTGACCACAACTTGCTAATCAGATGAGACTGCAGAGTCTTTGATACCCTTATCCTTCCCTACGCTTTTTTTCTCTATTCAGCCAGGTCGGCGCTGCATGCAGCGGTTGGTTAAAGTGAAAATTTTTTCAAGGCATGCAGCTGTTGTCAGACACATTCACACTGGACTCGGACTGGATGGCGCTGCCACGCCTGTTGCCCCCCAAGGGTTTAAAAGGGTTTACAAGAAAAGGCCTGCAGTCAAGAAGTGCAACTGCAAGCCTGCTCATAAAAAGCTGTAAGTGCATTGAGGAAGGAATAAAGCTGGTTGTTCTACAAGTTGTTCTGGCTCATAACTAGCAGACACATTGTCGAAACCTGCGGGATGAAACAGAGACGCATAAGTCCTGCGAAGAGAGACCGCATGTGGATAGGTGCAGTGAAAAAAAGTGCTGCTCATCTTGTACGTCATAAGCATTGCATAACTTTTGACTTGAAGTCACAAGTAGGGGAGTCATTGTGAGCTCAGGCCCCTGTTTTGATTTGTAGGGTACCCTACCGGTGTGGTCACAAAGTCTGAAGTATGCCACGCTGCGGATAACGTCACAAGGGAGGTCAAGAAAAATGTATCTAGGAAGGATGTAGTGAATGTGTGACCAGGGCCCTCTTTGTAGTGAGGGCGCACCGTTGATGATAAGTGGAGCGTTTGCTGTTGCGCTCTCGTGGATGCATATAAGAATAAGCTGCCTTATAAATCATGTTATAATCCAAGTGCCTCTCCCTGAGGTCCACAACAAAATGACCGAGATCGATGGGCTCAAACGTCAGCAGCCTTTCTTTGAACATATGTACATCCTACGTAGGATTGTGTTCGACCATTCACAGCAGATAGCCTATCTATCCTGGGGATGCGGGATGACCAGCAATCATCGCACCGTGAGCTCAGTTGCATGTCAGCTTGTAAGATCTTTCTCGCAGTGCAGATATATTGCTTTGAGATAAAGCATTAATCAATATTGTACAGCTGCACTGCCGCCCAGAACCAGTTGAACTGTAGAGCTCTTGAGCCTCGAGGCTATAGCTATAGCTATAGCCTCGAGGCTCTAAACCTTGCCCCCAAAGGGCTAGAGGAGTCTACTCCCTGGCGCACGTCTTAAAAGGTCTTTATGTACAAACAAGGTGTTACTGCGAGTTTGTCTTTGACGCACTCAAATCTGAGACGTTCAGCTACATGATGTAGCTGAACTGACAACAGGATCAAATACTCCACCAACTGACTCAACCGGCCTCTGGGTCACAATGCAGCATAAATTTGGCACTGCACATATCTGACGTGGAGGAAAAAGAAATACTACGCAGGTGGTTGAACCCCACCCGCATCAATGTAGGAAAGGGAGACACATTGGTCCGAAGTTCTGTATGCCAAAACCCCACCAGAGACACGGAAACAAGAATGGAATGAGCTGGAAGCAAAACATGAAATCTTTTTCGCCATCAAAGGAATTAGGTGATGTGGTATCCGTTATCATTGTTACATGTGTGCACCTCTGGTGGTCAGTACACTGATGTAAAGTACTAACTATATTCTATGTTCCAAGTTGGAACCACTACGTCAAGCTGAGACACTGCTCCACACCAAATTCTATAAGACTCTTGGCATGATCATAAGCGTTATGACTTGGAGAGCTATCTAACCAAATCAAGGTGGACTGGCTGCAGCCAGCGACATTGTACACCAAACAGACAACAGATTGCCCATGATGAGACTGAGGAGCCTCTGAACCCCTAATCCTCCCCTGCACATTCTCTCCCTGTTCAGCCTGTGGACAGGCAAGGTCAGCGCTGCATGCAGCCGCTGGCAAGTATACTCAAAATGGACTGGGTGGAGACTAGGTGGATGGACAGGGCTGGGCACTGCCACGTCTGTTGCCCCTCAAGGGCTAGTCTACTCCCTGGCGTACACCTTACGAGGTTGCTGGCCTAGTAGGAGGCAAGAAAGAGAAAACAAGGCATCACTACTAGTACTACTTGTAGTAGTATGAAATCGCCTTTGACGCGCTCTAATACGGCCATCGCTGAACTGATAAAAGGATTAAACACTCCACCAACTGACTCAACCAACATCCTGGTTACTATGCAGCAAAAATTTTGGCACTAAACTAGTCTGGCATGACAACCAGATCATTTTCATTACGAGTAGTCAACGGGGCCAAATGCTCAGCTATAATCATATATCAATTACATTATACCACAATAATAGTCTATAATAGGCTGTTGTTAGCCAGCAGACACCAAAGGACTGGTTTGTTATTACACTAGTGCCTTACAGAGTTATAGAACTGTCGCGCTGAGAGACCGCTACATCCACCTTGCTTGCTTTTTGAGTTGGTTTTGGTTGCAGGCCTGATTGGCTTCAGCTAAGCTGCCCTCCGAGTCGTTTGGCAGGTATAGCTGCCAGCAGTGTGTAACCTAACCTGACCAAGGGCTGTCAAACGACTGCATGTCACGCCTTAGAATAGGAGTAATGTCACCATCACTGTGGTGCGAATGATGTTCACCATCTACCTGAACACCATGAACAATGATGTTCACCATCATGGTGGTGCAAATGATTTGCACTTACACACGTTGAAGCGCTGTGCGCAGCGAGGTGGGCCAAGTGAGGTAAGTCCTAGACATAAAAGCAGCGAATTTGGTGCTGCCTTACCACAGCCAGTGACTGGCTGCTAGTACACTTCATAATGCTTCATCGTTGTTCATCAGAGCAGAAATGCTCTGAGTGCAGGACAGGAAGCTTGCAGCAGAAAGTAATAAAGTCAAACTGAAAATGAAGTTGATGGAGCAGGAGACTGGGAGCTGCAAAATCGTGGTGCGGTTCTATTTTGATGCATCATCTTGTTGTAATGCTACTGTCATGTAGCACCAATCCAAGGTACCCACTCAAAGCCAACGACTCATATTACTAACAGCCCCAGCTTTCCAGCCTCTGCAGCACTGCCTGAAGAGCCCGCTGCTCCTCCGTGCGCAAGCCGAGTGCTGCCTGCACTTCCGAATCCAGCTCCTCCTCACTGCCCTCACCCATCCCTACCCCAGCCTTTCCAGCCTCATCTGTGTCTGCACCCGCTGATACTGCAGCTTCTGAGCTTCCTGCACCCCGCCTGCACTTAGGGGTGGCCACTCCACTCAACTCTCCACTCTCGCTGTCCTTGCTTGTCTTGCCCCCACCTTCCTTGCCTCCAGCATCCTCTTCCGCACTGCCTCGCTTCCGCTTCCCTGAAGCCCCTGCTCCTCCCACCCCCGACTGCAACGCCCTGCCGCCCAAGCTCTCCCCGCCACTCCCTGCAGCAGCGCACCGACCGCCCTCCCCATCCGCGTAGCGCGCCAGTCGCCGCCTCACTGCCGCAGCAAGCGTGTGCACCATGCAGCGCGTCCACACGTATGTTGTGCCCTGCTGCCGAAAAGACGCACTGTCTTCCCACGCGTTGCGCAGCCGAGGCTGCGGGCCAGGGTGGCTGGGCACCGGCACGGCGTGTGAGAAGCGCTCAAGAACAGCAGGGTGCAGCTCCTCCTGCTTCTCCGCATGCTGCTTCTGCTGCTGCTGCTCCTCCCCCCCCTCCCTCTCCACCCCTTTGCCTCCTTGTGGCGCGCTTGCTTGCCGCTGATGCAGAACACCCTGTCCCTGCCCGCCACAGCCCAGCCCCTGCTGCCCTTCCGCGCTGCTGTCCTTTGTCAGCACGTCCTCCACGCAGCTCCAGCTGCGCAGCTCCTCGTTCGTGGAGGTGAGCACACGCAGCACCAGGTACACCTGCAAATGGGTCCATGGGGCAACTGTGGGAATGGCATGGGCTCTATAGCAGCACACACAGCACCAGGTACACCTGCAAACGGACCCATGGGGCAGCTGTGCTGCAGATGGGATGCGATTATGAGGAGCTTATGTCTAAGGGGCCGTTACAAAGGGATCATGGTTGGCCAAGGGGCTGTGGCAAGGGGATCATGATTGGCAAAGGGATCATGGTTGGCCAAGGGGCTGTGGCAAAGGTTTGGGCCTTGGTGAAGGGGCCATGGCAAAGGGGCTGCGGCAATGGACTGGGCCGTGGTGAAGGAACCCTGGCACAGGGGCCATGGCAAAGGGGCTGCGGCAATGGACTGGGCCGTGGTGAAGGGACCTCGGCAAAGGGGCCATGGCAAAGGGGCTGCGGCAATGGACTGGGCCGAGGCTTTGAGGAGCCTGTGCACACAGGCAAGGCGAGGGCCTTTAGTGAGGTGCGTAGCTCACGAGGGTTGCGTGGCCTCCTGTTGACTAGTGCATACTCGCCGGTGAACACATGCGCAAAGTCATGGTGCGATGATCTATGTGTGACTCTCATACACCCAAGTGCATCATGCCAATTACAGTGCGGCATGCCAATGACGGTGCAGCATGCCAGTTACGGTGCAGCATGCCAATAACAGTGCGGCAAAGCCTGAACCAGAGGCTGTGGATGTTGAGCCTGGCAGGCATGGGAGCGTACACATGCACAGAGGCACAGAGCATGTCCTGATGCAACAACACAAGGATACCCCAACACCAGAAGCTGCGCCTGAGGATAAACGATCAAAGGTTCTGGGCAAGCAGTTGCACAAAATACATGGGCAACCGTACCAAACAGCCAAGCTTTCTCCAAAATTGCAGGCATCAAGTATGCGCGTGCACGTGCTAGGACTGTGCCTGCAGACACCGATGGCATGTGCGATGCATTTATGCACGCACAGGTAGGTTGACGCAGCTGCTAGGAAGCACGCAAAGGGGCTCTGTCTGCGGCGCCTGCTCCCCTTCCTCCTCCTCCCCTTCATTATCCTTGTCGTCATCGTCCTCCCCCTTGGGGCCAACCTCTGGTGGTGGGTGCCTGCCCTCATTGCAGCGCGAGCGGGGCTGGGGAGAGGGGGGGGGAGGCGTCAGCAGGGAACTGCGTGCACACAAGATGATGTGTGTGTGTGTGTGTCTGCATCGTGCACTTGTGTGCACGTGCGCGTGTTGGGGGGGATAGGCGTTAGCAGGGAGCTGCGTGCGCACACAATGGTGTGTGTGTATTGCGCGCTGAGCATGCGCAAGTGTGCGTGTTGGGGGGGACAGGCGTTAGCAGGGAGCTGGGTGCGCACACCATGGTGTGCGTGTAGTGCGCGCTGAGCATGCGCATGTGTGTACGTGTGCATGGGGGGGGAGGCTAAAGCATGGAGCCATGCGCGCATGCGTGTGTGTCCGCCATTGGCAAGCTGCACACATACAGTGACAAATAATAAGTGATTATTATTCACGAGCAACTATGCGACCGAGCATTACTAAACGGTGAGAGTCACAAGCGACTATGCACAGGAGCAAGCCCTTGACTGCCTGCAAGACCATATGCTTCTATGCGTCTGCGGCACAAAACCCAGCAAATCAGGACCCCCCACCAAGCCACGCCACACCAACCTGGTGGCATCAAGGAAGCGACGGCGCTGCAGCAAGAGCGTGTCAATGCCGTCCTCAACACTGTCTCCCACGCTGCCGCGGTCCTTGCCCCGCCCACGTGCCCCTCTACTCTTCCCTGGTGCGTCAGGCGCTTGCGCATGAGCCCCTGCGGTGGCCGCTACTTTGTCACGCAGCGCCACACCCGCGGCTGCCAACAGGTCTGCCTCATCAAGGCTGATCTCCGAGAAAGGGTTGCTGCACGCGCGCAGACGCCACGCAAACAACCATTTGCAAGCAGCCCAAAAAACGTAGAAACGCAGCAGGGTGATTGCATGCCCCCTGGCGGTTAGGGCAGCAAGGCCCCCCTAGGTTGAGTTTTGTGCGTGTGTATGGGGTTGCAAGGACATTCAAGGATTCTGGTGTCCTCAGGACTGGTGCAGGGGTTTTAGTGTTGTGGGGTTGTTCCAGGGATTTTGGTGTCGCAGGACTGGTACAAGGATAACAAGGATTTGGGTACCATCAGGTGTGCCACAGGGATGTTGGTACCATTCATTGGGTGTGTGTGTCACAGGGATGTTGGTACCATTCATTGGGTGTGTGTGTCACAGGGATGTTGGTACCATCGGGTGTGTGTTTCACAGGGATGTTGGTACCATTCATTGGGTGTGTGTGTCACAGGGATGTTGGTACCATTCATTGGGTGCGTGTGTCACAGGGATGTTGGTACCATCTGGTGTGTGTGTCACAGGGATGTTGGTACCATTCATTGTGTGTGTGTGTGTCACGGGGATGTTGGTACCATCAGGACTGTCATAGGGAGACCTGTATCATGCGGGCACTCACATCGAGCATGGGCAAGGCATGCCGCACAAATGCTGGGCAAGACATATGCTGGCACATCTGCTAGGGGTAAGGGTGAGGGTTAGGGTTAGGGTTTAGGTTTAGGGTCTAACCCTTACCCTAAACCCTAAAACTGGCGTGCAAGAGCGATCCATATGGTGCCCCCCTGCACGCTCATGCACAGCAGAGGCTGTACAACTAAAAAATAAGGTCACCAAGTTCCAGCGGCCAAGCCCCGCTTCCAGTCCAAGCAAGTAGACAGAGGCGACCCAAACAAGCAGCGGATGGTATTGAGCCCTTATGCAGTGCCTTACCAGTCATGCAAGGACTCAGGTGTTGAGCGACCATGGAGTCCATGCTATGAGTTGGGTATTGTGCCACCATATGGTGTTCATGCAAGGACTTGGGTATCACGCAAGGACTTGGGTATCATGCAAGGACTTGGGTATCATGCAAGGACTTGGGTATCATGCAAGGACTTGGGTATCATGCAAGCACTTGGGTATCACGCAAGGACTTGGGAATCATGCAAGGACTTGGGTATAATGCAAGGACTTGGGTAGCATGCAAGGACTTGGGTATCACGCAAGGACTTGGGTACCATGCAAAGACTTGGGTACCATGCAAAGACTTGGGTATCATGCAAGGACTTGGGTATCATGCAAGGACTTGGTATCATGCAAGGACTTGGGTATCATGCAACCAAGGTGCTCATGCGTTGTCCTGCAGAGGGCCCCGCTATGCCCAATGCAGCCCCGCTTTGCCCAATGCAGCCCTGCTATGCCCAATGCAGCCCTGCTATGCCCAATGCAGCCCCGCTTTGCCCAAGGCAGCCCCGCTATGCCCAAGGCAGCCCCGCTATGCCTAAGGCAGCCCCGCTTTGCCCAATGCAGCCCT
>LFCJ01003500.1_pt1 | contig 11508 bp, 7 predicted proteins | sample 643141 | NCBI WGS metagenome assembly LFCJ01 (sample SAMN03766243, study PRJNA286221) | soda lake metagenome | biome: soda lake; feature: Kulunda steppe; material: water; isolation source: sample B1-Br-g2 brine of Lake Bitter-1 | place: Russia: Kulunda steppe | collected 2010-07 | reverse complement strand
GATCATCCTCGACTGATGGGTGCGTCGGTGAGAACGAGCAACAGTTCGCGCAGATGTATCGCTGCACCCGCACGGGCTGGCAGCCGTGCGGGTGCCGCTCGTATCCACCGTTTTTCGCGACAGGGCTGCCGCAGTCAGGACACTCCGGTTGAGACAAACGCAGAACCGGTAACTCTTCATTTGTCGGGACAATTGTTCCAACTGGTGCGGTGTTGGTCATGGACACATCAACCTACCGCACCATCTTTCTAACAAACTTGAGAATTTGCTACAATCCGATAGGATCGATCGTCCTGTTGTCGCTATCTTTCAACAATCACTCATAAACTGGTGAGTCGATCTCACACTTCGCTTGGAAGTACGACGGCTCCGGAACATGTATGGCAACCAAATATTTACGCGACTCCAGAAGCAGTACCGGATGAATGAACAGATTGCAACTTTCTCAAGTGAGAGTTTTTATTATAAGAGTTTAGAACATGGTGAACAAAACCAAAACTGGACGATTGGTGACCTCAAACCAATGGTCGCTCACCACGTTACGAACCACGAACGAACAAAAAAAGAGACAAAATCGAAATACAATCCCCGTGAGGCAGAAATTGTCGCTCAACAAGTCCGATTGCTCCAAATGGAAGGAGTTGATACATCAGACATCGGTGTGATTACAGCCTACTCCGCCCAGATTGGGGAAATTGCGAACGCACTCGCACAGGAGCGCATTGACAATCACCGGCAGGTCAAAATCAATACGATAGATAGCTTCCAGGGTGCTGAAAAAGAGGCAATTATTGTTTCCTTTGTACGAAGTAACGACTATAGTGCGAGTGGGTTTCTTACGTTCCCCGATGAAGGACAACGTCGATTGAATGTAGCGTTAACACGGGCCAAAAAACGTCTCGTACTTGTTGGCGATTTTGATACACTTGGTACAGTCAGCGAGAACAACTCTGCCACCGAGTCCTGCGCAAGCGTCTATCGTGATCTCTACGAATACGTGAAAGGAAATGGATGGCTGAAAGAGTACGAGCAGCGAGCTGAAAAAACGCCGTAAGAAAGTATCTCTCTTGGTAATCGCCCGTTCCGCTTCCTCTTAGTTTTTGGTTTCTTCCTACCGAACCTTGCCGTTTAGTCCCATCATGTACCTCGGATCTGCGTCCAAATCCGTGCTGAACTGAATCAGCCACGTGTCGTCTTCTACTCGAAGACCGCTGTCTCTCTCCTTCTCGTGGTGCAACTCGAATCTCGTCTGCCGTTCACCGTACCTCGAATATATCACATGGTTAAGAAGTCACTTGATCATACTCTTGATAGAACTGCATATCATGTTTGAACATTACGAACAAAGTCGTTTAGTGTCATTGCTGCGAGTGTGGGATTATCTTCCCTCTTGTTGGGATTTGGCACCAGCACACGGTCAGTTCTAGTATTTCTGTGGGTTCGTCAAGATTAGATGCGTCGGTCTCATCTCAGGGCTTCACAGAGAAACGGGAATACTATGTCATGAAGAGATCTCTTCTTTCCGTTCTCGGAGGAACTCAAGCTCGGAGTCAACGATATAGTCTGGGACATCGTATTCAGCGGCTAACTGTTGGATCTCAGAGATCGCTGTTTCGTATTTGGTGAGACGGTCTTGCAACCCGCCTTTTCCTCGCAGTACTTTCGCTTCGGCGTGCGCTAAACTCGCCGTCACTTTGATAAGAAGCTCTGGATTAGTGGAATAGTCGTCTTGAGTCTCTCCCTTTGCAATTCGTTTTGCAGCGTCGAATTCTTCCCGTTCCTTTTCAAATGCGGCATCACGTCGCCAGGCATGGCCAGCGCTGTAATGTTCACGTGCTTCGGCTTCCTGTTTTAAATAGGTTGGAAGGTAGTTAGGAATGACCTCCCTCGCTCCGCCGAACAACATTGGTTTGAACTTTCCTTTTCCCCGGTACTCCTTCGCTGTCCAGTTGAGGTAATTGTAGGTATCGTACTGGAAGTCATTGTTCGATGGGTTGACTGTGAGCGCTACAACATTCCCCCATTTTTGGCCGCGTTCCCCGAAATCTGCGTTAGACGCGTCTGATTTGACATCATCATAACGTCTGTCGAGAGGAACCGGCCGTTCCCGGACGTACGCTTTCGCCGCTTCTATCCCGTCTGTCAAGATGATATGAGCGATCCAGCATGCTGGAACGATGGAATCCCAATCTGGATCGAACCTAGTTGGATCAAAGCCGATGTCATGAAGATCCTGACGTTCTGTTGATAGCCCAGACCGGTAATGTAATCGCCCTAATTTCTCAGCGATCACGTCAGCGAGATCAACTCGTTTGAGGTGATCCGTCTCATTCCATTGTTGAATACGGGATTGCAACGTCTCGTAAGAGTGGATACCTTGTGGAATGTCGTCCTTGATTCGCTTGGCAAAATATCCGAGTCCCGATCGGAACTGGACATGGCCGAACTGTCCGGATAACTGTGTGAGTGTGTCTAGAACTTCGATGAAGGCATCGAATTGGAGAGTGTCCCGGCAGTCATTCCGAAATTCCCATTCAACCCGCGTCCCTGAATAATATTCTTGGATCACCTGTTCTGCTTCTGCAGCATCATCTGCAAGAGCACGAGATACGGCGTAAAAGGCCGGAGCTGAGAATAAGCGAATGTGGGATGTTTGGCCATTATATGTGATTTTAGCATATTGCTTCTGGCTTTCGCCTCGACGTAAGTGGACGGTGATCCTGTCATTGTCCCACTCGCTGTCACCGAGTTCGATAAACTCTGGGAGGTATAGACCCGTAGGTGTAATTGGTTCTGATAGCTGTATTTGACCAATGATGTGATCTGGTCCTTTGATTTCCTCGGAGACAAACTTGCATCGGATCCCATTGTGCAGATCCCCCTCAATCCACGCCATATGAATTATATAACTAGCTATATCATGGTTGTTTCGGGACAGAATCTACACAAGACTTCTGAGCATATCCAGTTCGGTTGACGCACACGACTAACTGTCGCAGATCTGGCAACCGAGGGACACTCTCGGTTCCCTACTGCCAGTAGCGGCCAGTGAACGTTGCTATTTCAAATCCTGGTTTTCACTTTCACGTTGGTTGTCGGATGTTTAATAGCTGTCCGGTCGCATGTAGCCATAGACGCTCAGTCACGTGATTTGAAACCGGCCTTGACTGAATACGGACTGACCTTGATTCACCGACAATGTTAACGTTTGGACATATTGCGGACACACACCTCGGGCATCGACAGTACGGACTGAAACAACGGGAGGACGACATGGTGTCGTCTACGCGCGCCGCGTTCCAAGACATGGTTGAGGAACGCGAGACGGACGCGATCCTGTTACCGGGTGACCTGTTCCACTCTCGGGATCTTCGACCGAAAGTCCTCCATCAAACAGAGCAGGAACTTGACCGAGTGCCGGATGACGTGCCGGTGTTAGTGTCTCGGGGAAACCACGACGAGAACCTGACGCCGCGTGACGTGACGTGGCTGAATTACCTACATCAGCGCGGCCAAGTCGTGTTTCTGAAGGCTGATCTGAATGCGAATCCGGATATGGCTCGGTTCGAACCGTACGATCCCGATGATCCGGGTGAGTACGCGGGGTTCTACGATATCGAGACAGCAGAGTGTGATGGGCCGGTTCGTGTGTTTGGTCTGCAGTGGCGGGGCGCAAAGACTGGGCAGGCACTTCAGCAAGTGGCGAACGGCATTCAAGCTGCGAATGACGAGTACGGAGAGCCGGCGTGGACCGTATTGCTAGCGCATTTCGGGATTGAAGACGAGGTGCCGACGCTCGGCGGGACAGTAACCCATGGCGAGCTGCGAGACGTGAAGGACGTCGTGGATTACCTGGCGCTCGGACACATTCACAAGCGGTACGAATCGGGTGGGTGGATCTACAATCCCGGCTCGCCTGAAGCACATAACACGCGGGAAGGACGAGCTGAGTGGGAGCACGGCTACTACTCGGTCACACTCGACGCCGGAAGATCCGAGGCTGGTGGTGACGCGATTGATTTCGATGCGGAGCATCACCCGACGAAGCGACGGCCGTACTACCGGATTGAACTCGACGTGACGGCGTATGAGTCACCCGGCGATCTCGAAACTGCGTTTCAGGAACACGTTCGGGATAAGCAAGCTGCGATGACAGAGTACTGCAGTCAGGACGAGTTCACGGCACAAGGCGAGCCGCGAGAACCGATTGTCGACCTTCGGTTCACGGGAACGTTGCAGTTCAGCCGTGGGGATTTCCGGACGGATGAACTTGCGGCGTGGGTGGAAGAAGCGTGTGACGCATTGTACGTACAGGTGAATACAGGGATTCGGACGGCGAACGTGCAGCAACTCCTCTCGGAGATCGACGAGGACGAGGTGTTCAAGGATGGGCAGTTGAACACGGCTGCATTAGAGCACCGCGTTTTCGAGACGATTGCGAAGGAATCGATCTATGATGACCACGCAGCCGATGTCGCTGACGTGTTGGGGAACGCTCATCAAATGGCGCAGGCTGACGAAGCCGTCGAAGATATTCGTGACTCGGTGAGTTCGGCGCGCCAGGAGTTGTTCCCGGAACTGACAGACGATGTCGTGCTGGACATTGAAGAAGATCCGTTCGCCGATGCTGAAACGGGCGAAGAGACATCTGGTGACGTGACGAGCGGCGACGAAGCAGACGTAGAGACGGAGGCAGGGGAGGTGGTGGAACAATGAGAATCACGGAGGTTGCGCTGGAAGACATCAAATCGTACGAAGACCGGACTGTCGTGCCGATTGAAGGCGGCGTGACAGCGATTCTCGGTGAGAACGGTGCGGGGAAATCGACGATTCAGGAGGCCATCGGATTCGCATTGTTCGACTCGCTCCCGTTCAACAATAAGGAGTTCGTGCGTGAAGGCGCGAGTTCCGGAACGGTCGAGGTCACATTTGAGCAGGACTCGCAGCGCGGGACGGAACGGTACAGAGTTGTTCGGTCGGTCGGTCGGTCGAAGTACGGCGTGCACCGGTATGATCCCGATGCTGACGAGTGGATCGACCAGGACATTGATTCCAAGACACAGTTGGTGGACTGGTTGTGTGCGCGCTTCGATGTTGAAGATGGAGGTGAACTTAGCAGTCTCTGGAGTTCCAGCATCGGGGTGCCCCAAACGCGATTTCTGTCGGACTTCTCGCAAACACCTCGGAATCGCAAGGCAACGTTCGATGCGCTCCTGAATCTGGACGCGTACGAGGAGTCGTGGGAGACGCTCAAGGACGTGCCGGACTCGATTGAGAGCCAGCAGCAGGATCTTCGCAGGGACATTGATACGCTCACTGGCGAAGTACAGGGTCTGCCGGACGAGCGAGCGGAAGCGGAGTCGTTGGCCGACGATGTTGAGGCAATTGAAGCGGGAATCGAACGGAAAACCGGTGAGTTGTCGGAGAAGGAGGAGGCGTACGAGCAACTGGAAGCCGTTGAAGAGGAGATCGACCGCCTTGACCAGGAAGCAGATTCGTTAGAAGGGGACATCGACTCGACAGAGAGCAATTTGGAGACGGCCAAAGAGGAACTCGTGGCCGCCGAAGAGGCACAGGAGAAATGCGAGGCGAACCGTGAGGAGTATCGTCAGTACAAGGAGGCACGCGAGCGGCAGGACGAGTTAGAGGAACAGGAGGCCGAACGGGACGCACTCGTCGAGGAACGAGACGAACAGGAAGACACGATCCAAGCGATCCAATTCGAGGTCGAACAACTGGAAGACGACCTGGAAGAACTGGAGGCAGCTCGAGAGACGTTGGAGGCGCGTGAAGAGGAGAAGGAACGGTATGAAGAACTTGATGAACGCATTGAGTCGCTGAAAGACCGCGAGGACGACGTAGAGGCATTCGAGGAGGAAATCGAGCAGTTGGCAGAGCAGATCGAATCGAAGGAGTGTGAAATCGAGGCGAAAGAGGAGACGATCGCGGAGATAGAGGACGAGTGGGAAGCGACGACGGATCCGCAAACGCTCTCCGATGAGATTAACGACCGGGAGGCGAGCCGGAAGCAACTGGCGAGCGAGCGCGAGCGGCTTGAAGAACAGTTGGACAGGTTGCGTGACACGGATGTTGATGCGCCGTGCCCGACGTGTGACCGTCCGTTAAAAGAGGATCATCGGTCGAAGACGATCGAACAGCGTGAAGTCCGGATCGAGGAAATCGAGACGGAACGCGAGGAACTAGCCGGGGAACTTGATGCATTGCGTGAGCGGCGTGACGCGGCGAGGGAGGTCAAGCAGCGCGTTGATAAGCTCCCTGTTCATCGGGACAAAATCGAGTCGTTGGAAGGTGAGATCGAAGACCTGCGTGCCGAGAAAGAAGAGACGGAGGCGGAGTTAGCAGACTTGGAAGACGAATTGGCGGACCTCCCGGACCTCGAAGCCGAGCGAGATGACTTGGAGGAGGCGTACGACGAGTACCAGACTGCTGAATTCCGAGTCAAGGAGCATGCTGATGTCCCCGATGAATTGGAGGCAAAACGGGCCGAACTAGAGGAAGAACAGTCCGCGCTGGCGGAGATCGAAGACGAGTTGGAAGCGTTCGAGGGCGTGGATGAGGAGTTGACGGAGGTCAAGGAAACGCTAGAGGAGACGGAGTCGGCACATCAGACGTATATCAAGCACGAGCAGCAAGCGTCACAGGTGGAGGACCGGCGGGAGAGAGTCGAAGACCTGGAGAGCGAACTTGCAGACCTCGAAGCGGATCTCGAAGAGACGGAGGCAGATCTGGAGGAGACGAAAGCGTCGTTCGATGAAGAGCGGTTCGAGGCGCTGGAATCAGAAATCGACGATCTCAAGGAGGAACTGGCAGGTGATCGGCGGTCATTAGAGCATAAGAAGGAGAACCTGGAGGAGGTTCGTGAAACGATCGAGGAGTTGGAGACGAAGCTAGAGGAGCGCCAGGAGAAACTCCAGCAGGTGAAGGAACTGAAAGCGGACCAGCAGTTCGCAACCTGGGTTCGGGAGAACGTCCGCGAGGCCGGGCCGAAGATGCGCGAGATCATCACGGACCGGATTGGATCCCGAGCGAATGAGTTGTTCCGATCGATTCGCGGCGCGTCGGCCGAGACGCTCGAGTGGACGAGCGATTACGATATCGTCGTGCACGATGCAGACGTCCGAAAGTCGTTCTCAACGCTGAGTGGCGGGGAGAAGATGGCGGCTGCACTCGCGGTGCGACTGGCGATTCTCGAGCAGTTAGCATCGGTTGGGGTCGCGTTCTTGGACGAACCGACAGCGAACCTCGACCGACAAAAGAAACGGAATCTGGTTACCCAACTCAAACAACTGGATAGCTTCGAGCAACTCACGGTCATTAGTCACGACCAGACGTTCGATTCGATGACTGACTACACGATCACCATCGAGAAAGACCGGCAGACATCGGAGGTGTCGGTCAATTAATGCCGATCGATAAACGCGGCGTCGCGTCTGAATTGGAAGCGAACATCGGCACGATCAAGACGTATCTCGAAGACGATACGGGGATCGTAGAACGGTATCAAGACGCGTTTCAGCGGCTACCCAGCGAGTGGACAAGCGAGGAGATTCAAGCCTCGCTCCAGGACGCGTCATACCCAGGGGCGTATCCGACGGACGAGTTCGATGACGTGGATAGTCTCATCGTCCCGTACCCGGAGAGTGATGGGTGGGAGAATCACGAGGAGGTCAACGAGTGGGCGCGCGAGATTATCCGTGACGTGCCGGTGATGGCTGTCGATGGGTCACAACTCCCGCCGACAACGCAATTCAACGTCCCGCTCGCGTACGTCCAAGCGGCATGGGCAGTCAACCATCATCACGCCGAAGGGCGGCTTGACCGCGGCGTTGAGGGGCGACTCTTGACGCCTGACGAGGTCACACAAGAATCAGAGGACGGAGACTACCGGTTCGTTGATTCCCAACTCGTTGGGCATCACCGGTTCGAACACGAAGGGCGGCTACTCATCGACCAACTCTCGGAGTTAGCTGACGCGCGTGATGCAGGCGATATCGATCATACCCCGGTCGTGTTCTACGACGGGCCGTTGATCGCGTCGTTTGCGAATCCGTTGAAGCCCGAGACCCGAGAGCGGTACATCTCGACGCTGAGTCGAGTTATTGCAGCGAGTCAGCACCACGAGATCCCGCTGGTCGGGTACGTTGCCGGGTCGAGCGCGACTGAACTCGTGAAGATGACGCGACTCCTGTTGCGCGAGGAGTTCGGGACGGATCGCGTTATTCCGGATGCGCACGTCTTGACGGAGTTGATGAGCCCGTGGGGCGACACGACGATCCCATTCATCTCGAAACGTGATGGGAGCATCGACGCGTTGCAGACAACGTACGACGGGGAAGCGTACGAATTCCGCGATGATATCTTGTTCTCGTACCTGAACGTGCCGCCGGGCGCTGGACTCGACCGAATCGAATTCCCCGGGTGGCTGTGCCGCAGTCCCGGTCCCGACGGATACGATTCGATGTACGAGTACACCGTCGACATCGTGCGGGCAGAAGCAGGCATCGGACGTGGTTATCCTGAAATCCTGCAACAGGCCGATAGCGACGCTGTGTTAGACCATCAAGACCGCCAACAGTTCCAGCGCGTCGTCCAACGCTGTGCTGAATCGAACGACGTGCCGCTGGAATGGGACGCCAAAGCACTAAGCAAGGAACTTCGACGACGATGATTCACCACCACACCCCACACGCACCAACAGGATGCACCGCTCGACGACCAGACAACAGTACGGAGACGGAGCTATGACAGACATACCAACTAACGAAGACAATCCGGATCTCGATTCGTGCGTTCGGATTGGCAGCATCGTGTCCTCGAACAGCCACTTGGATTACGTCGTCGAGGTGTACAAGGAACGGGACTGTGATCGTCCACCGGAACTTCACGAGCGCGAGTTCGGGCAACCAGTCTTCATCAAGAAAACCGTCGACGGAACCGAGCACGCAGTCATGGGTGTGATTTATGACACGCAGTTAGTCGATCCTGACCAGGGACGAACCGGGCCGCGATTAGCGCAGGACGATCAGGCTCAGTTCACACCGGGATACATCGAAGAGCGGACCACGCTCGCTGGCGTGGCGCTTCTCGGTACCGCAGAGATCTCCGAGGATGGGGAAATTCAGGAGCCAACACATCAAATGCCGCGGTGGACATTAGAAGTCGAGGATACCGTCTTCAACTGTCCGGATCAGGTCACGGTTTCCTTCCATACCGTCGACGATCAGATTCAGTTGGCGTACATGGATCGACTCTTGGACATTGCTGGTGACCTCGGGTCAGAGGTCATCGTCGCACTGATTAACCGGTTACAAGGGATGCTGCCGGACGACGATCCGAACCAGCGAGTACTAGATGTGGTTGAACAAAACGTGCAGTGGCAGGCGCGTGAACAGCGAGGGGTGGTCTAATGGCAGACCGATCAGACGTGGTCGGAACCGTCGCCGGACCGGGTGACGATCCGAACGAATTCGTGTTCGTGACCCCGTCGGACAAGTCGATCAAGACGGGTGAGTTCATCACGTACACTGTCTCGGTTGAAGACGAGCCACGATCGGTGTTCGCTCGCGTGACGAACCGGGAGTTGATCCGGGGACTACCGGAGGGGTTCCTTGCAGATCCGGAGGTCGGGCCGGAGACAGTCGCGGCAACGCTCGGTGTGCCGACTGATGATACCGAGTTGTACCGGTTGACAGCAACGGTCATCGGGTACTACGACACGAATATGACGACGTTCGCTAATCCTCGCCAGCTACCTGACCCGGGGACGCCACTGTCGATCGCACCACATCAACAACTCGAAACCGTATTGCCGAACCTCGGCTGTGAAACTGACAGCACGGATGTCACAACACTTGACGGAGTCGCGCACGTCGGCTGGCTGTTGAATCGACCGGCAGAGGCGACAAATCTACACATTCCGATCGAAGAGTTCGCTTCGACACACCTAGCGATTCTCGCATCAACCGGGAGCGGGAAATCCTACACAGCGTCGGTCTTGATCGAGGAGATGATGCGTCCGACCTCGCGTGCATCACTACTCGTGTTTGACCCGCATGGTGAGTACGATACGCTGGCGGAAATGCAGGGCGAAGAGGCGTTCCAAGGTGCAGGTGGGTACGAACCGGATGTCGTCTACTACGATCCAGAGCGGCTTCGCGTTCGGATTTCCGAGTTGGAAATCGGCGATGTGATGGCGGTGTTGGATAACCCGAGTAACCGAATGCAAGATCGCCTCTCGACGGCGTGGCGATCGATGCAAAACCGTGAAAGCCGGACGTGGGGGATCGATGCACTCATTGCGGAAATGGAAGCTGAGTTCGGGGCTGATGACGCAAGTGTCGGCGCATTAGAGTGGCGGCTCCGCCGGTCAATCGAGCGAAATGACCTCTTCCATCCCGAAGAGAACGTGCCGCTGGATGAAATCGTGGACCCAGGGCAGTGTACCGTTCTTCAGATGGATACGTTAGACCGGCGGGATCAGCAACTTATTACGACCGTTCTGCTGCGGCGAATGTATCGAGAGCGACTCGGTGACGTGCGGAACCGGGATTCAGATATCGAGCACCCGATTTTCGCCTTGTTCGAAGAAGGGCACCGGTTTGCTCCAGCCTCCGGTGAAGCCCCATCGCTAGGGATCATGCGAACGATCACGTCTGAAGGCCGCAAGTTCGGATTCGGACTCGGGATTATCAGTCAACGCCCGTCGAAAATCGATCAAGACGTTCTGTCGCAGTGCGGAACGCAGATTTCGATGCAGATCAAGAATCCGAGTGACCAGGACGCGATCAAAAACTCTGTGGAAGCCGCTGGCGAAGACGTGCTTCGAGAGTTGCCCGGTTTAACCCCAGGGCAAGCGGTCGTGTCTGGTGATGCAATGAACACGCCGGCACTGATCCAGGTTCGACAGCGGCGCACACCACACGGTGCTGGAAGTCGGCCAGTCATCGAGGAATGGCGCGAAGCATACGACGAACGGCAACGTGAACCGACACAGTCCGAATCTGCTGATTTCGGGGAAGGAGACTCAACTGGCGTTCAGAGTCTCGATTAATGTGATCTGGCTGTGAGCGAGAAGTACGCTTTTGAGGGCGCGGTGACTCTGCCGAGAAAGTAACTGCCTGCCAGCGGTCACGGAGATTCTATTATTGCAAGAGACGGCTCGTCCCTATACCTTGATCATCAGTGACCCAGTACTACGGAACTTTATCTGCAGGCGGAGCAGGCCGAGTGCTTTGGGGCTTACCCCGAGGCGGTTCACGGCGTTGCAGAGGTTGTCTGGGCTGGCCCAGGCGAACTATGCGGAACCGTCGAAGGTCCCGGTTGTCGAACGCCCCATCAACGGAGATTTCCATGTTTTAGGTCTCAGTCGGTTCAGCTGAACGTGTTGTTCGGAACTCGAACCGTGCGCCGCCTTCTTCGCTGTCTGTAAGGGTAACGTCCCAGTTGTGAGCTTGGGCAATTCGTGAGACAATTGTAAGTCCGATACCG
>LFCJ01003498.1_pt1 | contig 11509 bp, 13 predicted proteins | sample 643141 | NCBI WGS metagenome assembly LFCJ01 (sample SAMN03766243, study PRJNA286221) | soda lake metagenome | biome: soda lake; feature: Kulunda steppe; material: water; isolation source: sample B1-Br-g2 brine of Lake Bitter-1 | place: Russia: Kulunda steppe | collected 2010-07 | reverse complement strand
TGGAGACTCAAGAACAGCAGTAATACGGCGGTTTCTCACCGGAGCGTACGCGATTCACGCCCGCCCTGTTCGGCGATCGGTTCCGACAACAAAGTGTCGGAACACTCTCGCCTCACGGGAAGGGCGGAACTCTCTCGCTGTCAAAGGTAGCTGGTTGGTTGTTCGGCTCGACTCGAGTTATCGCCCCGTACGCTCGTTTTTCGCGTTCACTGCTTGCGCCCACCCCAGAGACGCTTGTCCGTCACCAACGTGACTGTCAACGGCTCCTCGACCGGAATCTGACAGGAGAGACGCGGGTAGCCAAACCGGGCGGCCAGTCGGTCGTGCCAGTGGGTTGGGTCGGGGCGCTCGCTCTCTGCCTCTGCTTCTGCCTCCTGCACGTTCACCTCCTCCCCCCGCCCCGACCGGACTCGCACCCCACAGGTCGCACAAATCCCCCGCCCACCGCAGTTGAGCGACTCGGTCCATGCAGTGTACGGCGAGAGCCCCGCCTCGAGGAGGGCATCCCGAAGAATCGTGCCAGCGGGGACCGCCAACTCGTGTTGAGTGCCGTCGACGAAGACGGTGACTGGAATCGCGTTCTCGCGCGTGTCTCCCTCTCCGGGACGGTCTCTATCGCTCATCGTCTCTCCGTTCGTGTGGCCACATAAAGAGAGTGGAGGTGACTCGAGGTCGCCGCCTCTGGCTTCGGATACGGACCTATCGGTACACGACCGCTCTGACCCGGCCCACGCGTCTCACCGATTCCGATCAGCGTTCAGCGTCGGGTTCCGTCGCCGGCAGCGGCTGGCGAGTGACGACATGTTCACAGTCGGGACAGTGGTAGGCGAGCCACGACCGGTCACTAAACTCGTGGACGAAGAGGACCCAATCGCCGGTCGTCGGACTCGTATGATCGCATTCCGGGCAAAATAACCGGTTTTTCAGCGGAGGTTCCGTCTTGGGGGATTGGGGGCGGAGGTTAGCCGACATACCCGTGGCTTCGCTCGAGCGAATAAAAGTGGCATGGATAAACGCTTAAATGACCTTATACAAAATCTTGAATAGATAATCAGTATATATGACGATGTCCACCCGCGTGGCCGGTGTCGATTGGGCCGGAGACTGCTGGCTCTGTGTCATGTTCGACAACGGCACATATGACCGGACAACCGTCGCGCCAACGTTTCCCGATCTCTGGAACGCCGTTGGCTCTCGCTCCGAACCGCCTGCTCGCCTGTTCGTGGATATCCCCATTGGTCTCTTTGACGTATCCGACGCCGAAACCGGCGAACGCGGCCGCGACTGTGATCGACTCGCCAGAGCGGTCCTCGAGTCACGCCGCTCGAGCGTGTTTACGCCACCAGCGCGACAGGCAGCATACGACGCCGCCGACGGCACTCCCCACGCCGACGTTTCGGCCCGTAACCGCGAGATCGTCGGCAAGGGGCTCTCGATTCAGGCCTACCACATCGCCCCCGGCATCGTCGAGGTCGACCGGTTTCTCCGTCTCGAGGACGTAGCTGAAGCGAATCACCGGCGGGAAACAGTCGCCGAAGCCCACCCCGAGGTCTGTTTCGCCGCGTTCGCCGGGGCCCCACTCGAGTATAGCAAAACGACGGCGGCGGGTGTCGGTGAGCGACTGACAGCACTCGAGTCGGTGTGTCCCGAGCCAGCGACAGTCCTGAAGCAGGTCTGTACAGCTGTTCGAGACGCGGCCACTGACTGCGAGATTGAGGGGGTGACAGTCGACGACGCACTCGATGCAATCGTGTTAGCGGCGGCGGCGAGCGCTCCAACGGGCGACCGTCACAGCCTTCCGGCCAATCCGCCGACCGATTATCACGGCCTCCCGATGGCAATCTGCTACCGAGGCTCAGAGCCGTTTGCTCTCGAGTAGCGCCCGGCATACGCTACCCCGATTGTTTTCATCACCGCTGTGGACCGTCTCTCCGGTTCGATTCGCATGCGAGATGACACTTCATTCGACGATGCGTCGCCACAGGCGGAGTCGCTCTGGCTGGCAACAACCCCATCGACGGCGTATGATCCACTCGAGAACGGCCTCTCGGTCGACGTTGCCGTTATCGGCGGCGGCATTGCGGGTCTCACGACGGCGTTGGAACTCACCGAACGGGGCCGGTCGGTCGCCGTCGTTGAAGCTGACCGGATTCTCGAGGGCGTCACCGGGCACACAACGGCGAAGCTGACCTCCCAACACGGGCTGATCTACGACCAACTCCGGTCATCGTTCGACCTCGAGACGGCTCGCCAGTACGCTTCGGCGAACGAGGCGGCGATCGACGCCGTCGAGGAGCGAGTCGAGGCCTGGGGGATCGACTGTCACTTCGAGCGGACGCCGTCGTACGTCTATACCGAGTCGCCCGAGGATATCGAGACAATCCGTGCGGAGGTCGCAACCGCAAAACGAGTCGGCCTTTCGGCGACCTTCGTCAAGGAGACGCCGCTCCCGTTCGCTGTCGAGGGCGCGGTACGGTTCGACGAGCAAGCGCAGTTCCATCCCCGAAAGTACCTGTTGGCGCTCGCGGACGCTATCGTTGAGGAGCACCGAAACTACATTTTCGAAGAAACACGGGCAACTGGCCTCGAGAGCGGCTCACCCTGTCATGTCGAGACTGACCGGGGCGAAATCGTCGCCGATGACGTCGTTGTCGCCACGCACTTTCCGTTTGCTGACCGCGGAGGCTACTTCGCACGGATGCACCCCCATCGCGCCTATCTGCTCGCTGTGAGTCTCGAGCGCTCCCCGCCGGAGGGGATGTATTACAGCACCGCCACACCCGCAGCGACCCTTCGGCCCGCATCGGCAAACGGCGAGGAGTTGTTGATTATCGGCGGTCAGAGCCACAAACCCGGCCTCGAGGGGATTTCGGCGTCCGAACGCTATCGGCGGTGTGCCCGCTATGCCCGCGAGCACTTCGCTGTCGACGATATCGAGTACCGGTGGTCGACGATGGACTATTCGACGGTTGATTCGATTCCCTTTATTGGCCAACTCGGGCCGACGACCGACAACGTCTACGTCGCAACCGGCTTCAGCGGCTGGGGGATGTCCGGCGGGACAGTTGCGGGAACGGTCCTCGCGGACCTGATCTGTGACGGCGAGAGCTCGTGGGCCGACCGCTTCGATTCGCTTCGAGTGACGCCAAAAGCCTCAGCAAAACGCTTTCTCGAGGAGAACACGAAAGTCGGCGCGTCGTTCGTCGCCGACCGGATCACCTCGTTTCTCTCACGTGAGGATATCCCCACAACGCCCGACGAGGCAACGCTGGCTCGCCGTCGCGGACGGGCGATGGGTGTCTACCGAGATGACGACGATACCCTCCACGCCGTCTCGGCCGTCTGCCCGCACATGGCCTGTCTTGTCCGGTGGAACGACGCCGAACGAACCTGGGACTGTCCGTGCCATGCTTCCAGATTTGATTATACGGGTGACGTGATTTCGGGACCGGCCCTCGAGGGACTCCCGTATCGAGAACTCTCGGCCCCACAGCGCGAGCGTGAGACTCACGGCGATTCGGACTCGAACTGAGCGAGGGTGCTCGGGACACCCCTGTTTCGACTCGAGAGCGCTAACAGTATGACACCCAGAACGTGTGGCCCTCCGAGCAGGTGAGTTCGGTCTGCTCACCGAACGCGCCAACCCAGCGGCTGACGGTGAGTTCGGTATCCGAATCGGGGACCGGCACGCCCAGGTGTTCCTCACAATCGGGACAGGCGACCTGCTGTTGCTGTATGCGTTGCATTGGTGACCACCGGCGTTCGTACACTGCTCCGAAATATAATGGTTGTTCACGTCCCGTTGGTACGTCACGCTCGCTGAAGCCATGTTTGGACACTCGAGTGACGAGCCCTGTGGTCAAACGTGTGTGCGCTGCTGGTCGTTGCAATGCAGGTCAATGAAATATCTCTTTCCGGTCCGTCACAACGACCAAACAGTGTAATCTGGACAACTCAACAGGAAACACTGCTTGCAGAGCGATTGACGCGCTTCAGGACTAACATCCTCTTCCCGTTCACGATCCGTGGTTTCGGAGCTTTCACAATTTTCACTCCTAACGCTTTTTACAGCGGCTGTCGTATCTCTGTTTACCATGTCCATCGACCGGGATACCTTCGAAAACACGAGCGAGAAGGAACTCGCCGGCCTTTCGGTCCCCGACCAAGTTCTCGGATTTCTCGCCGCTAACGATGACCGGGCGTTCGAGGCCCGTACCATCGCCTCTGAGATCGGTGTCAACGAAGGCGCAGTCAGCACCGCCCTCTCACGCCTGAAGAGCCGCGACCTCGTTAAACACAAGGCCACCTATTGGGCGGTAACCGACGACGAGACTCGGCTCGAGGGATACAGCGGCTACGAGCGGGCAACTGCCCTATTCAACGAGCAGTTCGGCACGGAAGACAAGCAGTCCTGGCGAGAACACGCTCCCAGTGACCCGCATCCGAGCGTCGAAAGCGAACCATGACCGACGGAGACCGCTGCCGATATTCGAGCGAGGTGACGTCGTCTATGGCGATGATCCGTTCAAAGGCGAGGCGGCCGCTCGCCCCTGGGTGGTCCTTTCGAACCACGAAGGGCGTCCGTTCTACGGCGAGCAGTATATCGCGGTGACACTCACGACGAAGTCTTGGATGGACGGCCTCATTACCATCCCCGAAGCGTGTTGGCTTCGCGGTGGGACACCGACTGAGAGCCGAATCGTTCCGTGGGGTGTCTAATCGATTGACCACGAGGACATCGACTTTTGGCAGGGCCGCCTCGACAGCGACCTGATTGACAAGGCAGTTGCCTCACTTGTCGGCGAACTCCGATAGCAGGCCTGTTGATTGCCGTATCGGTTCTGCGTTCACGGACCGAGGTGGACCACTCCTTGACGTTCCTCGAGTCCCAGATTTGCGATGGCTTCAGTCGAAAAATGGGGGTGCACCGTTATGACCCGTCGGTGTCGCCCGCTGCGACCGCTCGAATGCAACCGGGTCAGGGACCGACTGTTGTGTTGACGAACCCAGTTTGAGGGCCGACCAATGTCTCGTTGGTTGCTCCGTCCTCACTCGAGTGGTACACCGGCTTTTGAACTTGTAACGGATCGCCAGCAGTTCAGTGCGGGTTTCGGCGAGTCGACGACGGGGTGGGCCAGGTGCCTCGAGGTGTCGGCTCCTCCACGAAGCGGGTGCTCGAGCACGCTTCGCTCAAATCGGAAGTGGCCGGCCCAACACTGACATGGCTGGTCGTGTACGGTTTCGGGGATGATCGACCACGACCTGCTCGTTCTCGGCGGTGGAACCGGGAATATCGTCGCAAACGCGGCGGCTGACGACGGACTAGATGTCGGTCTTATCGAGCGCGACCGACTCGGTGGCACCTGTCTCAACCGCGGCTGTAATCCCTCTAAGAAGCTGATCCACCGCGCGAACGTCGCCGAAACGGTTCGGACCGCCGAGGCAGTCGGCATCGAGGCGACCCTCGAGTCGATCGATTTCGAGCGGATCGTCGACGATGTCGAGATGACGATCACGGAGGCCGCCGAGGCGAAAGCCGAACGCGCCCGTGCGCACCCGAACATCACGTTCTACCAGTGTGAGGGTCGGTTCGTCAACGAGAGGTGTGTTGAAATCGATGCCGAGGGCGTCGATGAAACCATTACCGCCGAGACAATCGTCCTCGCTGGTGGCTCCCGCCCGATGATTCCCGACTCGATCGACGGCCTCGAGGACACGCCGTTTCTCACGAGTGCAGACGCCCTCTATCTCGATTCACTCCCTGACTCGCTCGTGGTCGTCGGCGGTGGGTACATTGCCGTCGAGATGGCCCATTTCTTCGGCCAGATGGGAACCGACGTGACGATTATCGGCTCGAGTGACGTCCTCGCCGACCGGGAGGACCGAGACATTTCCCAAGCGCTGACTGACGCGTATGCTGAAAAACACACCCTCCACCTCGGCTATCGAGCGACGGCGATTGCCGCCGACGAGGATGACCGGCGCGTCGTCACCGCCGAATCGACCGACGGCGACACGCTTGAGGCGGTCGGTGACCGTCTTCTGCTCGCCGTTGGCCGCCAGCCAAACAGCGACCAGTGGGCGGCGGAGGCGGGCGGCCTTGCGGTCGACGATCAGGGATTTGTTGAAACTGACGACTCCCTCGAGACTGCCGTTTCGGATGTCTACGCCATCGGCGATATTGCGGGCAACTATCTGTTCAAGCATTCGGGCGATACGGAAGCTGCGTTCGTCACCGAACGGATTCTCGAGGGAGTCAACGGTCCGGTCGAGTATCCCGGCATGGCTCACGCCATCTTCGGTTCGCCACAGGTCGGGAGTTTGGGCAAAACCGATGGGGAACTCGAGGATGAGGGCGTTGCCTACGATGCCGGCATCTATGCATACGATGAGACGGCACTCGGGGCGGCGCTCAATACCGATGGCTTCGTCAAAGCCCTAGTCGCCGACGACGGTGAGATTCTGGGCTGTCACATCGTCGGCCCGGAGGCTTCGACGCTGATCCACGAGGTGAGTACAGCTGTCGCCGCTGGCGCTGACGGGACGACCCTCGCCCGGACGATTCACGTCCACCCGGCGCTCTCGGAGGTCGTCCAAGGTGCGTTTCGGGAGGACCGAGACGTTTCGCCGACGGGAATCTGACGCCTGACGCTCACGTCGCAATCGCTTTTTCCGTTCCACTCGAGACTCACCTATGACTGGTACCCACCCCAACATCGCCGACCACAATTGGCGACTCATCCGGGACGACCCCCGTGACGGGGCCACCCAGATGGCCTTAGAGGAGATTGCCACAAAGCGGGCACTCGACCCTGAAGACGATATCCGAACCGTGCGGGTCTATGACTGGGAGCCCTCGACGCTCTCACTTGGCTATGGCCAGGACACCGAAACGGTCGACTGGGCGTACTGTGAGCGCGAGGGGATCGATGTCACGCGACGCCAGACCGGCGGCGGCGGTATCTATCACGACTCGTCTGCCGACATTTCCTACACGATTGTCGCCCCCGCCGAGGAGGTGCCGGGTGATCTAATGGCCTGTTATAACCTGTTTTGTGAGCCGATCCTCTCTGCGCTCGAGGCGATGGGCATCGATGCCGGCTTCGCACCGACCGAACAGGACGCCATCTATCACCCCTCCTGTTACCTGCGGGATATCAACCCGGCCCACGATATTGTCGCGCCGGTTAGCGCCGGGGCAGGGGCGCTCAAAATCAGCGGCAACGCCCAGTACCGAACCCGTGACGCCGTTATTCAACACGGCTCGATTAGTTACGATCTCGAGACCGCCCGCCACGTTGGGGTCTTCGCTGACGACGTCTCACCGGCGGTCTTCGAAGAGCGGGTGACGGGAATTCGCCAACAGTCAGGCCTTTCGCGTGAATCAGCCCTCGAGACGCTCGCCACTGCACTGGGTGAGTGGTGTGAGGCAGCAACGGGTGAATGGACGGGCGCGGAACTCGAGGCTGCTGCCGAACTTGCCGACCGAAAGTATGGAAACGAGGCGTGGATTCAAAACCGGGAGTCCTGATCGCTGGCGTCGCTTCGAAGTGCCTATCACGAACCGGGACTGACACGCGTCTATGCACGTCGGCGCACACGTTTCGATCTCCGGATCGCGCGTCTCCTCGGATACGGAGACCCCACCATACGACGACATTCGCAACGCAATCCCTCGCCAACTGGCCTTTGGCGGCAACTGCGGACAGATTTTCACTACCTCGCCACAGGTCTGGGCTCAGCCCGAAATCAGTGACGAGGCCGCGGCGGGCTTCCAGGAAGAAACCAACGAGCAACTCGAGGGGCCGTGGGTGATCCACTCGGCCTACTTAGTCAATCTCTGCACGCCAAAAGACGGCCTGCGCCAGAAGTCGATCGACAGCATGCAGGCGGAACTCGACGCCGCCGAACGGTTGGGCGTCCCCTACGTCAACGTCCACCTCGGGGCCCACACCGGTGCGGGCGTCGAAGGCGGGCTCGACAACGCCGCCAGTGTGATCGCCGACCTCGAGGTACCCGACAATGTCGAAATTCTGATCGAATCCGACGCCGGAAGCGGCACGAAGTTGGGCGGGGAGTTTGAGCACTTGGCGGGGATTATCGAGCGCACCGACGAGGACATCGGCATCTGTATCGACACCGCCCACACCCTCGTCGCAGGCAACGACCTGACGACGCCCGAAGCCGTCGACGAAACGCTCGAGCGCTTTGACGATGTCGTTGGCCTCGAGTACCTCAAATACATCCACCTGAACGATTCGAAACACGACGTTGGCACCCACAAGGACGAACACGCCCACATCGGCGAGGGCTACATTGGCGAGGACGGCATGCGCGCTATCGTCACCCACCCCGCACTCGAGGACGTGCCGTTTGCCCTCGAGACGCCGACCGAAGACGGCCGTGGGTTCGCCTGGAATATCGAGAAAGTCAAAGAACTGCGCGAGAACTGAGTCAGTTCGACTACCAGCAAGAAGCTGAGTTATTGAACCGCTCTCAACCGAGCTCTCCTTGACCAAAGAACTCTTCTTGACCAAACCGCCTTGATCGAACCCCGTTCTTTTAATCGGTGGCGCGCGCTGGGCGACGGCGAGCGGACAGCGAGCCGTCGCTCGATTTGTGCGAGGGATGAGCGAACGGAGTGAGTGAATCGGCTGGGGAGGATGTGGGTTGCCGTGTGTCCGTGCGAGTAACGGTTTGTGCGAACAAGAGGTGTGTTTCCTGCGAGTAACATTCTGTGCGACTACGGTTTTGTGCGCATAAGAGCCGGCCCGTGAATCACCTGAGTGCAAATCGCTCTCGCCTCAAGAGACACGTAAGTGCTACTCGAACACAGCCTGCCTTTCTAGCCACAGATACGGGCGTTTTTATTCACCGCCCCTCTTCTCATCCCTGTGCGCGCTTTCGACGCCGAGTATCTGCGCCGGACCCGAACGGGCATGTGGGAGGACTCCCGTGTGGCCCTCGAGCCACTCGCTCTCCCCTCTCGAAAGCGCATCCTCGACGTTGGCTGTGGCACCGGTGAGTTGAGCGCCGTCCTCAGAGCCGAGTCCCCCGGCGAGGTCGTCGGCTGCGACGTGGATTCCCGGCTGCTTTCAGTTGCCAGAACCGACACCGGAATCCCTGTCGTCACCGGCGACGCCCTCCAACTCCCCTTTCCCGACAACAGCTTCGACCTCGTGATCTGTCAGGCCCTTCTGATCAACCTCCCGAACCCAGCCGCCGCCCTCGAGGAGTTCGCCCGCGTCTCGAGCGATTTCGTCGCTGCCGTCGAACCCGACAACGGCGCGGTTCGAGTGGAGTCGAGCGTTCCCGCCGAGTCGTCTCTTGAGCGGCAGGCTCGAGAAGCCTATCTCGAGGGTGTCGAGACGGATGTCACCCTCGGTGCGGCCGACTCCTGTTTCGAGCGGGCTGGACTCGAGGTGCTTGACGTCCGGCACTACGAGTACGAACGGACAGCTAACGAGCCCTATAGTGAGGCAGCGTTGACGGCCGCCCGTCGGAAGGCGACCGGGGTTGGACTCGCTGATGACCGGGCAACGATGCTTGCTAGTGAGTTGACCGAAGCAGCATATGACGCCCTCTACAGCGAGTGGCGGTCGATGGGCCGCGAGGTCGTCAGCCAGATGCGCGAGGGAACCTATCGGCGACGGGAAACGGTGCCGTTTTATGTGACTGTTGGCCGGTGAGCAAATCGAGATTTCAAATCGAGGCCGCATCCGCAAAAACGGTCTCGAAAACGGTCTCCCCCCACTCGACGACAGCAGGGTTGTTGGAATCGATAAGGATGGAGAGGATACCGGTATCATCAAAGCCGTAGACGAGCAGATGGTCGTCGAACAGCGCAAGGTCGAGCGAGACGTTCTCCGTGACTCGCGCTGTCAGGTTCTCTCGCTGGGCAGACCATTCTATCATATCGGGGAACCGTTCGGCCATCCGTTCGACGGCCGCGCCACTCCAGACACAGGTGCAGTGGACGCTGTCATCGATTTCTTTCATCGCCGCCTTCACGCCCTGTTCCGGAACGACGAACTGATCACCGATCAGTCGTTTCTCTTCGGCATCCGAAAATAACTCGCTATACCGGGAGAGTGGTGCGTACGGATTGTCCGACGCCGCTCTCGTCACGTTTGAGACGCGAATCCAGTCGGTATCGAACTCGATTGGAGCACCGTCGAGCGAGGCCAACAACGGCTGAAGGTCTCCGGTTGTTTCGACGGTCTCGACGAACCACTCTACTTCCGAAAGAAGGACGTCACCGGCGGCAGTCAGCCTGATCCCGTCAGCTGTCCGCTCGAGAATGTTTTCACGCTCGAATGTACTCACGACGCGGTTGATCGTCGAGACAGAGCGACCGATTTCATGCTCGAGGTCGGTTGCTGAGGCCGGTTGCGCTGCCGAAATTGTCTCAAGTAGCTTTCGTCGAGTGATCACCTCAGCTGCGAGTTTCTCTGCGGAGTGACGGCTCATCTAGTCAACTGACTATTTATGACTCAACACTTTACTCTACTGCTCATTCCGTGCGTTCGACGCATTGTTTGCGCATCTCACTATTTATATATCATTTTTGAGTAGTTTCTCACTATGTTGATACTGGAATTTCGGCGTCTCACTCGTACGCACATCGATATCTGCTTGTGGCACACCGATGGGGTGTCACACGAATGATAAACAAAACGTTCAGACAGCGAACTTTCGACGGCCGACTCAGACTCGCGGCCTTCGGACTGTTCGGGCTCGGTTTTCTTGCACTCTCGCTGCCGGCGGTGCTGGATCCGATGACGTTCTGGACGGGTATTGTCCTTGGCGACTACCTGTATCCGACCCACGAACTGCACCATCTGGTACTTGGGAGCGTGTTTCCGGTCCTCCTGCTCGGCGTCCTCGCTCAAGCATACCGGCCAAGTGAACGCGTGGGGGCATTACATACGTCACTCATCATCTGGACATCGCTGGTGGTTGTCTTCACTGTCGGTGGCGGGTTTTCACCGATTCAGCTCGTTTTGCTCGGATTGCTGGCCGGAATGGTTGTGACTCATCCCACAGGCCGCAAACAACGTCCCTCGTTCGACACTGCTGATCGATCGCTCGTGGCAGTTGCTGCCGTAACAGCAGTCGGCGCCGTTTCGTTCGCTGGTATCGAACTGCTGTCACACTTCGAGGCAGCTGACGACCACGTCGTACTTGACCATTACCTGTTCATGGCGACGACGGGACTGAGTATCGCCGCGCTCGTGTTATACGGCAGTCTCCAAGGCATCGGCTGGCGGTTTCCGACGTACAGCGCGGGCTTCCTGTTGATCGTCATCGGTGCTGGCTCCATCATTTATCCGGGAGCCGAACAGGGATCAAGCCTCGGCGTGGCGCTGGGTCTCCTCGTGGTGGTTTGGGCTATTCTGTTCGTCGGGCTGGCTGAGCGTGGTGTTCGAAAACCGGCGTGAACTTGAACACCACTAGACTAGACGACATCGCCCCGAACCGTCACGCCCTCTTGATCTGCTCGCCACGC
>LFCJ01003497.1_pt1 | contig 11511 bp, 17 predicted proteins | sample 643141 | NCBI WGS metagenome assembly LFCJ01 (sample SAMN03766243, study PRJNA286221) | soda lake metagenome | biome: soda lake; feature: Kulunda steppe; material: water; isolation source: sample B1-Br-g2 brine of Lake Bitter-1 | place: Russia: Kulunda steppe | collected 2010-07 | reverse complement strand
GTGTCAAGCCTGTATGTGTGCCATGCTTGTGTGTGTCATGCCTGTGTGTGTGTCATGCCTGTGTGTGTGTCATGCTTGTGTGTGACATGCGCTGTGTGTCATCTCTGTGTCACAATGCCTGTGTGTGTGTGTGTGTGTGTAAGCCTGCTCCAAGGGTGCACTGCTTGGCGTGCCAGGGCTGAGGAGATGCGTGCAGCGTTTGTGGGCGTGGGCATGTATGAGCAGCGTGTGTGGGCGTGCGCGCGTGCATGTGTGACTCAGTGCTGTCTGGAGATCTGGAACTGAGTGTGCCGCACAAGTATATGCATGCCCTGGGGGCTACGCCAGGAGCTGGATGCGCCAAGGCGAGCATGCGCGTGCCTGCCGCAGCATTTTAGTGCACCGGAAACGCCTACATGCTAGAGACATATGCACACCTGCTCGATGGTGTGCGTGCGCTCAATTGCCAAAGCATGGTCATATGCACCGCCCACCCCCCACCACGCCCCACATCATGCGCAGGCGACCTGCACTTCTTCTCCTACCACATCATGACGCCCCAGATCAAGCTGGGCACGCTGGATGCGTCAGGCAACCTCTGCTACACGCTCAACGTGAGTGCGTGCATGCATGCGTGCGTGCATGCATGCGTCTGTGTGTGTATGCGTGTGTGTGTGTGTGCAAGTGTGTGTGCGCACGCGTGTATCATGTGCTGGGTCCTCGCACTGGCCACGAGAGCATGTGTGTTCGTGCGTGCGTGTTTGCGCGCAATACTGTGGTTGTGCGCGCCTCATGGCAGCAGGACAGCATCTGATGCCGCGCATGTGATGTGCTGCTTGCATTCGCTCGACAAGACTGTGTTCTTGTGACGTCTTGTTTGCACGCGAGCACTCCCTTCGTGCGCACTCGAGCCGGGGTGGTGGTACACACGCTGTATGTTCCCGGGTGGTGGTACCGAGCCGGGGTGGTGGTACACATGCTGTATGTTCCGGGGTAGTGGTACCGAGCCGGGGTGGTGGTGCACATGCTCTATGTTCCGGGGTGGTGGTACCGAGCCGGGGTGGTGGTACACATGCTGTATGTTCCGGGTCGCACTGAGCGCCCCCAGTGTGCTGTGTGGGCAGAAGCGGACGGGGTCCCTCTGCAAGCCCACCATAACGATTATAGGAGGAGCAATTCCTCCTAGTGACATCTCAAGCATACCTTCTACCCTGCAGTGTTACACCCATGGCCTCACCCTCGCCTGGTGGTGTGTCGATGCGGCCATGGTGCGCGCAGGTGGACTTGTGCTGTGCTGCGCCGCCATGGTCCATCCATATCATGGCACTTGGCCATCCTCAAAACCCATCACACCCTGTACTGCTGTTATTTGTGGCATCAACTGTTGTGACGTCGGCTGTCGGGACGTGGCCGTGCAGGTGGACCTGCCTTACGCTGCGATGATCCACGACATGGCCATCACCAAATCCAGCAAGGTCATCTTCCACTTCCCGCTCAGCTTTGACCCCTCGGTGCGTGCTGGGTGTGGGGCTGCACTGGCAACTGTGTGTCCATGGACAGCATCTGTGCCTGGGCTGAGCCGTTTCTCATGCACCTACTACAGGCCCCTCTAACTCCTAGTGTACTCACAGATACACAGATGCATGCACTGAAAGGGAAAGGGTTGCAGACCCCCCTTCCCTTCCCCGTAATGCAAGCACGGCGCATTGCTGGACGTCCGCATGCTTGCATGCACCTAGACCACGCCCCCAACCGCCAGTGCCGTCGCCCCGCGCCCTGCCCCGCTCACCATTCACCTGCCCAGGGAGCCTCTGTCGCTGTTTGGCCCAGACAAGGGCCAGACAAGGGTGCAGACAAGGGTGCCTGTTGCTGTTTGGCCCAGACAGGGTGCAGACAAGGGTGCCTGCCGCTGGGTGCCTGTCGCTGTTTGGCCCAGACAGAGTGCAGACATGGCGTCAGCAGTGTCCCACAAGGCATCAATACAAAAGACGCCTGCATCTGTGGGAGTGAAGTTGCGTCTGGAGCTGCAGGTGCATGATTCCTGCATTCCGCCCCAGCATTTGTTGTCGTGTTGCACCCTACTGTCATGCTCCACCCAATGCATTTCCTCACGCCGGCGCTGATTGCAGAGGGCTCCTCCTGTCCATCACAGCACGCCCACACGGCACATTTCCCGCTCTTGTGTTCTGCGTGCAGGCCATGATCACGGAGGGCTCCCTGCCCATTGTGTTCCGCCCCAACCAGGCCTCGCGCATTGGCCTGGTGCCTCACGGCGCAGCCTCCCAGGACCAGATCCAGTGGTTTGAGCTGCCTAGGTGCGCACTGTGCTGCACGGGGGTGCAGGTCCAGGAGATTTCAAAATCAGGCCCAGGGTCAGATCCAGTGGTTTGAGCTGCCCAGGTGCGCTCTGTGCTGCACGGGGGTGCAGGTGCAGGAGGTTTCAAAATGAGGCCCAGGGTCAGATCCAGTGGTTTGAGCTGCCCAGGCGCGCTCTGTGCTGCACGGGGGTGCAGGTGCAGGGGATTGCTCGAGAGTGGGCCCCTCAGGGCAAGAGTTCCTATTGAGGCTATGTGCGGGCACTTCAACAGGCGTGCGCTGTGCAAGGGCAGGTCAGGGGATGGGCGTTGTGCTGCCGTGTGCACAGCAGCGCCACGCCCGCCCATGTGGCCAGTGCCCCTGACTGTTTCTGGCGTGCACGTGTGCGCGCAGCTTCATGGCCTTCCACGTGGTCAACGCATGGGAGGAGGGCCCTGACGGACGCTATGTCACGGTAAGCGGTGCCACAGGAAGCGGGGTGTCAGTGAACAGTGCCGCAGAAGGTGGTGCCACATAAAATGGCTCGGTAAGCGGTGTCTTGGGAAGCAGTGCTAGGGTTAACGATGCCACGGCAAGCGCTGAGCAGTGTCACAGTAAGCGCCATTCCTGACAGAAGGTCCTACTGCGTAAACGCAAAAAAATGCTGCGGCATGCTTTGCGCTGTGCCTTGCCGCATGCCTTCCTGCACGCCTTGCCGAGTGCCTTTTCCTATGGAGTTTGCTGCATTCCTTGCTCTGTGCCTTGCCGCCTGCCTTCCTGTGTGCCTCGCACTGTGCCTTGCCTTGCTGTGTGCTTTGCTGCTTGCGGTGCACCTTGCCCTGTGCCTCGTGTTGTGCCTTACTGTTTTGCTGAGTCCCTCACTCTTTGGTTCCATGCATACCTTGCCTTGTGCCTCACTTAGCTGCTCATGGTATCCTATGCGCCAGCCCCATGACACAGTACTGCACCAATACACAAAAACCTCGCTTTGTAGAGCATCTTGTGCGCCAGCCCCACGGCAGGAGAGGCTATTCTCTGTGGTCTGCTGCCCACCTGCTGCCACAAAGCCTGTGCTGGGTCTGCCTGCATACGGTGCTCACCCCGCTACCCAATTTACGCTTGCCTGTTGGGCGTCCTCCCCCTTCTGCTGCCACTTTGCCGCATGCCTGCCCATCTGCATCCCACAGCCCTGGCCATGTCTGTCCTTCTGGCCTGCACTGGCAGACCTCCTTACAGCCAGAGAGGACCTGGTGGCCGCCTGTGCAGTGCCACACACACGCACACCCTCTGTGCTCACACATGCTTGTGAGCACATGCCACCCATGCTTCCACCTGCAGGCCATGTGGTGTATGTGGTTGCTCACTGCATGTGCACCATTGCTCACTGCATGTGTACCATTGCTCACTGCCTGTGTACCATTGCTCACTGCCTGTGTACCATTGCTCACTGCTGCCTGTGTACCGTTGCTCGCTGCATGTGTACCGTTGCTCACTGCATGTGTACCATTGCTCACCCCGCACGCCCCGCGGACTACCTGCCCTTGCTGTGCGTGCTTGCAGATCTTCCTGCTGGCCATGAAGCGCATCGACATGAATGCATCCGAGTTCCGCGACGAGTACGCGAGCCGCATGCACGAGGTCACGCTGGACCGCAAGACGGGCACAGCCCACATGCGCAAGGTGTGTGCGCGCTGCGGCAGCTGGATGGCTGGGGTGTGGGTGGGCGGGGGTGCAGTTGAAGCTTTGCGGGTCGGTGGGGGCAGGAGTCTCAGGGGGAGCCAGTGTGGGTGTGGCAAGTCAAGGCGAGCCAGGCGCTAGTCATGGGTGTGGCGAATCACTGGCGTGTCGGGGGATATCATATGGGTGTGGTGAGTCAGGGTGGGTGTGTCTGCATGTGTGTGTAGGTGGGTGCATCCCTAGGCTTGGCATGCCTCTGCTCGCATCCTGGGCTCAAGACCAGCTTTCTATGTCAGTGGGCAAGATTTGCCCCACTGCCCGGCGTTGCAAGTCATGAGCGGGGGGGGCAAGATGGGGGGAGGTGGCAGGGCATGCATCATAGGGTGGTTATGGCATGGTATTCCAATTTTTGTTGTGTTTGTGCTTAAAAGGGCAGCCGTGTGACAGGCATCACACTGGTACATACGCGCAGACACTTGCACAAACACACGCACAAACGCACACGCACACACTCCCACACGCACGCACACGCACACGCGCACGCACACACACGCATGCGCGCGCCCTCTGTCTGGGACTCGCAGGTGACGGCCATTGTGGGCGACTTCCCGGTGACCCACCCCGCCATGCAAGGCCAGCGCACACGCTACGCATGGACCGCCATCACCGACATCACCGACAAGAAGGGCCGCACGGCAGGCATCGCCAAGTTTGACTTGTCCAGGTGTGGGGGCAAACACGCCTGATGTGCTAAAATGCCAAATTCAGCAATTTTGGTGTGCTTTGGCGAGTTTTGAGGTTAGGGTCTGGGTTCAGGGTATAACCCTATGTCCGGTGTGCTTAGGTCAGTCTGTTAAAGGTTGAGGGTTGTGGATAAATTCTTAGTCTGGCTCGTAGGGTACTCACACAGTACCAGAGGATTCGCGATGTGCACACAGTACCAGAGGATGCGCGATGTGCGCACAGTACCAGAAGATGCGAGATGGGCGCCGTGTTTAGCCCACGTGCGGGGTGGGGGCGCTGCTCTGCCGCCACAGGCGCATGCGTGCGAAAGCACACGTGCCTCCTGTCCCCAAGCAGCCTCATGTGTGTTCCGCCCGCCTCCATTGCATGCACAGCAAACATCTGTTGCGCCCAGAAGTGCAGCCAAGCATGTCTGTTGTGCCCCGGTATACAGCCATGCATGTCTGCTGTGCCCCTGTGTATAGCCATGCATGTCTGCTTTGCACCCCCATGCGCAGGCATGCATGTCTGTTGTGCCCTCTGGCAGGCTCCCCTGTCCTAGTCTGCGCAAGCGGCCCCTGGCCTCTGTGCATGCACAGCTGAGGACACACACCTGTCATAGTCTGCGCAAGCGGCCCCTGGCCTCTGTGCATGCACAGCTGAGGACACACACCTGATGTCTTAAGCCCCAAGCATGACAGCCCTAAGCATCCACAGCCAAGCGCACCCCTGTCTGCCCCACGCCTCCCCAATTAATGTCTGCAAGTTGCGGCGGCTGGCCCCTGTGCAAGTGCAGTCAAGCGCGCGCCTCCAACCAGGACGCTTGCTGTTCCCAGATCCGCTTCCCCTTGGGACACCACGGTGGCGAGGCCATGTTTGTGCCACGCAACACCAATGACCCCACTGCCGAGACGGAAGGTGCGCGCGGTGGCAGCGAAGTGTGTGTGTGCGTGTGTGTGTGTGCGCACGTGCGTGTGTGTGTGAGAAAGAGAGAGAAAGGGGGGGGGAGTAAGGGCTGAGGAGAGAAATTGTCAAGTGAGCATGGAAGCGAACATATCTGTGAGTTCGCATGCAGTCATGCAGGTGCACGAGTGCGGGCAAGTGAGCTTATCGATGAACATGCACACACACGTGCACCTCATCAGGATCTTGCCTGCAGGCACAGTGTCCCATGCTGCATCGTTCTCCCTGCAAGCCTTGCGCAGATGCGTTCATGTAACTTGCAGCATTGTGAAAAATGTGACACCTCCTTGGCTGCATAGGAGGTGAGGCGACAAGATTTGTTTAGCGCACGGTGTGCTGCACAACTGTCCATGCTTACATGCACATGTATGTGCATGCAAGCAAGCCCACGTGTGATTGGGCCAGCCCCTCCTCCCCTGGAATGCAGCACACACAAGGTCACGTACGAAAAGAGATGAAGTCTGGCTACCTTTCATCTCGTGCGCCTTCCCACTCTCTGCTGCCGTGCTGTCCACCCTCTGCGAACGTGCGCCTCCTTCCCACTCTTTGCCAATGTGCCGAATGAGAGCCATGCTTCCTATGTGGTGCGCTGCAGGCGAGGACGATGGCTTCCTTGTCTGCTATGTGCACAGTGAGGCAGAGGGGAGGACATACATGATGGTGAGGGAGCGTGTGATGGGCAGGTGCCCACGCTTGATGCACACCTGAGTGTGCGCATAAGCTTTGCTCGTGTGCATGTGCGTGTGCACAAGCGCACTTGCACTCTCTTAGGTGTACACTGTGATTGGCCTTTAAGCTGTGTTTTTCTAACCGCATCATCGCCTCCATCATTGCACCTTTACCCCTTGCCCACATGCTGTTGCTGTCGCTGCTGCTATTCCCACTGCTGCCGCCGCCACCGCCGCTTATTCCGCCACCACCGCTAATTCCCGCCGCTCATTCCGCTACGGCTGCTTATTCCCGCTGCTGCTGCTGCTGCTGCTGTTGGCACTGACACCAAGCCCAGTGCAGGGCGCTCCTGCAGTATGTTCTCAGTCTCTGCACAGACAAGGTCACTTTGTCAAGGTGCGCGCGAAGCACATCCCATTGGTAGCCGGCAACCAACAGCATGGCCGGCTTGCCGACAAACAGGGGCACATAGCTCTGGGTGTAAGCCTGTGGTGCCTGTTTTTTGTGCGCCCATGCAGGTGTATGATGCCAAGACTATGTCCAACACGCCGGTGTGCAAAGTCAAGCTGCCCCAGCGAGTGCCCTTTGGTGGGTATACAGACACACATGCATGCCTGCGTACGCACCCCCTCAGCTTTTGCCTATTTTGGGGGGGTGCATGCATGTGTCTTTGAACGAATTGTTTGCTGTTGCATTGGAGCCACACCGCTGAACTGCCCCGCGTACGCCCTCTGTCAGTGGTGGTGCGCGATGCCTTCTAAGAGGTGGTGCACGCATGTCCTGTCCGTCAGTGGTTAGCACAAATGCTCTGCTCTTCATTGCGCAATCTCTTCTACGTATTGCATCTTTGTGCCCATGATTGATGTCGACGCAAATGGCATCAGTAAGTTGACTTCTCGCAACACAAAGGCTGTGCAGCGGCTGGGGGTGCTTAATCATCTCTTGGTTGGCACAATAGGAGGCAGCACATTCAGGCAGCAGCTGGGGGTGCCTTGCTTCCACATTAGGGAGGGGGCACGTTTCAGGACAAGCCTAGGTTGATGTGGCCATGACTAATAAAAGATAGAAGTGCAGCCCTGAAGAGTGCCTTGCCTGCACCACATGTGCGGGTGTTGGGCACAAGGACACACATGTACGTAATACGTACATACATGTGCACGCGCACACACACACATGTGCACACACAAACACACACACACACTCACACTCACATGTATACACACACGAACACACACACGCACTGCGCGCTGCAGGCTTCCACGGCACTTTCGTGAATGAGAGCCAGCTGGCCAGCATGCAGGCGGTTTGAGTTGCCCACACGCAGTGCACCTGCGGCCGCGCCCTCCATGCAGCCCTCCTCACAGGCCAAGCATCGTGCAGGGGCCCATCCACGCTGGCTGGGCGTTGTGCAGGGGTTCATACACGCAGGCCCAGGGTGGTGCAGGGGCCTCTTTTCACAGTCCAGTTGATCCTTCTTGTTTCGATTCGCATTGGATATTGAAAGGCGACTGCGTGCACTGCGTGGCGCTGGCATGCCTGGTGGCTCTTGTAGGTTGGCGGAGAATTGGTTCCGTGCCTGGGATTGGATGCACAGGTCCCGCCTGCGCCTTCCCGCAAGCACCAGGGGCTGTGCTGTGGAGTTGTGTGTGGTGTGCGCGTGGGGCCCAGCAAGCACCAGGAGATCCGTTGTCCCTACCCCTTGTAAATCTATTTGGCCGCCCTGTGTGTTTGGCCGCCCTGTGTGAGCCGTGTGTGAGCCGTGCCTGTGTGAGCCGTGTGTTTGGCCGTGTGTGAGCCGTGCCTGTGTGAGCCGTGTGTTTGGCCGTGTGTGAGCCGTGTGTTTGGCCGCCCTGTGTGTTTGGCCGCCCTGTGTGAGCCCTGAGGCTGCGCTGTGCGTGCTCGCTGCTAGCCCGCTGTGAGGCTGTGCCTAGTAGAGAGGGGCCACTGCGGTCGATCTCGGGTGCAATCCATGAGAGGAGAGAGAGAGAGAGAGGAGGGGAGGGAGTTGGCCTGATGTATTTGAACATGGCCCATATGGTGTCTCACCGTCTGAGGTCGGCCATTGTATCCTCTTTAAAGGGCTGGTGTGTACCCTTGCCAGTGTGAGTGTGCGTGCATGTGTACATGCCTAATTTAAGATTACTTCGTTACCAGCATAGCAGATGAGCAGGTGGAGTAATTGTGTGGCCGTGTGTTTCCTAATTCCCGTGTACCCTTGCCAGTGTGAGTGTGCCTGAGTGATATTCCCTTCTGCTTTTGTGGGGGGGTATCAATGTGTGAGCATACTTATTTGAGAGACCAGACTTTCTATGGCTGAGTGGTTTGTACTGGATGCTTTTGACTAGCTGTGTGCTTGAGCCACAGGTTCCAGGTTTGTAGGACTACTCGAGTGCTTTTGTTCAGACGTTTGTTTGCTGCCTCTTTCTTGTTTGAAAGGCCGTTGCATCATGTTGCGCGCATGCATGCATACATGTGTAAGCTGGATTGACAGAAAAAGACTTGACTGCTGAGTGATTCATTGTACCAGCCTGTTCCTTGTGAATTGAAGTGTACCTGCAAAATGTTGCCTTGTTTGGAAAGCTCGTGCGCAGTGACAGGGCAACATTGAGGGTAACATCGAGGCGTGACTGATTGATGCATTCTCTGAGAGTAGCATTGAGGTATGACTCATACCGTATGAGTGATTGAGGCTGACTGATTGATGCTTTCTCAAATTGCTTTGCAAGGCTGCTGGCTTGGTGCGCTCAGCCCCCAACTATGTTGCCAGCAGTGCCTCTGCAGAGACCATAAGCTAGTGGGCAGACCTGCTCCTGTCCTAGCAGGATTTGCTTTTTACCAGACACGCCACACGTATCATAGTGTAAATAATGAATAGAAACTCTCGATCATGGCTGGCCCTGTCCTTGCCCTCACTTGATAGTTCACAATTGCGTATCCAGGTGCATAATGCTACCTTGCAGAGGAACCGCTGGGCTGTCCACATGCAATATTCTTTGGCATGCATCCCATGGTCAGAATCATGGATTCAAAATGAATTGTGATGGATGGTGGTCACTCTGCATGAAGATTTGTATTTGCTGCTCCCTTCAAGGAGCACAGGACAAGCCTGCCTCTGGTCTGGTTGAGTCAGTGTGGTAAAAAATATGGACTACGAAGGCATGGAATGAGAAAAGGAAAAAAAAGGGGATACCTGAGGGTGGACAACCCCTGATGGCATGCACCAAGAAAGAGGCATGTGGCAGGAGAAGCACCAAGCAGGCATCTGCAACCCAAAGGGGTGCTATCAGCTTGGGGCATGCGGACTGGTACGCATCATCACACGAGTGCAGAATCATTAAATGCGGATGTTGGAAAAGAACTTGGCCTGCCATTTTGCAGGACTTGCACTTATACACAAAAAAGGGCATATCTGTCGAAATGTCCATCCCATCCAGCCAAATAAGGAAGTTTACAAATCAGGATTAACCACCAGCTTGGTCGGTACTACCGACCTAGTAGGCTGATTGTTATGTGGCTGGTCTCCACCTGCCAATGGACTGTCCACAAATTCTCTCTTCTTGTCACCCCCTGATCCCAACAGACTTTTTTGTTTCCTTTGCTAGAGGAGGAGATGTACGGTGCTTAGGCCCATCTTGGGCCTTGAAGGTGACTCCTTTTCCTCAATTGATCATCAACATTATTTAGGGAGAGTTTCACTGCCTACATAGGGAGAGTCTCACTGCCTGAGCAAGGGAATCAAAGGCAGTCTAAAATGCATGATTTGCAACAGATAAAGGAGCCTCAACATAAAAAAGCTGGCAGAGAGGAAGCCATGCTCTGGCTTTTTCAAGTCTTCGGCAAAGTTCGCCGATCTCTAACAAAGTTCGTACTTCTTGAAGGTCTGCTAGTACAACTAATAGTAGAAACACTAGTAGCAAGTTATGAGGTGTAAGTGGGCCAGGAAAAAACAATAAGCTTATTTTCTTCCTTTATGCACATTTTATGAGCAGGCTAGATAGCACTTCTTGACTGAAGGCCTTTTCTCGTAACCCTTGTAACCCTACAAGTTGCAAGTCGTGAGTCGTACTCGGTGTTAGGTCTGGGCTTAAATCCCCTGACACCGGCACCTTCTATTTAAGCCCACGTCCATACCTGTAAGAACTGCATGACTTCAAGCCATAAAATTTCCATTCCCTTGCTGGCTGGTAGAAACGTTATAGCTTTCGGTATACCTCAACCTTGTAACCTTATCTTAAGCCCTCATCCGTCATCTATGCTTTCTGAAGATGCTTTTAGGGTAAAAAAGCATTAAGCACGCACTGCCTCCTATGGGAGACAGGCCAGATGCCTCTTTCCAAGAGTGAAGTTCAAGGTAACTTTTCTGTATAGGTTCCATGTGTTCCTTATTGAGCATGGTCAATCAAGCTAGCAAACAAGAAAGGGAGCTGTGAAGAAAATAGTACTACTTAGGCAGAGAAACGCTCCTTACATCTTTCAGGAAAAAGGGTCACCTAGGACCTGGGCACCATATGACCCCTCCACCAGCAAAGTAGAAACAACGAAGCTGTACGTTTGAGGTCTAACTGAGCACTAAGTGCTAATCACAAAAATCTGGAGCCGATGTGCACAGCTCAGCTATCATGAGCCATTTGGACATGAGTGACTTTGAACCATGATTATGTGGACAAATTGTACAAGAATGGAGAGATCGTGACCAGCTACATCCACGCGGATTTTCTGCTTAGTCATGAGGGCATACCACATACATTTCAGCTTAGAGCCCACAGAGCCGGACTGGCTGGTGGGATGATCAATAACACCCAAACAAGTTAACTCTTCCCTCTTACCTACGACGAGGTATCCCTCGTCATCTTTCGCGCACTCTCTCCAGACTCAGCCTCTCAAAACCTTCACCCCGACATCTCGGTCAGAATCTCAATGTTAAGTTGGTCCGGCTAGCCAGAGAGTCTATCCTTCGTACATGCTGCCAGCTTTATGGTACATGCAGTCTTTTGACCTCAGATCAGCCTGCAGTCTGGGCTGCCCTGCAACACCAAGCCTAGCCAGTTTTACCTCAAAACCTGCAACCATGGGGATGGTGGCGGTCAAGGATAATTAGCTGATCCCTGTAAAAATCTGCTGTTTTAGTTGCAGCAGCAAACGTCCTGCAGGTGCAAACAAGCACTGCTGCCAAGGGCTGAGTAGGACTGGCGCCCTCCCCCCCCC
>LFCJ01003496.1_pt1 | contig 11514 bp, 14 predicted proteins | sample 643141 | NCBI WGS metagenome assembly LFCJ01 (sample SAMN03766243, study PRJNA286221) | soda lake metagenome | biome: soda lake; feature: Kulunda steppe; material: water; isolation source: sample B1-Br-g2 brine of Lake Bitter-1 | place: Russia: Kulunda steppe | collected 2010-07 | reverse complement strand
CCCCCATGTGCATGTGTGCGCCTGTGTTTGCTTCGTCCAACACATGGACGTGCGCTTGCGCGCGCATGCGGCTAGGGGGCGCCTGCTCTCTTTGCGCATTGAGCAACTAAAAAGTGGAGGCAACTATAACGTGGAGGCAACAATTAAGTGGGGGCAACTATTAAGTGGAGACAACTATAAAGTGGAAGCAACTATCAAATGGGCAAATTTAGTGGAGGGGTCAAGCAGTGCCTTGGCCCAAGGCGGCCCCCTTTCCTCCAATCGATGCAGGGAGTGCTTTTGCAGCCTCAGCAGCTCGGCTTCTCCTCTCGCATCGGGCAAGCCTCGGGCAGCACGCCCCGCGCACCAGGGGCTTAGCGGGCGCATGGCCGGCAGCAAACAGCGCATCCCCACCTGCGCTGGCCATGGGCTCGTTCCACATGCTCACGCGCTACCACCTGCCACGCTCCGCTGACACGCTTCAGCTGACACGCTTCAGCTGACACGCTTCAGCTGACACGCTGTTTGGCTGGAGAACGACAGCCCTGCTCATCCCTGATGCACCGGCACCGTCCGGAAATGGAGGCCCTGCTCATCCCTGATGCACCAGCTCCGTCCAGAAATGGAGGCCCTGCTCCCCTGCTCCCCGACCTCACCTGCTCCGCCTTGGCAAGCGCGGCCTGCTCCCGTTCCGCCTCTGTCTGCACCCAGTGCATATACTCCACGGGCGGCAGGTAGCACTCGCCAGGCCTGCAGGGCACGCTTGCACGGGCCAGACATGTGACGTGAGTGCCTGCACCCGGTGCATACATTCCAGTGGCCAGACGTGGTGCAAGGCGCAGGCTGCCTCTCCCTGCCGCGACTTTTTTGCGTGGTGCAACCTGCCTCTCCCTGCCGCAAGCCCTGTCTGTGTGTGCCTAGCGCTGGACGAGGAACCCCTCTCCGGCATCGGATACCTGCACCGTCCATCCCTCCATTTATTTTTGCAACTCCTTTCTGCAGGTGGACCGCACTGCTTGAAAAAAAGATTGCACCGCTGAGACAGACTGCACCACTGAGCAAGGCCATGCTGTCAAGCTTCACCGCCGCGCAAGACCGCACGGCTGAGTGAGACCAAAACGTTCAGCACAGGACCGCCCTGATGAGCGAGACCATGCTGCGGAGCTATGTCCAACTGCTGAGCAATATCCAAGTGCTGAGCAATACCCAACTGCTGAGCAATACCCAACTGCTGAGCGAGGCCCAACTGCTGAGCGAGGCCCCACTGCTGAGCGAGGCCCCACTGCTGGGCCAATCCTTGCGTTGCCCAGCCTTCCCTTTCCTGGACTCCCCGTCACGATGGGCGTGTGCCGCACCAAACTTGGATCATGGCATCACGGCACCATGTGGCATCACGGCGTGTGCCGCACCAAACTTGGATCATGGCATCACGGCACCATGTGGCATCACAGTGTGTGCCGCACCGAGCTTGGACCATGGCATCGTGGACTGCCTGTCACGCCAGACTCGTGCCGTGCCTGACAAGCGCTGCACGCCACACCCTGCTGCCATGACCGCGCGTTGGCTGCAGCATCCTTAAAGCCCAATGGCCACAGCTGCTTGCTGCTACATGCTCCTGATCCAACGGCCACAGCTGCTTGCTGCTCAATGCTCCTGACTCAATGACCACAGCTGCTTGCTGCTCAATGCTCCTGATCCAACGGCCGCAGCTGCTTGCTGCTCAAAGCTCCTGACTCAATGACCACAGCTGCTTGCTGCTCAATGCTCCTGATCCGACGGCCATTGCTGCTTGCGACTCAATGCTCCTGACCCGACGGCCACAGTTGCTTGCTACTCAATGCTCCTGATCTGACGGCCACTGCTGCCTGCCACCGACGGCCTGATGGCCTGTTCTGAAGGCCACTGATGCTTCCGGCTGATGCTGCTGATGCTTGCACCTGATGCTTTTGGTGCCCTCCTGGTTTGAAGACCGCTGGTGGCCATGTTGCTGGGGCTGTGAGGCCGCAGGTGTGAGAAAGGCATGAAAGCTGAGGCGGCAAGGACTGTTGCTGCACGTTTGATTAGGTACTTTTGCATCCACCGGCAGGTGTTCCTGCCCTTTTTGCCACGGTCAGTTATGGGTGCCCTTGCACTGTGGCCTGCCGATGCTAATGAACTCTTGTAGTGAAAAGGCGCCCTTGCGCTGTGGCCTGCCGTTGCTCGTGCCCTTTTTCCCATGGTCAGTCATGGGCGCCCTTGCGCTGTGGCCTGCCGTTGCTCATGCCCTTTTTCCCATGGTCAGTCATGGATGCCCTGGCACTGTGGCCTGCCGGTGCTCCTGCCCTCTGCCCATAGTCAGTCACGACTATGCCCTCTGCCTATGGTCAGTCACGAGCAACCTCATACTCACCGGCCGCTGCTCCTGCACTTTTCGTAGTCCTGGATCCGGGACAGCAGCGCGGACCGCACTTGCGCAGGCAACCTGTTGTTGTCGGCCTGCGCACACAAGCACACAAGCGCATGCGCGCATGCGCAGCCCCTCTGTTTGCTCACGGGCAACCCACTCAGCAGCTGCAACACGCACTGCCTTGTGTCAGCACCAATGCGCACCTAGCAGCGCAGTCCAGCAGCAACAAGCCAGCGACTGCACTGGAGGAGCATGTCATCGTGGCAGGCAGCTGGCTCATGCAGTGCATGCTGTCTGTGCACAGCTGCCCCCCCAGCAGAACGTGCTAAAAGTCCATGCACAGTGCGAGTGCAGCATAGGCACTGCATGGGCATGCCATACGCACTGCCTGCCCACACCAGCCCAGCCTGTAGTCTGTATGTGTCAAACACGTGTGCCACACACAGCCTATGCACAGCGTTATGCGCTGCATGCATGCAGCATGGAGCGCGGCATGTGCCAAGCGCGTGCCAAGCCAGCGGCACATGCATCAAGTGTGCAGAATGGAGCCAGAAACAGTGAACCACATGTCGGTCAGTCTGGGGCAGCACGAGCTGGAGCTTGAATACCACACCTTGAACACCACGCCTTGAATACCACGCCTTGAATACCACGCCTTGAATATCACGCCTTGTATACCGCGCCTTGAATACCATACCTTGAATACCACGCCTTGAATACCACACTTTGAAAACCACTCCTTGAATACCACGCCTTGAATACCACACCTTGAGTTCCATGCCTTGAATGCCACACCTTGAATACCACACCTTGAATACCATGCCTTGAATACCAAGTTCACGTGCCCCAGGTGCTTTTGAAGATCGCACACTTGCTTGGGTCTTTCAACACCAAACCCACCTCTCCAGGACATTGAACACCCCACCCCACCCCACCACCCCACACCCCCTCAGGTCCTTGAGCACCCAGCAAACTGGTCCGGGAGATCGAACAAAACGTACTTGCTCAAGCATGTGCTTGAACACCAGGTACTTGAGGTGTGGGCGCAGGGCAGTCACATTGGCGCGCGTGAACCAGCGCCGAGTGAGGAAGTCAGGCTGGAGGGGCACAAGGCTGGGCTGGCATTGGAGGTGAGGTTGCATGGTGCCTGCGTGTGTGCACATGTGAGTTTATTTGTGCATGTGTGCGTGCATGAGGTTGCATGGTGCCTGCGTGTGTGCACACGTGAGTGTATTTGTGCATGTGTGCGTGCATGAGTCCACACACGTGACTCTGGATGGGTGTGTTTGCACAGGTGTTGAGGGAAAGCAGCCGCAAAAGGCTCATTTAAGAGTCTGAGACCATAGGAAGTGTGCTCGTCGCAACCAAAGCGCCCTGCCCCCGCACAGATACACACACACCTCTTGCGCTGAGACCACGGCGTGTGCTCGTCGCAACCAAGGGGCCTTGCCCCCCCGCACACACACTCACACACACACCTCTCTTGCGCACGCCCTCCTGGGGAGGGAGCTGGCGCATGGTCACACGCAGCGGGTCCCCGTGGCAAAAGAACTCGACGTACGCAAGCACAAAGAGGCCGCAGTCGCACAAGTTGTCCTGGCGCGGGACGGTGTTGATGCGCCGTTGAGGGCACTCCTGGAGGGTATGCGCATGTGTATGTTTGCGCGTCTGCACGCGCCAGTGTACGTTGTGGATGATGGCATTGCAAGCATGGAACTCAATGTAGAGAGGATGATGCCAGTGTACGTTGTGGATGATGGCGTTGCAAGCATGGAACTCATTGTAGAGAGGATGATGCCAGTGATCGTTGTGGATGATGGCGTTGCAAGCATGGAACTCATTGTAGAGAGGACGATGCCAATGTGCCATCGGGGGCACGCCTGGAATGTGTGTGTCTATGCGCGCGTGTGTGTGTGCATGCGCAAACGTGTGTGTGTGTGTGCATGTCTGACCGCTTGCATGTGCCAGTGTATGCTTTGGATGGCATTGCAGGCACGGAATAGAACTCATTGTGTGGAGATTGCTGCTGATGCACTGGTAGGGGTTTCTTGATGTGTGTGTGTGTTTGCTTTTGCATGTGTGGGCATGTGTGTTTGCAGCAAAGCATGCGCATTGTTTCCTCCCCCTCACTTCCTGTCCTTCCACATCTCTCTTTCCCCCCCCCTTCTCGTCTCTTTTACCCTCCCCTCTCTTGTCTCTCCTTCCTTCTCTCCCTCTCTTGCATCCCCCCATCCTTTTCTTCTCACGAACCCTGGCATTTATAAAGGGCGCATACAGCTGCAAGCCCTGGGAGCAGAGACACACTTTTTTACACACGCACACACACCTTTGCATTTGTGAAGGGCAGGTACTGCTGCGAGCCCTGAGAGCCAGCTTGCTGCTGCTCCTGCTCCTGCTGCCAGGCATGGGGCACACTCCCCACAGCCCTGGCAGCCTTGTGGCGCCACTCATGGTGCAAGTAGCTGCGCAGTGTGCTGCAGACGGTGTCGGAGTCATGGCCCCCTGGAAGGTGTGTGTGCGTGTGCGTGTATGTCAGTATGTGATTGAGGCTGTATTTGGTGCAGGGAGCATTGTGAGGGGGGAGGGCTGGCAGGACGGAACTTGGGCGCGGCTGTGCACGCACTGATGCAGGCACATGAGGGAGGGGTTCGGGCCTCTGGCTGGTATGAAACTCGTGGATTGCCTGGCGTCAAGACAAGCATGGGCTCAAGGAAGATGCCTTCACGCATCCCTTGCTTCCTTGACAGCAAAGTCAGGTGAGGCTCCCGCATCACCCATAACCCCACCGTCACTTCACAGCCAAGACGCAGGGCGCGACGGCCCCAGCATACACCCTCTGCCCCAAGCTCCATCACAGCCAAGACGCAGGGCGCGACGGCCCCTGCACCACCCATGCTTTCCCTGGCATTCTGAGACACTGCAAGCAGCCCAAGAGCTGAGTGCAGTGCTCTGCTCCCCTGGCGCCACCCCCGCTCCTCACCTTCCACAGAGTCCAGGTGCTGGATGTAGGGCGTCACGTCCTGTCCCTACCACCCCCTACCCACCATCCCTCGCTTCCTACCCCCTCACCTCCCACCCCTCACCTTCCATGGAGTCCATGCCCTCTCCCTTCCACCTCTCACTGTTTAACCCCCCACCTTCCATGAAGTCCAGGTGCAGGATACCGGGCGTCACGTCCTCTCCCTACCACCCCCTACCTACCATCCCTCACTTCCTACCCCCTCACCTCCCACCCCTCACCTTCCATGGAGTCAAGGTGCAGGATACAGGGCGTCACGTCCTCTCCCTGCCTCCCCCCCACAGCCCCAGGGTGGCACACAATGGCTAGGCTCCAGTGCAGCGTGTCGTGTATGGGGATCAGCAGGTAGTCCTTGGCAAAAATATCCACCCTCTGCAGCCAAACCAAAAGCCAGGCAGCGCAGCGCGTGCTGGGTGGGAAGAGAAAGAAGTCCTTGGCAAGGGTGCCCACACTCTGCAGCCAAGCCAAGAGCCAAGCAGCGCAGCGTGTGTTGAATGAGGGCCACCTGGAGGTCCTCAGCAAAAAAGCACGCCCACCTCCTGTCTGTAGGGCCGGCATTTTGTGTGGTGGGGCCGTCCTCGCCCCACCTCCAGCCACCTGCATCAGCATGCTCACACACATTGGGCCCCACACCCACCTTTGTCCACTTGCTCACACGTTCATAGTCCTTTTGGGCTTTCAGGGCTTGAGTGGCTGAGGTGCCCTGGCTCCCCTGCTGCCCTCCTCCCCCTTTGGCCCCACTCTTGCTTTGCCCCAAGAAATTGCTGAAGCTGCTCAGGGTGCTTGAGATGAACCCTAAGCTGCCTGCGCACAGACACGAGGTTCCCAAAGCTGGTCTGGGTGTTTGAGGAGAACCCTAAGCTGCCAGCACACAAACACAAGGTTGCCGTAGCTGCTCAATTTGCTTGAGAAGAGAGAGAAGGTGACTGCTGATGCTGCTAAGGGTGTTTGAGAAGAGCATCAACTCATAGGGCCTATGACTCTTGTGAAGCCTGCAGGTCCATTACAGGATATTGATGAAGCCTTGGCCACCTGCATAGGTTTGGCCTCAAGAGCGTGGCAAGGCCTGCACCTGGGGAGGGGCCCTCCTGAGGGGCCGAGGCCGGCAGCTTCTCGGTGAGCTTCTTGTAGAAGAAGGAGTTGAAGAAGTAGAAGCGGCCCCGGGACTGTTCCGGCAGTGAGCGCTCAATAACCCTGCGTAGCGTGTGGGGGCAGCGCAGCATGTGTGTATGTGTATGTGTGTGTGTGACCCATATAGCTGGGAGGGGCGGGGGCCTGCGCACATGCTGAAGTGCTTGAGGAGGGGTGGCAGGGCAGCGCAGCGTGCGCGATTGTAGAGTGCGCCTGCAGCAAACGGCTGTGGGATGAGGCAGGGCAGCATGAGCGTGCACATGGTTGCGAGCTGCGCCACCTACGAGCAACAAGAGAAGGCGCACCTGGCCATTTTATGGCCTGGTGCAGCAGCCTTGTGGACACAGGGCGTAGGGTCTGCGTGCAGGAGTGCTTGGTTTGCGTCCATCAAAGTACCCAAAACGAGACAGCGGCAAGGTGACATTTGCCTAGGGGGGCGATGCAGCCCGGCACGACCCTGCACACGCCGCGCAGGCAGCATGAACAGGATTCACAGGGGTCCGAGCCAGCCGGGCGCGGTCCTAGCACGTGCAGCGCAGGCGGCATGCACCGCGGACAGCAGCGCAGCTCGCGCGAGCGCGCACGACAAGATGCGGCGCACAGCAAGGAGCACCGCGCGCGTGTGTGCACAAATAAAGAAGCGGCGCAGGGCGGGCACACCGCACGAGCCGCACGGCCGGCATGGGTCCGGGGGGACGGGGCTGTGCTGCGCTGCCCTGCGCTGTGCTGTGCTGCAGCCCAACGCTCCGCCCGGGGTACGCGTGGGCATAGCCAAAAGGCGGCGCGCGGCTGAAAAGGAAAGAGGGAGTACGTAGGAAGCGACGCAGGCAATGGAGAGACTCCCGGCATCAACTAAGCCTGGCGCACGCGTCAGGCACACAAAAGGGTACGGCACCTGGCCCCCGAGCAGCCCTGTTGCGACCCTGAGGAACATGCAGGTGAAGGGGCGCGCCAGGCAGCAGCTTGCGGGGGCGAATGCATGCTAGGGCAAGGGCATGCCAGGGCAGGGGCGTGCCAGGGCAGGGGCATGCCAGGGCAGGGGCTGGCATGGCCAGGGTATAGAATCGTGGGAGATGGAAGCGCGGCAGTGCTGCGACGCAGCATGGGAAAGGGCAATGGGAGCACGCCTCGAAGGGGCACCTGACCCCCTTTAGACCACTCTGGCAGAGGGGAGGCAGTCAGGGTAGTGCACGCCACAGCCACCGTGCCAAGGGCCGTGCGCCTGCAGGTGGCCGACCCTCTGGCTTGCAACCTTGCGGAATGCTGAGGACCGTGCGCTCGCGAGCGGCCGACCCTCTGGCTTGCAGCCTTGCCAGATGCTGGGGCCGCAACCCATCGACTGCCAGACCACCAGACCGCCAAACCCACACACGTACTCGCACGCTGTGTGTGCACCCGCGCGTCCCCCAGCCACAGCTCCTGGAGGCCCTACCGCAAGTAGAAGTCCATGATGGTGTCGTTCAGGAACGCGTCCTCCTCCAAGCGCTCCAGGTCGATGGCATGCACCTGTATGTGGTGCCAGCACCGCACGCAGCGACCGGGTGGCGCGCGCGTTCGCGTTCTCCGTCAGGACTCTCGGAGATGAGGCCATGCGGCTTCATCAGGATTGCATTGGCATGCTGCCCCACTGGCATGCGGCTTTGCTGGCACGCGGCTCCACTGGCATGGGGCTTCATTTCAATTGCATTGGCATGCAGCCCCACTGACACGCGGCCCCACTGGCATGCAGCCTTGCTGGCATGCAGCTTCATTTTAATTGCATTGGCATGCAGCCCCACTGACATGCGGCTTTGCTGGCACGCGGCTCCACTGGCACGGGGCTTCATTTAAATTGCATTGGCATGCAGCCCCACTGACACGCGGCCCCACTGGCATGCAGCCTTGCTGGCATGCAGCTTCATTTAAATTGCATTGGCATGCAGCCCCACTGGCATGCAGCTCCACTGGCATGCGGCTTCATTAGATCGTATTAAGGCATGCGGCCCCACTGGCATGCGGCTCCACTAGCATGCGGCCCCACTGGCATGCGGCCCCACTAGGATGGAGCTGTATTAGTATAATGGGGTGTGCCTGTGTCCACAGGTGTGCCTGTGTGGAGCTGTATTAGTATAATGGGGCGTGGCCTGTGTGGAGCTGTATTAGTATAATGCTTGCACAAGCAGGGCAGGTTCAGGCGTGGCCTGCGCATGGGGGGCTTTATGGGGTAGCACACAGAGGCAGGGAGAGTAAGCAGCCTGATGCCGAACAGGCACACACCCTAAGGGCCAAGGACTCGTGGGCTCCTCCAGCCCACGCCTTCTGGACTCATGAATTCCTTCGGCCCTTGTTTTCTTGCCTTACTATTCCTCAAGCACCCGAGTCGGCTCCCGCCCTCGCCTCCGCACCGGCCGCACCACGCACCTGCATCGCGCGCGCGCTGTCGTCTGGAGGGTACATGAAGGACAGGCCCTGCAAGCAGAGCCGTGCAGGGGAGAACTGCTGTGCCCTGCCTGCACCGCGCGAGCAGCATGGCCTCGTGGGAGAGGCCCGAGAAGGGGCGCGGCCCAGCATGGGAAAAAGGGCTGCAGGCGGGACCAGCCTGAGGAGGGACAACCCATTGGATGTCCCTGGGGTTTGCAAGCCTGAGCAAGGTCCGCCACATGCTCAGTCTGTGAGGGGCACACACACTCTATGCAGGTGGTGCCAAAGCAGGTGTCCATGCCATATGGGTGGTGCACAAGCAGGTGTCCATGCCATTTAGGTGGTGCACAAGCAGGTGTCCATGCCATTTGGGTGGTGCACAAGCAGGTGTCCATGCCATATGGGTGGTGCACAAGCAGGTGTCCATGCCATATGGGTGGTGCACAAGCAGGTGTCCATGCCATATGGGAGGTGCACAAGCAGGTGTCCATGCCATATGGGTGGTGCACAAGCAGGTGTCCATGCCATATGGGTGGTGCACAAGCAGGTGTCCATGATATGGGTGGTGCACAAGCAGGTGTCCATGTCATATAGGTGGTGCACAAGCAGGTGTCCATGCCATGGGTGGTGCACAAGCAGGTGTCCATGCCATGGGTGGTGCACAAGCAGGTGTCCATGCCATATGGGTGGTGCACAAGCAGGTGTCCATGCCATATGGGTGGTGCACAAGCAGGTGTCCATGCCATACGGGTGGTGCACAAGCAGGTGTCCATGCCATGGGTGGTGCACAAGCAGAGGTGTCCACGCCATATGGGTGGTGCACAAGCAGAGGTGTCCACGCCATATGGGTGGTGCACAAGCAGAGGTGTCCCTAGTGTCCACGCAGCAAAGAGGCCCCTCCGCTGCTCGGGACAGCTTGAAGCATGATGAAGCAAGGCGTGCACCATCCGCGTGGCATGTCGTGCATGATGCGTGAGGCAAGGCATGCATGGTGCGCAGAGCATGATGGCACGACGGGCAGAGCACCAGCACGTGCAGTGCATGGTGCATGGCTCAGATAGGACACCCCGAGACGCTCTAGTGGCTTGTAGGTAGAGGGCGGCGCATGGTGCGCTGAAGGGCGCAGCCCCCCCCTTCAATTAGAGGACAGACACCGCGTGTGCATGCTGGAGGCCCCTCTCCACCCTCCACGATGCTGCATGTCGCTGCGCTGTGTGTTACTGTTGTGTGTGTGCACATTTTTGACCCCATGCAGAAAGCCTGCAGCGCCCTCACCCTGGACAGCTGTGTCTGTGAGTGCATGAGAAAGTGCGTGTGCATGAGCATGTATGTGTAAGTGTGTGCATGAGCATGTGTGTGTCAGTTTGCGCATGAGCATGTGTGTGGAAGTGTGTGCATAAGCATGTGTGTGTATGTGTGTGCATGAGCACGTGTGTGCGCGCGAGCAGAATGTCTACTGCGCCCTCACCCTCAGTGGCTTGCTGCATGCATGAGCATGTGTCAGTGTGTGTGTGTGTGTGTGTGTGTGTGTGTGTGTGTGTGTGTGTGTGTGTCTGTGAGTGTGTGTATGTGTCTGTGTGTGTCTGTGAGTGTGTGTGTCTGTGAGTGTGTGTGGTTGTCTGTGAGTGTCTGTGAGTGTGTGTGTGTCTGTGAGAGTGTGTGCGCACAGAAGGCTTGCAGTGACCTCACCCTGAACAAATCCTTGCGTGCATGTCCACATGCATGTGTGTGTGCATGTGCATGCGTGTGTGCAGGCAGGAGGCCTGTCGCATCCTCGCCCTTGCCAACGCTGTGTACGTGCAAGTGCATGTGACACTCACCCTGAACAGCACAGCATCCGACACCACGTGCATTGTTTGGGGCAGCTGCTCCGCGCCCCTGTCCCTACGACGCCTCTTACACCTCGACCCCCCCGCCCCCTCCCCGCCCTCGCCGCTGCCCACGTCACTTGCACCCTCTACCACCGCTGCCGCTGCGGCTGCCGCTGCCTCCTGCTTCTCCCTCAGGAACCGCTCCCTCCGCTCGTGCTGCACCTGCCGCTGCTGCTCCTGCAAGTTCAGCTGCGCCTGCTCCTGCTGCAGCGCCTGCTCCTGCTGCTGCGTCCGCTCTTGCTGCTGCTGCTGCTGCTGCTGCTGCTGCTGCCCGTCCTGCTGCTGCTGCTGCTGACTTGACAGCGACCCCTGCAAGCTCTGCTGTGCCCGACAGTGCTGCTGCTCCTGCCCGTCCTCCTGCTGCTGCTGCTGCTGCTGCTGACTTGACAGCGACTTGTGCAAGCTCTGCTGCGCCTGACAGTGCTGCTGCTCCTGCCTGGCCTCCTGCTGCTGCTGCTGACTTGGCGGCGGCTCGTGCAAGCTTTGCTGCGCCCGACAGTGCTGCTGCTGTTGCCCGTCCTCCTGCTGCTGCTGCTGCTGCTGACTTGGCAGCGACTTGTGCAAGCTCTGCTGCGCCTGCTGGGACACACAGGGGGAGGCCAGCGACTCCCGCGTCCTTTCCTGCTGCACCCCACACTCGTTCTTCAGCTGCTGCTGCTGCTGCTGCTGCTGCTGCTGCTGCTGCTGCTCATTCCTCCCACCCCCCTGCAATGCCCCCTCCGCCCCCT
>LFCJ01003495.1_pt1 | contig 11515 bp, 14 predicted proteins | sample 643141 | NCBI WGS metagenome assembly LFCJ01 (sample SAMN03766243, study PRJNA286221) | soda lake metagenome | biome: soda lake; feature: Kulunda steppe; material: water; isolation source: sample B1-Br-g2 brine of Lake Bitter-1 | place: Russia: Kulunda steppe | collected 2010-07 | reverse complement strand
TTGGGTCCCACTCCTCGCAGGCGTCCATGTCGTCCATTTCCTCGTCGTGTCGCGTACAGTACGGCGTCATCCCCCTCGAGGAACGGACGTACTCGAAGTGCGTACAGTTCCCACAGTATCTGTCGGCTGGCTTTTGCGGTCCCGGCCCGTCGACGATTTCGGCGTCGGTCCCGGGGGGAGACCGGATCTCCCGGGTCGTCGAGCCACCGTCGCCGGTCGGCTCGGGCGCTGGCGACGGGGTGACGCCGGCGTCGACGGGGGTCGATCCCCCACTCGAGTCGTCGGTCCCTATCTCACCGTCCGGGGTTTCCCCGAGGAATCCGACGCTTCCGAGACCGCTCGAGCCGTCGACTTCGACGATTTTCGTCTTCCCGCGGCGGGTGACGTTCATCTCGACTGTCCCTCCGGGATCGTTGCGGGTCTTGAAGTTGGCGACGGCGACGAACAGACACCAGAAGGCGATACAGAGCCCGAGGAGGTAGACCGCCGACACCTGGAGGGTGAGCTCGTCGCCGTGGCCACGCCAGTGGTGGGGATAGGCGTGTGAAAAGAGGACGACGCCGAGCAGACAGATGGTCGACCCGATGGCGGCCGCAGCACGGACGGTCCTGCCGGCGGGCAGGACGGTGAAGACGCCGACGAGGACGGCGGGGACGCCGAGCCCGGCGAGGATTCCGGCCCACCTGATCGCGCCGAACTCGTCGCCGACCAGCGGGGAAAAGAGGTCGGTCGTCGCGACGACGACGGCCACGACCGCGAGCGTCGCCCCGAGGACGACGAGTCCGGCTCCCGCGTACAGCCGGCGGAGGCTCGACACCTCACGTTCGTTCGATTCGTAAACCTCCGTCAGGCTTGTCATACGGGAGCCGTTCGTGCCCGTCACACAAAACGGTATGTCAGACACCTACCACCGAGCGGAGAGGTACGGCCGCCTCGAACAAACGAAAGCTTGAATCGCCGACCCGACGAACGTGTAGCCATGACCGACGAGGAGGAGTCTGAATCGGAAGTCACCCTCGGCGAAAAGACGCCCGTCGACGGTGCACCGCTCGCCCGCGTCACCTCACGACTGACCTGGCCGAAGGCGGTAAGCGAGATCGACGACCTCGAGGGCGACAGCGTCGTCCGAACCCCGGACGGGCCACGTGAACTCTCGGAGATCCTCGCGGACGTAGACGAGCCCTACTTCGAGCGCCGCCAGGCGTTCGAGGCCACAGTCCGTGACGTGATCGGGCCGGGACCCGTCCGGACCGCAGAGTAAGCGTGGCGGGCCAGGGGGTCTCTGCTGGCGTCCGCTGGCTCCGGCGACGACTGGCCTCCCTGACCTGGGTACAGCGGTCGCTACTCGTCGGGGCCCTGTTGACCGTCCTGTGGACCAACCTCGTCCAGTCGGGGTTGACGAACCGACTGCTCTACGACGGCCTCTTTCTGTTCGTCGGGCCGCTCGCACTCGCCGTGACCCACGGGAAACGGATCGGCTGGCGAATAAATCGGGTCGCGATCAGAAACGCCGTCTTGCTCTCGCTTTTCGTCCTCCCGTTTTACCTTGTCGGCTCGACCCTGCCGACGATCCGGGCGTACTACCCGATGTGGGAGACCTCGGCCGCCCCCGCGGTGTTCGTCCCACACGCGATCCAGCTGTTTTTCCTCGCACTCGCCGCCGAAACCTACTACCGCGGGTTGCTCTGTGTCGGCGTCAAGGACATCGGGTTCAAGGCCGTCTTCATCAGCCCCGTCGTCTACATGTTCCACCACTGGGGGAAACCACCCATCGAGTTCCTGCTGTCGGGACCGACGGACGTCCTCTTTGGCGCAGTCGACTACAAGTCGAACTCGATTCTCCCCTCGGTGATCGCCCACGGCGCGGGACTCGTCTTGCTCGACTGGCTCGTCCTCCACGACCCGCTTTTCGATCCGACCCCGCTGCTTCGTCACCTCGAGTGGCTCCCGATCCCGCTGTGATCACCCGTGCACGCTTTACTCCGTGCCTCCGTATCGCTGCCCCTGAGCCTTCCGATCGGTCCAGCCCGCCTCGACCCCGAAGACTACGGCGAGAGAGACACAGTCCTCGAGATAGACCACGAGGAAGCGATCGAACACGTCCGTGAGGTGTGTCTCGAGGTCGGCTTCGGGATCCCCGTCGGGTTCTCGCTTTCGGAGTTGCCGAACGGGAAAGTCGACGCCGACCGCGACCTCTCCTACGTCCTCGGGGCCTTTGACGTCCTCCACACGACTGATGTCGTGGGCTTTCTCCTGTTTTTCCTGTAAGCGGTGTGGTCCGGACGTGTCCCCAGCAAAGGTTTAACTCCGCTCGAGGCGACCCTACTGACGAGAGATGGATTCCGACGAGACCGACGAGCACCCGGTAGACGGTTCCGGCAGTCCCGGAGACGGGGGGTCGGGATCGTCCGCCGACCCGGCCGACGGTGTCAGAGAGACCGCGATCGAGGAAGTCGACGCACGGATCGTCGATCTACTCGCGTGGATCCTCGATACGGAAACGCGGGCGAAGATATACATCCACCTGCTTGCGAGCCCCGGCAGTACGTCCGAGGAGGTCGCCACGGGGACCGGACTCTACCCGAGTACGGTCCGGGAGGCACTCGCCGAACTCCACGACGAGGAGAAAGTGACCCGGGAAAAACGCGCGAGCGAGGGTGCGGGGAACAACCCATACGAGTACACGGCGATCCAGCCGAGCGAACTCGTCGGCGGCGTCGTCGACCAGGTCCAGACGGAACTGAACACGATCTTCACCCTGGACCGGGTCATAGACCGGGAGGACCCCGACGACGGCTTCGAACACGACGAGCCCGTGACGATCACGGTCGACTCCCTCGAGGAAGAACGGGGAGAGGACGCGGCGTGATACCGTCTGACGGGCCCGCGTGACGATTCTCGCCCCCGTCCGGCGGGGACCGTTCACGACGTACGTCCGGGAGTGTGCTACCGTCAGGTCGCCTCGAGGATCGTCGGTCGCTCGAGTTCACAGTCGCCGTCGACGCTCTCGACGCGGTCTGTCGGCCAGTCGCCGGAGTCGGTAAGCACCTCGAACCCCTCGTCGGTCACGAGGACCGTGTCTTCGCTTTTGGCGCCCTGTACCGTCGGGTTCCAGGCGTAAGCCATCGGCGTTTCGACGGGGTCGTCGGCCCCCGGGGTGGCGATCCACTCCCGGCCGGCAAAGCCCGCGGCACCGCCCTGGTGGTGGCGCTCCCACTCACCCTCGTATCCGAGGTCGGCGTAGGCGTCCTGAACCGCACTGAAGACGTCCCCCGCGGTCCCGTTCTCCGTTGCCACTCGCTGTGTCGCTGCCAGGGCCGTCGTCTCGACACGGGTCGTGAGCTCGTGGCGGTCCTCGAGGCCCTCCGGCGGGTCGAAGGCGACGGTCCGGGTACAACTGGCGTGAAGGCCGTGACGCTCCGCGGTGACCGAGACGAGAGTGTACCCGCCGAGTTCGGCCTCCGTCGGCGTGTAGTGGCGATACTTCCCGGCGCGTTCGGCCCCGCCGACGAGGACGACGGGTGCCTCGATCCCCCGCGCCGAGAGCGCGACCGACAGCGCCGAGGCCACCTCGTGTTCGGTATCCGCGGGCCGGAGTTCCCGACAGACCGACTCGACGGCGACGGCCGTCTCCTCGCCGAGCCGGCGGTATCGCCTGACATCGTCGTCGGTCAGGGGCTGGCACAGCTTCGAGAGGTCGACGCGGTCGAACCCGGGAACGTCTACGTCGGCGGCCGCGGGTCCGTCGACCGCGTCGGCGAGCGCTGCCGGGAGCGAGCGCTCGTGCCACGGAAAGCACTCGACCTCGGCGTCTACGTCCGGCAGTTCCTCTCGGGCGATACGCGTTGTCTCGATCGTGCTCGTCAGGACGCGGGGACGGTCCCCGTCGTAGCCGACCGCGGCGACACCGTACTCGGAGGCCCGGTCGACGACGTTCGATCCACCAGTGAGCCACGCGAAGGCGTTCGGTCGAGCGAACCAGACCGACGACAGGTCCTCCTCGGCGAGGTACGCCTCGAGACGCTCGAGTTTCTCCATACGCGGGATCCGATCGGTGTGGTCTTGAATCCGACGGAGCCCCCTCCCATCTGGTGGGAACGACTCGGATGAGCTAAGTAGGCCCCATCCTAACGACCGTCAAGACCGTGTCGTACGACAGTTACACCCCTGGATCGCCCGACAGTTCGTTGATCGATCGGTTTGGGTTCTCCCATCTGCTCACGACGACGATCGTGCTCATCACGGCGACGATCCTGCTCGGCGTCGCGACGAGAACCTACGGTGCGGGACTGGCCTGTGACGCCAACTGGCCGTTCTGTGATGCCGGTCCGTACAACCTCTTCCCGGCGAGCATTCCGAGCTTCTGGGAGTGGATCCACCGATTCGTCGCGATGTTCGCGGGCTTCGCGATCGTCGGTACCGCGATCGCCGCCCTCCTGAACTCGAGTATCAGCCGCCGCGTGACCGGCGCCGTCGTCCTCGGGATGCTGTTGACGCCCGTCCAGGTCTACCTCGGTGCCGAAACCGTCCTCGGCTACACACTCGGGATCCTGAACCTGCACTTCTGGACGGCCGTCCTGATCTTCGTCCTGTTCGCCTACGCGACCGTGCTCGTCTGGATGTCCCGCCTCGGGGCGCGTCACGTCACGGCGGCGCTTGGCGTCGGACTGCTCACCGTGCCCCTCCACGTCGGCTTCAGTTCGGTGTTCCTCGGCGACATCACTCAGTACTCCGCGGGCGTCCAGACGGCACAGTACGCCGTCACGCTCGCGCTGTTCGGGATCGTCACCCTCGTCTCGATGGTCGGCCGACGGCGATTCGACGACACCCGGACTGTGGTCGTGCTCACTGCGACGCCGGTGCTCGCGGCGCTCGTCGTCGCCTTCGGCCGCCACGCGCTCATCACGTTCCCCTCGACGATCGCGTTCCGGAACGTGCTCACCGGGTTGCACCTCCTCTCGGCGGCCGTCCTCTTCGTCGTCTTCGCACTCGCGATCCGGCTGACGCGTGGTGAATCGACGGCCGGGAGCCCGACCTGAGCGCTCTTTTCGACGTCAGCCGGTAAGTACGACAACGGCGGTAGCTCCCAGAACAGTGAGGACGCCGCCGGTGAGAAACAGGTAGTTCGCCGTCGGGTTCGCCGCGGGCGTCAGGTCCAGCGTGTAATGGCGGTCGGAAACCGGCCAGAACGGCCGGACCCCCATCGGCGTGATCACGTCCGCGAGCAGGTGTGAGACGATCGAGAGCGTGCCGACGGCGAACGCGAACCCGAGGAGCCCGAGCGACGGCGTGAGACCCACGGGACCGGCAAACGCCGCCGTCGTCACCGCGAGGACCACGCCCACGAGGGCGGCGAACGGAAGCGAGTGGGTCGGCCCACGGTGGGCGACGCCCGGCAACACTTCGTCAATGTCCGGCAGCGTCGATAGCGCGACGGTGGCCACGAGGCCCGCTGTCGCGACCGAGACGTTCCACTCGAGGGCGACGCCGACCCCGAGTGGCGCGTACGCCACCATCGAGACGCCGGCGTGCCCGGCTCGATACATTACTCCGTGAGAGGTGACTGCAAATGATAAGTCCTTCCCCCGGCCGGAGAGTTAACACACCGGCCGTCTATCGAAACACTGGCATCCGCCGGGGGGTTCTCCGTCAGTACTTTGGCTCCGCGCCCGTGGTCTCGTAGACTTTCTCCATCAACTCGTCGCGCTCGCGCTGCCAGTCTCCCAGACCCTCGGGACTCGAGGGATAGTCCTCGTAGTGAGCGAGGATCTCGTCGGCGCGCTGTTTCGTCTTGTACATGTTCCAGATCGTATCCCAGTGGCCGCGGCTTTTGATCAGCGCCTCGAGTTTGAACTTCAGGCCCATACTGGTACTGCCCGAGTAAAGCGCCTCGGAGAGTTTGTCCCCGGGGATCGTCGCGAGCAGACCCGTGAGGTCGTCGATGTCGGCACCGATCGTGAGGATGTTGTAGACGTCTAAAGCGGCGTAGCGACCGCCGTAGTGGTCCATCACGCGTTCGTTGTACGGCCAGAGGACGTCCTCGTCGATCTCACCACGTTCGAGCCCTTCGATGATCTGTTCGCCCGCGTACTCGCCGGCATAGGCCGCTCCGGCGATCCCCCCGCCGGTGGTCGGGTTGACGTGGGCGGCGGCGTCGCCGACGGCGACGTAGCCGGGATGGGTCGCCGAATCGTAGGGGCGACGCGTCGGGAGGGCCGCACCGAGTTTGTCCTTGACCGTCGCCCCCTCGAACTCGGGTCGGTTCTCGAGGTCCCGTTTCAACCCCTCGACGAGTTTCATCGGCTCTTCGGTCATCTGGAAGCCAAGCCCGACGTTGATCTCGGTCTCGGTGCGGGGGAAATACCACAGATAGCCCGCGGAGCGCTCGGTGGGTTTGAACACGAGCGCGTCGTCCCACTCGACCGGTTCCTCGACGGTGACGACCTCGCGGTAGGCCGAAGAGAAGTGTGAGAAATCGACGTTCGTGTCGAAGGTGGACTCGGAGAAGTCGATCATGTCCTGGAGGACCGAAAGCGACCCCGCGCCGTCGACGACGACCGCCGCCTCGTAAGTCAACGGTTCGCCCTTTCGGATCGCTTCGACGCCCGTCACCCGGCCGTCCTCGGCCTGGATAACGTCCGTCACGACGGTGTCGTAGTGGATCTCGGTTCCGGCCTCCGTGGTGCCCTCGATGAGCCGTTTCCCGTACTCGTCGCGGTCGATAACCGCGAGTTCGCCCGGAACCGGGATGTCGAGAACGGTGTCCTCCTGTGGGATCTCGAAGCGACCGTGGTCGACGTCGGTGTTGGTAAACGCCGGCTCGATCTTCGATTTGGGGATCGCGTCCGGGAAGCCGTCGGCCCCCTTCAGGGCGTCGCCACAGGCGATGTGGCCCGCCTCCTCCTCGGTTTTGCGTTCCAGGACGACGACGTCGTAGCCCGCGTTCGCGATCGTCGCGGAGGCATAACAGCCGCCGGTGCCCGCACCTACGACGACGACGTCCCACGATCCGTCCGTCGTCGTCGCGTCGGCGGACTGCTCCGTTGTGCTCATACACACGTCTCACCACCGCACGGAGAAAACGCTTTTCTTGCAATCTGTCCCCTCCAGAGGGGCACAACTTCTATAAAAAGTAAAGACAGCGGTTCCCGTAGGCAGGCCCATGACGGAGTACACCGTGGAGTTCGTCGGGACCGGCGAGACGATCACGTGTTCGGACAAAGAGACCGTTCTCAGCCGCTGTCTCGAGGAAGGGATCGCCCAGGAATACTCCTGTCGCGTCGGGATGTGTCTGGCCTGTACCGCCGAGATCGTCGAGGGTGAAGTCACCCAGCCGGCGGCCCGCGGGTTCACCGAGGAGGAAGCCGAGGCGTACGCGCTGACCTGTATGGCCCGCCCCCAGTCGGACCTGAAACTCGAGCGCGGGAACTATCCCCCGAGCATCGAAGGCGACCTCGAGGCCGACGGCGAGGCTGCGCCGGCTGACGATTGATGCTGCCGGACAACAGTCAGTGAACACTCGATCGCGTCTCACGGCGCGCCGCCGGCGGTGGCGGCCGTTCGAGTGCGATCGGTCCGGCGATATCGCAGGCCCTCGAGGGAGCGCGTGACGTACGCCTTCGAGGCGTTGTACGCCGGGGCCGCGCCGTTGCCAAAGACCGAGCCGATCGAGGAGACGCCGACGACGATCGCACCCGTTGCCATACCCCACGTCCTTTCTTCCGGTACGTCGTCGGGGAGACGGCAGGATTTTGCCGCCTCGAGGCGTTTACCGGATATGGTCGAGGCGATCACGGTGGTAGCCGTCTGTCTCCTCGTCGGGGGCGTCGTCGGGACGGTGATCCCGCTGGTTCCCGGTGGATTGCTGTCGCTCTCGGGCGTCTACCTCTACTGGTGGGGGACCGGCGACCTCGGAACCGTCGCCCTCGCCGTTTTCACTCTGTTTGGCCTGTTGACCCTGCTCGCCGAGTTTTTCGGTGGGGCCATCTCGGCGAAGTACGGTGGTGCCTCCTGGCGAACGACCGCCATCGCCGCCGCCGTCGGGATCGTGCTGATGATCCTCACTGGCCCCCTCGGCTTGCTCGTCGGGCTCTTCGGAACGGTGTTCGCCCTCGAGTTCGTCCGGGACGGTGACGTCGATCACGGCCTGCGGTCGGCGGGCTACGCGACGGCGGGTATCCTGGCGTCGACGGCGGTCCAGGTCCTGTTGACCGTGGGGATCTTACTCGGCTTTCTCGTCGTGGTCGCGTTCGCCTGACAGAACGGGTGTCCCACACCGACACGAGGACAAAGTTTTTTCAGCGGAGCACAGAGTGTCGGTGACGATGGACACCGATACCGATGCCGAGGTCTACTACGTGATCAGTGACCTCCACATCGGCGGCGACGAACAACTCGAGGACATCGAGTTCCTCGAGGAGCTACTCGAGTTTCTAGAGCGTCTGGAGACGACCGACGAGGACGCGGAGTTGATCGTAAACGGCGACGCGTTCGGGCTCTGGGAGTTTACCACCGTCGAGGGACTCGAGAAGTTCGACGTCCTCGAGGAGACGTACCCGGAACTGTTCGAGCAGTTCCGTGCGACCGGCGAGAACGTCGATATTACCCTCCTGCCGGGGAACCACGACCACGAACTCGCGGCCTACGAGGAGTACGTCGATCGGTTCGCCGCGTACAACGTCGATCTCGTTCAGGATCGGTCGATCACCCGGCAGGTCGCCGACCAGGCGATCCACTTCGAACACGGGAACCAGCGCGATCGAAACAACCGGATCGAAGACTGGGGTAACCCCCACTCGACACCGCTTGGGTACTACTACAACACGCTCGTGACGAGTCGGGCGGGACAGCTCTCCGACCGCGGACGGTACAACTGGTTGAAAGACGTTCAGGCGGTGACGCCAACCGAACGGATGCCCGTCTGGCTGTTATCGAAGTACTTTTACCGGGAGATGAACCCCCTGTTGCGGTACTCGCTGTTCCCGTTCTTGTTGTTGTTCAACGTAAGTGCCTTGCTCGCCGTGCTCGCGGGGCTCGACCTGCTCGGCGTCTGGTCGATGCCGGTCGACCGGACGGAGGCGTTTCTCGGACAGTTCGGCAGGGCCGGGACGGCGGCCTGGTTCCTGCTCACGCTCAACGTCGCCGTCGCCGGCGTGTTGTTGTTGATCGGCGTGCCGCTGTATTTCATCCGCCGGGACGTGAGAAAGACAGTCGACCGCTTTGGGGTCTTCGAGACCGAACTCACCGTCGACCCCAACACGCCCTACGAGGATGCGGCCCGTGAGATCTTCGCCGAACAGCCGGAGACGACGATCTTCTGTTATGGCCACACACACAGACCGGCGCTTCGGGAAGTCGACGGCGGGATCCTCGTCAACACGGGAACCTGGCTGAAGCGGCTCCACCGACGGGACGGGATCATCGGAATCCTGCCGCCGGTCTTTTACCCGTCCTATCAGCTACTCGCCGTCCGTATCGCCCCGGAGCCGGAAGGGGTGGCCGTCGAATACGAACAGATCGTAAAGCCAAGCCCCGCGACCGAAGAACTCACCCGAACCGAGCGGTTTTTCACCGTCGGCAGGGAGCCCGAACTCGAACTGCCAGAGCGGTACGTCCTCGAGTCGCGGACCGAAGCGTCTCCTCCGGAGACGTCCCCGTGAGGTCGACGGTCGGAGTCCCGCGACCCGGAGACGCTGTCGGCGGAAGCAGCCGTCGGCAACCGTCGTTTTCCCATTCCCCAGCCGGGACGCATTTAACGCTCGGCTACGTCACCTGAACGTATGGACATCCGCCAGCTCGCACGGGGGAGAGTCGAGTGGTCACGCCTCGAGCGGGTGTTCCGGACGCTGGCGGAACGGTACGACCGCGAGGTCGTCCGTGTCGAGTTCCTCGAGGCTGACAACTGGCTGTCGACGCCGTGTGTGATCGACGAGGAGTGGTTCGTGAAGGTGGTCTCCCGCCAGAACGCACTGGTTCACGCCCTGTTGACCACGGGGCGGAACGTCGGCGCGTTCAGTTCGGGGACGGAGGGGTTTTTCGACCGGTATGACACCCCACTCGGGATGGTCGAACACGAATACGAGTCGACCGAACGGATGCGCGAGATCGGTGTCAACGCGCCCGAACCGATCGAGGCTTTCGAGGCCAACGGGCTGGGCGTGCTCGTCCTCGAGTACCTCCCCGAGTTCGAGACCGTAGACGAGTTATCCGACGGAGTGGTTCGGGAACTGGCCCCCGAACTGTTCTCCATGCTCCGGACGCTCCACGAACACGCCCTGGCCCACGGTGACCTGCGTGCGGAGAACATCCTCCGGTGTGACGGGGAACTGTACTTCATCGACGCGACGAGCGTCAGGGACGACCGCATCCCCGAGACGAGCGCCTACGATCTGGCGTGTGCGATGGCCGTCCTGGCACCCCGGATCGGTCCCCGGGAGACGGTCCGGGCGGCCTCGAGGACCTACGACCCCGCGAAACTGCTCGAGGCCCGGGAGTTCCTCGATTTCGTCCGACTGCGCCCCGACCACGACTTCGATACGACACAACTGCGCAGCGAGGTCGAGAAGGCAGCCGACCTCGGCGGACGGTGATGTGAAACCACGCCGTCCCCGGGAGTCACGAGAACATTTAAGCGAATGGGCTCTGCACGTGGTGTCATGGCGATCGAGACGATTTTGCTCGCGGTGGGGCCGATGGACGCCGTCCGTGCGGAAGAACTGGCCGAGACGACCCTCGAGCTCGCCGACCCCCTCGATGCGACCGTCGTGATCGGCCACGCCTTCAGCGCCGATTCCTACGAGGACTTCCGTGAACACCTCGGCTTCGAGGAGCGCCTCGAGGACGTCGATCCCGACGAAGTCGCCGCCCAACGCCCGCCTGTCCCCGAACTCGAGGAACTGATCGAGGACGCCGGCGTCGGGACCGAGATCCGTGGGATCGTAAGCGACGTCGACACCGGCGTGGTCGACCTCGCGGAGGAAGTCGGTGCCGACCGGGCGATCATCGCCGGCCAGCGTGGCTCCCCTGCACAGCGGGCGGTCCTCGGCTCGGTCTCCAAACGGATCATGACGGATGCACCCTGCCCGGTGACCTACTTCCGTGATCTGGACGTGATGGAGTGAGCCCCCATAGCCCGTAGGACGGACATCCAAACCGTTTTCAACACCCGTTCCCCATCACCGCCAATGGCAGTACGCGTTGGTATACTCGGTGCAACCGGTGCCGTCGGACAGCGACTGATCGGGATGCTCGATCCCCACCCCGACTTCGAGATCGCCGCACTAACCGCGAGCCCCTCGAGTGCGGGTGAGAAGTACCGCGACGTCGCAAAGTGGCGCGTCGACAGCCCAATCCCACAGGAGGTCGCCGAGATGACCGTCTCCGCGACCGACCCGGACGAGGTTACAGACGACGTCGACCTCATCTTCTCGTCGCTGCCCTCGAGTGTCGGCGCGGCGGTCGAACCCGACTTCTGTGAGGCGGGGTACGTCGTCTCCTCGAACTCCTCGAACGCCCG
>LFCJ01003494.1_pt1 | contig 11516 bp, 15 predicted proteins | sample 643141 | NCBI WGS metagenome assembly LFCJ01 (sample SAMN03766243, study PRJNA286221) | soda lake metagenome | biome: soda lake; feature: Kulunda steppe; material: water; isolation source: sample B1-Br-g2 brine of Lake Bitter-1 | place: Russia: Kulunda steppe | collected 2010-07 | reverse complement strand
CGCTCTGCACAAGCCTTGTCTCGCGCTCTGCACCATGTGCACAAGCCTTACCTCACGCTCTGCACCATGTGCACAAGCCTTGTCTCGCGCTCTGCACAAGCCTTGTCTCGCGCTCTGCACCATGTGCACAAGCCTTACCTCACGCTCTGCACCATGTGCACAAGCCTTGTCTGCCCCATGCCCAAGCCTTGTCTCGCCCCCTCGTGTGCGTGTCCCCCGACCCGCAGCTACAACTTCCTCATGTACGTGCCCTACCAGCTGGAGCGCCTCATCCAGTTTGGCACCCTCCTGTGCCTGGACTCCTTCCTCGCCATCATGACGCTTATGCCCTACCGCGCCGCCGTGGCGCTGCTGGCGGTGTGCAAGGGCGTAGCCGCAAGGTGCGGCCCGCGGCTACGGCCCCATGTCGCATCGCTTGTCCCCGTGCACCCACGCGCACGTGCGCGCCTTGCACGTGCATGCACAGCTGCGCAGCCTGTCCAGGAGCTGCCACTGCTGCTGCAGTCATGCATGCGCCTGCCTGCCTAGCCGCAACGGATGCTGCACCATGACCTGGACCTTCCGTGTTGATGCGCACACACACGCGCGCATGCACACACACATACGCACACACACTCAAGCGCACGCAGCTGCACAAACGCAAGCGCGGGCGCACACACCCACACACAGGCATGCATGCATGCATGTGCATCTCTTAACAGCAGCCCACCCCGCGCTCTCACGTGCTTGCCCAGCGCAAGCGGTGGCCCTGTTTGCAGATGGTCAAGAAGCCCACTCTGCGCTGTCGCATGCTCGCCCCGCGTCGGGGGTGGGCAAGCGCAGACAAGCGATGGGATGAGATGAGTGATGAGATGAGTGAGCAGAGATCCTCGGGTGGCCCAGGCAGTTGTAGGTGCCATTCACACTTTCCTGACAGGTGGAGAGGCAGGAGCGGCGTAGGCACTGAGGGAGGCGAGGCAGCAGCCCCGGGGCCGCTGACGCGGCGGTCCTGGATTGGGGGCAGTCAGGTGTGTGTGTGTGTGAGTGTGTGTGTGTGAGCATCTAAGCGTGCGCACATTTGCTGAGGCAGTGTGCGCCTCCCTTCAGAAGGGGGGCCAGGAGTGCGCGCGCTGGGTCGCTGTCAGGTGCTGATCTGCCTCGGCCTCCTGTGCTTCAACATTCTGCTCCAGGCCCCACTTTGTTCATGCTGGGTGTGGGCTGGTGCTCGAGCGGGGACCCTCTTGTGTGCCATGGCCAGTGCTTCCCTGCGATGGACTCTGGAGCTCGAACTGGAAGCTCCGGTGATGGACGACCTTCAGCCGATCCTTCCCTGAAATGCACTCTCTTGGGCCATTCCTTGCAAGCTGTGGGCTCACTGAGGGCCATCCTCACTGAGGGCCATCCTCACTGAGGGCTATCCTCATCTCCTGCCTCATGGATGCCTTGGCAAATGAGCACCCCAAGAAGGCACTCTTCAGTCTAAACACAAAAATGAACACGTGATGCTCTTGCACTTGCGTGCTCACAACTGTCAGTGCCTGATGCTCTGTTCAACTCGGTCCCATTGAAACAGGCAGAGGCTTCCATTGTGTGATGCACACTGTAACGGTGGGCACAGGGAATGGGTTGCTAGCCTCTTTTGGGCCAAGTCTCAGCAGCAATAAGCTGCCCATTCGCCTGCTTCAACCATACCTCCACCATCTGCGCCCCTACAGCTGTACGACATAGTGTGCATGCTCATCCTGCTGGGAGCCTCTGCCATTCTCCGGGCCATCCGACCAGGCTTCATCTACTACTGGCTCAAGGTATGGTGCCAGGCCTTGATTAAGTCCATCCACTGCTGGCTCAAGGTGCGATGCCAGGCATGGATCGGAATCCTTTACCGGCTGGGGTTGTTGGCCATTGTTGCTAACCCCACCCTTGGATCTGTTTTGGCATCCACTCTTGTGTCCTAGGAATGCCTCTGCTTGATGCAACCATGTTGATGATCCATTGGTTGAGCGGCATGCTTGCTCGCATGTTTGGAAACAGAGCTGCTGCAATGCTGGTGTACAGGAGCCAAAGAGCCACCCACCCAAATATGTATCCCCCCCCCCACCCTTTCACTCGTGCAGGACATCACCTCAGAGTTCCTCAAAATGAGCGTGCTGTCCAGTGCTTTTGAGATTGCAGACAAGGTGCGGTGCTGGCGAGTGCTTTTGAGATTCCAAACAAGGTGTGGTGCTGGTGGGTGCTTTTGAGATTACAGAGAAGGTGCTATGCTGAGCTGCATCATACTGCCTGTATCACGAAAAGGATGCCTGGGAAGGGTTGGCAGCGCGTGCATGCGCTGTCGCTTAACGAGGTTTTCTAGGCCGGGAAGGCCATGATGGCGGTGTGGTTATCTTCATCGGGCAAGGGGTCGTCAATGGAGCAGGGACAGCAATCTGCGAGCAGGCTGCTGTGCTGGCAATCAAAGGGATGGGCATCAACTGTGTTGCAGGTCAATGGATTGGACTGGGCTCAGAAAGACTGACCTGCAGTGCAAAAAAAGGAATGGAGTAGGGTCAGCAACCTGTGAGTGGGCTGCTGTGCTGGCAAGATGGGGATGTGTCACAGAGGGGCATGAGGTGTGCTTTTGATGCCACACTTGGACCTTTCCCGAATGCACACCCGCCCATCAAACGTGCGCTGCCAGTCATCTGGCCAGCATGGACTTCCTCCCTGTCTGCGCCACACTTTGGACCCCGGACTGCCCACCTGCCCGGCGCAGCAGCAGCCGCAGCAGCTGGGGCGCACGGTGCTGCGCCCTGGCCCTGCGGCCGCAGACCCCGTGCAAGGTGCTGCAGCAGAGGGTTTGCTGTGCCCTGGCGCTACGGCCGCAGATGCTGTGCAACTTTGGGCTGGACGTCCTGGAGGCCCTGTCGGGCACGTGCACGCTGTGGGTGGTGGGCCGCAAGGGTACGCAGCACCTGGTGGCCGACGCGCTGGTGGCGTTCATGATCGTGCTGTTGCACGCGGTTGTGCTGATGTGCCAGGTGGGTACCTGGGCGTGACTAGCGCACATGCAAGCAGAACACGCATCACGTGCAGCATTAGCATCACGACTCACACCTCGACTGCGCATGCTTGGCGGCGCATGCTCGGATGCGCGTGCCCAGTGGCTTGCTTACGCAGAGGATGGTGTTACTCGGGAAAGCATGCACACAGTCTTATTAGTCCTGTGCCGACTCAAAAAGGCCAAATCACACAATTGTGCTAGACTCTTGCATTCCAGGGACTTCGGCCCTCTCCAAAGCAAGGCACATTGATTGCGCTGTGGTGACACCCATGCGTGCGCCCATGCGTGACACCGCATGCGTGACACCGCCCACGCGTGACACCGCCCATGCGTGACACCGCCCATGCGTGACACCCATGCGTGACACCCATGCGTGCGCTGTGGTGACACCCATGCATGGTGATGACACCCATGCGTGCGCAGGGCTCTGTGCTGTCCTGAAATAATCCATACAAAAAAATGTACGTGAACGCAGGGACTTGTGCTGGCTGTCGCTCTGAACAGCAAACGCAACGGCTTACTTGCGCTGCTGATTGCCAACAACTTTGTGGAGATCAAGGGCGCGGTGGGTGCTGCCCTGCCCTTCTTCCCCCGGATAGCTTTGGATTGCTTTGGATTGCACTTAGGTGCACATGGTGTGTGATGGCACACAACCCCAGTAAGTTCTGGGCACTGGATGAGGCGCCAGGCACCCGCTGTGCATGGACCCCCTCGCGCCGCCGCCCCTGGTGTAAATCTGTGCCTGCTTTGGGTGCTGTGTGCTCCGTGGCATATGGCTGCTCGCCACGGACCTGTGTCAAAATTAACCTCCCTCCCTCTCTAGGTGTGCGCCCACGTGTGCGCTTGTGTTCATGTGTGGTGTAGTCTCGGTACTCAACGGCTGCAGTGCTCATGCCTCTGGCAGCGGCCTGTGGTTGGTGCAGGTCTTCAAGCACTGTGGGTTGCTGAAAACAGTGCATCAAAGCAGTAGGTTTCCCATAGTCTGTGCCAATAAGCCCAAACATAGTTGTATTTGTACGGTCTTCAGCAACCATTCTCATGCAAGTGGCCGGGGTCTGTGGTTTTGGTGCAGGTGTTCAAGCGCTGGGATGTGCCTCGGATCTGGAACCTTGTGTGCATGGTGAGTTGTGCATGGCAAGCTGTGCGTGGTGAGCTGCGCATGGTGAGCTGCACATGGTGAGCTGAGCATGGTGAACTGTGCATGAAGCAGTCAGTGCACAGCTGCACTCAACTCCTGTGATCGCTCAGCATCCAGCGTGGTCAGGACACGGTGGAGACAAGTTTGCTTATCTATTAATAATTATTAATTGCTTATCTATTAATAATTATTAATCAGCATCCAGCGTGGTCAGGACACGGTGGAGACAAGTTTGCTAATCTATTAAAGTAGCACATGCAAGTGCTGGTAGATGGCCACAGAAAGCGCATGGTGGGTACAGCACACGGCTGGGCTGTCACTGAAGTGCAGGTTTAGCTGGTGCGCTCTGTCTCTCAATGTAGTTGCAGCCCTGGCGTGCTCTGCTCCTTTTTTCAGGGCTTTCCCCCTGATCCTGAAACGAACCTCCAGCACCTGAATCGGCGGTTTCAAGAACCCAGCTTACAACGCATACGTCTAGCACCAGCAGCCGTGCAAAACGTGCATCCGCATACTGCAGAAGGCTGCGGTTTCCATGTCTGCATGTCTGCATGTCAGCTCACAGTGAAACCTTGCAGCATGCAACGGCAGCCTTGCTGTGCACTGCATGCTCCTCACCACAGGGTGTGCTTGAGCTCCCCTGCTGGGTGGCTTGTAGCCTCCGGCAGTGTTGTGCGCGCACGTACGGACACGCACATACACATACAATTGCTGCAGGACATTGTGGAGCGCCTGCACCTCGTGGCCATCCTAATCTTTGTGGTCATCGAGGACATGGAGTCCAGCAGCACATGGGTGCCCAGCCACAACATCCTCAGGGAGAGCATCAAAATCCTGGGATCAGAGGTAGGAGAAGAGCATTATGGGCCTGGGATCCTAGGTTGGACAGGATTCCGAAGGCCGTGATCAGTGTGCCTCCAGGACCGAGTGCCTGGTGCTTGAGGATGCAGTCAAGACCAGCCAGGCCACGCTTAGCGGGTGGGTGGGTATTGCTCGTGCTCGAGCAGGAAAGGCCTCTCTTAGGAGGTGGGTGGGTGTTGCTTGTGCTTGTGCAGAAAAGGCCTCTCTTAGGAGGTGGGTGGGTGTTGCTCGCGTTCGTGCGGAAAAGGCCTCTCTAAGGGGGTAGGTGGGTGTTGCTCGCGCTCATGCAGAACAGGCCTGCAAATGGGATGCTTATGGCCGTGACGGTGCTGTTGCCTGTGACAGAGTGGTGGGTTGCAAATTGGCACGCAGGGCATGTTAAGAGTGGGGCCGCCGCTGTTGCACCCAGCCGCCCATCTGTGTGCGTCTTTGGGAGCAGAGTTGTTGTTGCGCCTTTGACAATCAGGGCTGCTGGTTCGTCCAGCCGCGCGTCTCCACAGCACCCAGCTGCGCGCCTGGACAGGCAGGGTTGCTGGGCGTGGCCTGTGAGAGCGCCGTGGTGCAGGGCCACGGGCAGCACAGCAGCAGTGCGGTGCTTACAAGGGACCCGCTCGGTGCCGTGAGCGGATACCCCGCCCCCCCCTTTTGCAGGCTTTGCAAGAGGCTTGTTGCAGCGCTCCCCTGCTGATGGAGGCGCCCCTGCGCTACTCACGTTTTGTGCGGCCGCTGCTGTAGGTCGTCATCGACATCCTGAAGCACGCCATGCTGGGCAAGTTCAACGACGTGCGCCCAGGGCTTTACCGGGAATACATGAAGGTGTGCAGGGCAGCTATGGCTCCAGGGGCCACCAGGGTTGAGGACCAAGGCGGCTTCTTAGGACGGCTCTCGTTCACTCAAGAGCGTGTCAGTTGCTTGCAGGCCTTTGTGTAGGGAGCATGCGTGCTTGGCCTGGAGGGGAAGCACGTGTGCGTTCATGCCAAACTCACTGCAGCTCCTTACAGCTGGGAATGGCTGGTTGGCTGTGTGGCTTGAGTACTCGCTGCGTCTTTGCAGGGTTTAGTTCCAACCGTGTTGCTGGAGGCCTTGAGCAACCACCGCATTGCTGCGCTGATTCCTCACTCTCCACGGTGTAATGTGTTTTGTGTTTGTGCCTTTACTTCTTACTCAACCTGCACATGCTCCATTGCACCACAGCTGCTCCAAAGCCCAGTATGCTTTCTTTCTACCCTTGCCAGCTATGTAACCTAACCTAACCTTCCCTTGCTGCGCTACCCTCTGCTGTGCACGTGCGCCTCTTTTTGATCCATGTGTGTGCTTAAGCATGTGTGTGTGTCCGTCCATACACGACTCATGAGGCCAGACTCTGACAAGGCTGCCAGCGCACTTTGCCTTTTTTTCACATTGCTCTGCACAGTCCAAGGCGCAGGACACATGCGACAAGCCCGCAAGCATGCAGAGCCATTCAAGGGTCCTTTGTGCGCAGCTCAAGAAGCAGGGCCTGTACAACAAGGCTGCAAGCGTAGGAAGGATCCCTCCGACCTTCGCTGGGTGTATGCAGCTCCTGGCGCGGGACCTGTGCGACAAAGCCGAGAGCGCATGGCCCCTCCAATCTTTGCTATGCGTGTGTGCGGATCCTGGCGCAGGGCCTGTACAACAAGGCTACAGACGTGTGGCCCCTTCAATGCTTTTGCACTGTGTGTGTGTGTGCGGATCCTGGCGCAGGACCTGTGCGACAAGGCCGCAAGCGCGCAGTCCCACACGCTGCACAAGCTGCTGGGGTTCCACCACCTGGCGCCGGGCTGCCTGGTGCTGCGCACGCTCACGACGCTGTTCTGGATCGACCTGGAGACGTGGAACGCCTCCCAGGTGAGTCATGTGCACGCTGATGTTGATTGTGGGCCAGGCTTGCGGGTAGGTCACCTTTCAGGCGAGCATCACCCAATGGACCATCATCACCCAATGGACCATCATCACCCAATGGACCATCATCACCCAATGGACCATCACCCAATGGACCATCATCGCCCAATGGACCATCATCACCCAATGGGCCATCATCACCCAATGGACCATCATCACCCAATGGGCCATCATCACCCAATGGACCATCATCACCCAATGGACCATCATCACCCAATGGACCATCACCCAATGGACCATCATCACCCGATGGACCATCATCACTCAATGGACCATCATCACCCAATGGACCATCATCACCCAATGGACCATCACCACCCAATGGACCTGGCTTGCTTGCCCTGGGCATCAGGCCGGCTCACTCTAGAGATCCGGCTTGCTTGCAGGTCGCCTTCCGGGCAAGCATCACCCTAGGCATCTGGCTCGGGCTGCTGCTTGTGAAACCCCTCATGGGCTACACACTGAAGATCGTGGCGCACAAGTGAGTCCGCTGTGCTTATCCATACTTGCCTGCTTCCATGTCCTGAGCCTGCATACTGTCCAGCCATCACTGTGCTGCCTGCCCTCACCTCTGCCCATCCATCCGCACCCCCACTCTGCGCATGGTCACCCCCACACAACACCTGCCCCCGCCTGCCTGCCCGGCCCAGGTACGTGGTCTACTACACGCAGCGCTACAACACCAAGGCCAGCCATGTGGCGCGCGCACGGCCCAGCGGGGCAGCCCAGGGCGGGCCTGTGGCCTGGGCAAAGCTCGCCAAGTGGCGGGCGCTGCTATCAGGCGGGCGCGCGCGCAGGGCGTCCAGCCTGGCAGCCGGGGGTGCGACAGAGCCGCTGCTGCAGCAGGTGCAGATGGCGGCGGCGCGGCCGCCAGAGCATGCAAAGGATGAATAAGGGGTGTGGTGGGCCACAGAGCCACTTTGGCGTGCAGCATATTCCTGCCTGGCTGAGCACGCCCCTGGCGCACAAGCGCACATGTAACGCTACTGCATGCCACAAGAGGCTCCCGCTGCTCCTTTACAACTAGATTGCATTCACTTTGCTTGGTGCATTTCTGCTCCTGTTCGGCACCTCACCTGTTATTTGGTTTGTGCATTGTGATTGCAGCTTTAGGAGTGATGTTGCTGCCTCTAGGAAGCTTTTTTTAGGATCTTTAGAGTGTGCTGGGTGTGCGATCCATCCTCATCAGCGAACTTTAAAGAGATATGCTGTGGGATTTAGCGCTTTTGAGAGAGTGTGCTGTTTCATTTCATTTAAGGCTTAACGCTTGGAAAGCTCTTGGGTGTGGGCAAGACTCATCAGATTCTTCACTACAGCTAGCCACAGGCACCCGCAACCCGCAGAGCTGCCTGCAGATTCCTCTCTGTTGGTCTGAAAGGCGTGTACATTGCCTTGGCCTACTTGATCAAAGCTCGTAGCTTGTGTAGGATTCTGCTTAGATATCCCTTGTGCTGATATCCTTCTACTTTACAAGGCTGCTTCAATTATGCAATGCCTGGCAGGTATGTCAAGCCTGATGCCTCAACAAGTCAAATTTTTTATCGAGTATCAAATGTAAGCCTGCTGTCACGCCAGATTTATGCAGTGCCAGATTTATGCTGCATTGTGAGCCTGAGGTTAGTTATGGTCATGCTACGAGCCTAGTTTGGATGCAGCAGTCTCTCGGCGTGACACTTCCCGCTGCTCCTCTCAAAAATCCTGCTTTGTATGAGGAGAAGTATGCTAGTCACGAAATTGGCAATTGGATCCAACACAGATTGGGTCATCATGACCAAGATGACCATGATGTATACCAGAAAGAGCAGGAAATTTGAAGCGGAAGGTGCCTGGTCTAGGTGGAACTGCGACCTTATATTATCTATGAGTACTAGAGCAGCAGGAGGCGGCTAAGGAGAGGTTAAGGAGCCGCTGACATCAGCTTCGCTGTACGGTTTATATGGCCACCATATAGATGCAGTATCAACTAGGGGTGCAGCTTACAACCGAAATCATTAGCCGCTCCCCAGCTGCAGCTGATATCACTGATCATATCAGCCACGTCACCTGCTGTTCAGTCGAGCCTGGAGTTGTTTGATCATTAGATTGTGATGTATATGAATGCAGACGAGTGTATGCTGAGTTGTTGTACTCATGTGGCAAACCTTGCTCACAAATATGAGCAAAATTTTCACTTGTGCTGCCTGGTACAATTGCTTGCAAGAGAAGTTAAGTTACAGTGGGTTTAAATCTTCAGCCAGGTGGGTTGACTGCTGGGCTTGCTGGACGCTGCCAGCCAGACAATAAATATCCCTAGTCTCAGAAATAAAAAGGAATGATTTGTATGTCTGCTTCAAGAGAAACAATTTCACATCCTCAACTCCAATGTCAAAGTAAAAAGCGTCTGTGTCTCCAATGTAAGTCCTACCAGTACAATCAGCAAACTGTTCTGCAAATCTCCTTCTCAAATATCACATTTCTAAACAAGGGCATAAAGAAAGGACATGCTTTTCGTCCTGGACATCATGCAAGTCACATTTGTCATAGAGCCTATTGTGGATTTGCCAACAAATTTGTTTAAACGGTTCAACTCTCTGGGTATGGGCACGCAACTTGCATTTGAAACAAAAAAAGAGCAAGAGAAGGAGAAGAAGAAAACAGGCTACTACCACTGGCAGTAGCTATTGCCGGTGGCCTTTCTTTATCATGTTCAATGTTTATGTGTGTGCAAGCTGATTTTGCTTACCGTAAGCCGTGACGGCAAGCCATCACATTTGAAATAGCAATGGAACGCAAATTTTTGCAAGGGCTATGCGATATAGCCTATGTGATGCAATCCCTTGCAAGAGGAAGGGAATAAGGAAAGAGGCCACTGAAGTTTGTGTACAAGAATTCTTGTGTGATGTCTCGAAACATTGAGGTAAGGGTTAAGGGTCACATTGCTGTACTTGCTGAGTGAGTTCAGCTTGGCTGAGGTTACAGTAACTTCAAGTAAGTCATTGTTGAACATGCTGAACATGATATGGAGGTAAACCATGGAGATGAAACATTCCTTTGAGTTTATACTCACCATCGAAGTCAATCAATGGCCTCTGCAAGACGTTTTCAGAGAGAAAAGCGTGGCAGTGAAAGCACTCCCTACATCAGTTAAGGAAAAGGAGGCACATTGGCCTGCAGAGCCGTGAATGTGACAGGGGGAAAAAGAACTAGTGAGGATCTGGTTAGTGACGAGCCGCCCCCTGCTCTAGACCAAGACTTTGAGAGCAGTTTCAACTCTTCTCGAGAGCATGTCTGGTTGCAGTCGATTTGTGTGCATAAAGCACTGACTAAGCATGTTATTTGAAAGCAGTCTTATGGGCTCTTTGTGTACCAAGACCGAGCTCTTTAAGATGATTCCAAGTATACGAGGTAGAAACAGAGCCTCCTTCATCTCTAATTGTAACCACTCATAAATGTAGACCAGGCCAGAGGCACTTCAGACAGTCCATTACTGAGCTGGCAATGTAACAATTCAGGCGTTACGTAACGCCTGGGGGTATACGGGTATACCCATCCAACCACTTAGGTGGTTGAGCTGAGAGAGGGATTTCCCTTGGGCAGCGTGCAGACTTGGGAGTTCTTTATTGTATTGAACAATAGAGGCAGATCCTAGCGGAGACGCTGACAGGCTTTGGCGCGTGGCGCAGCCAAAGCCTGTCACCAGCACATTCTTGTCCTACGGGTCGCACCACACCTGAGTCGCTAGAGGTATGTCACGCTATGCCATCCTTTTCGCGACCTAGGGTGTTACATTGGTATTGGAGCTAGGCCGTGACCGGCTTGGTTTCCATACACACGCTTCCACACGAGTGCGGGTCCGTCCCGTACAGCTCAAGGCAGCAGAGCGGGCCCCGCCCCTCTTGCTTCTTGTGCTGGGCTCGCCCACACAAGCCTCTTAGCTTTGTCCCACGCGAATAGTCCCACGCGAAAAAGCCTACTCGACTTTGTCGGTAGTCCTGGCCCCTTGCGACGTGTCCCTGGGTTGCAACTCTTGTCCCACGCGATTGTTCTCCCCCCGCGCGTAGACCGTGAGCAAAGGGAAGTCGGGCAAGTCCCCTTCTCCCTTGCCCTCGGGCGTGCCAGGCGCGTCCTATGATGCCAAGGGCAACAATTGTCCTCCTCGCGAGCAGGTGACTTGCGACACCCCAGTCCCTGCCGCACGGCGCGCCCCTGACGCGGTGAGTCCCAACATGAAAGAAGCTATGAAATCACGGGATACACGGATGGTGGTGAATGCTCTGTTGGGGGAACCTGAGGCTGCGGCTGCGGTGCTTGCATGGGATAAGCTTAGCCTCCTTGGGGATACGTTGCAAGATGCCATTTACCTGCGCCACCTTGGTCTCAATCCCTTGGTGCCATTGTGATCCTTCAGGAGCACCTTGCTGAGTTGGTGCGCCGCCAGGGCGAGCTAGAAGAGCAGCTCAAGCAGCTCAATGGGCTGGCGGTGACCCAGCCCAACATGAAGCTCCAGCTCCTGGGTGTCACACGCGGCATGGATGAAACTATCAAGGAAATCAAAAGGGAGCAAGCTGACGTCAAGCAGCGCGTGGCCAACATGGAGTCTCG
>LFCJ01003493.1_pt1 | contig 11516 bp, 7 predicted proteins | sample 643141 | NCBI WGS metagenome assembly LFCJ01 (sample SAMN03766243, study PRJNA286221) | soda lake metagenome | biome: soda lake; feature: Kulunda steppe; material: water; isolation source: sample B1-Br-g2 brine of Lake Bitter-1 | place: Russia: Kulunda steppe | collected 2010-07 | reverse complement strand
GAGGGCTCGGGCAGAGCTGGAGGAGTGGGAGTCAGAGATATCCTCAGAATCCTCAGATGATGAAATGGAAGAGGGGGGAGTGAGCACTAAGTACGCTAGACAAGCAGGGAGTGAATGCAGACGCAACAACCTGAAATTCACAAATATGGGCTTAAAATGAGAGGCCTCGCAACCCCTTAATACTCGCAAATTAATTAATGTAATTATTTTGGGACCTCGCAAGATTAAGAAGTCGCAAGATCAAAGGAGCACAACAGTACACCTAAACTGCTTTGTTATGCATGTTATTAGTCCGAACATGGCCTTTCAAGAGAGGTATGAAGTTACATGACAGAAACCAATTTCTGCGCACCTTTCAGCTCATCAATGCCAAAGATGGTGGTTTGGGTAACAGGGGAGATGCCAACCTGAGTAGGGAGAGGGGAGGGGAAGAGATTGACGAAGAATCCACGTTCCCTCACACATGTAGGCATGCAATAATTAAATTAGATAGCAGAATATAAGAAGTATCTCCACTCTGCGCATGTGTTGTTCTTGTCACTTGCTAGAGCACATTATTGATTAAGCTCAAGAAAGTTTGAGCAAGCCGCCGAGAATGAGTCTGCCACGGAACAATGTTGTGCATTTTGCGCAGCAGTGCTACTTCAAACATAATTTTCAGAGATCGGCTCAACGAGAGCATCACAGAGCCAATTTAATGCCATCCATGTAGGTAAGCCCCAATCCCTTCCTAGTGAAGGGTTATTACACCAACAGCCCGTTCATGTTGATGACCAATGCTTCAAGAATCTGCCTCCTATGCTAATGATGTACGCACATAGAACTTGCATGACCTTCTTGCCATGCTTTGAGGAGCCATGCATGCTCTGCCCAGGCCTGAAAGTACGCCGCTCTCTGCCGGTCCCAAGCAAAACACAGTTGCCTCATTCACACAAACAAATTGACAAGAGTGTGTTCAGTGGACAGAGAGGGAGAAGAGGGCCTCGTTCGCACAAACATTTTGACAGGGGCGCATTTAGTGGACAGGGAGGGAGAAGAGGGGGCAATTGGACCTGGACAGAGGGAACTGGTGCCCTGGGGTGATCCCATCCAAAAAACAAGCCTCTGAGCTCTAGCAGTGCTTGGCTTTGGCGACTGGAAGTAGATCCCCTGCCCCCCGCCTCCTTGATTCATCCAAAAGTAGGCATTTGGGGTCTGCAAGGGAAGGACTGCAACCTTGTGCCAGCTGTGCAGGCACTAGGACAACAATGGGCACTAGGACAACAATGGGAGCTTCTACAATCAGCATAGTTTTCCATCCTGGTGAGTGCATCTGGGGCCGCACTGTGCGCAGTCTAAGTTTGGCAGCAGGATATTGGAGACATGGTACTCAATGACTATATTTTCTATATTTTCTTTAGTCTATATTTTCTTTAGTCAGGGCACCAAATCTGGTCATTTTCAAAATACAAAGGTGTTATCTTTACGTGTGAATTCCATCATCATTACAAATGGGCAAGGGAAATCCTGTGCCTGGTGATCTCCCAGAGGGGTTATCTGAGCCAATGGCTGGGCATGCTCGTCTTTTTTGCGTAAATCCTGATATCATAAGATAATTCTACTGATGAAGTTTGGGGCGAAAATAACAACTTTGGGGGCCACGGTGGGTTATCGGCCTTTGAGTTTGGCCTGTTTTTGCTTACATTGCGCACATAGGCACTCACTATGTCCCAACCAAAGCTCTTTTTACTCCCAAAACACAACCAGTACACTTTTTTATGGTACAATCTGAGATTGTGTATTGAAATCCAGGTTTGGAGGAGGTCTGTTTTTGACCCATCTGTTGAATGTTGGCACCCCTCTGTTGAATATTGTTGTTATGTAAATGACCCACGATGCACATCTCGCCAACCACTGGTCACCATCTTTTCACTCCATTTCTTTTGTAATGATGCTTGTTTATTATAAGGACACCAAAACATAAAAAATCATGTAATTTGGCGCAGTGGGTGATCTGGTGTATGCATTTGGCTGTGAACAGTAGGGTTCAAGCAGCGGAAAATTTGGCGCTGTGGAAATCTTAAAACAGGAATATCACTTGGTGTTAGGCTTCAACATAGCCAGTCACCGAGAGCATACCCTGGGGGCATGCCAAAACCATACCCATTTTGAGCCTCAGATAACATCAAAGAACTGCCTCAAGAGTGAAAAATGAACTTACTAACACCAGAATGTTTGACCCCAGGACAGTTCTAGGGAACATGCATACATAATGCAGCACACCAATGTCGGTCCAGTCAAGCCTCCCGTAAAGGCACTGTGGGCCTCCCACGCATAACAATTTCCAGCTCGCTCAAGTGTCTGGCCCTCCTGCGCATTAGCCAGGACACCTTTCCCAAACAATGTTTACGAGGTGGAGCTCAAGTCAGTATATGAATTATGAGGTGGTGCTCTAGTGATTATCTGAATTACGAGGTGTTGCTCTAGTGAGTATTAACTACCTACAGAGGCCAACTCAGCACCTGGATTGGCCTTTGGGGGGCCCAACAGATTGTTAAATTTCACCCTTCAAATAAGGCAAGTGTCACTCCTCTTCTGAGGGGATACAGCATCCAAATCTTTGAGCTCTAACACTCTGACAATGTCACGATTGAAATGTTGATACTGTTAACTCACAGGTGCAGTCCTCGCGGAAGGGCTGCATGGTGCTGCAGGCGCAGTCTTGAAAAAGCCTACATTGTTGGGGACATGAGAAGGCATTTGTGATACTGAAATGACAAGTTTCATATGGCCACTTTGTGAAGCCCATCATGGAGAAGCAGCAAAGCGCACGTGCTCCTGCATGCTAAGGCTTGGACCAAAAGCATGGTGACAGGCAGTGCCACTAAAAGCCCATGAAAGGCCAAGCCCCTTAAATATCAGTACAGTACATTCAGGCAAACAGTCTTGCTCGTGTTCCATAATTCATTGCTTAAAGCATATATAAATCGAGTTGATCAAAGCACAGCCCATCACACCAACAGCCTACTGGCTACTCACACTTTGTTTATCAAACAGAATGTGCACGATATAACCTTGAAAAGTGGTCTGTTGAAGCTACGCAGAATCATTTTTGACAACTTTGCTGGAGTTGAGCAATGACTTGCTGCTGACCATTACGCGTGCTGCAAAAGACGGTGGCAGTCCAGGAGAAGTAAAACCTAGAGGATACTCAAGCCTTGCACAGCTGCCAGTTGACATACATGTATGCTTGCTTCTCTTGTTTAAATAATCTTCCTCACGAGTCAGCCTAACCTGTACTTTGCGCAGGTTTGCATGGATGAATGTTGAAGCACTTATCTCCCCAAGCGCAGGAACCCCTCAGCCAATATTTGCACACTTCTGGTGTTTCCTGTGCAAACATACAGAATGCTTGTAGGTGAACCAGCCATTTGTGCGCAGGACCAAACATGTAGGGTGATAAATGTATAAAATCATGACTTTTGACCCTTTGACATTAAGGGCCATCCCTGGCAACAGCTACAAATGCTGGTGGAAGGTGAACGCACCACTCTTGTACACTACACAGCTTATCTATGCAGGGCAATGATGAGCCACCATGCTTCATAAAAAACAAACCTCATCCTCAAAATCAACACCTATGCTTAGAGATCAGTTGAATCAAACCGTTCAAAGCAGGTTTGCCTAATACTTTCTGGCATCCCAGTGGCCAAGTTATGAAGGAAACTGCCAAAAGCCCAAACCTAATCAACCAAGGCTTTTCACTCCATTATTAGCTTACGTCTGAGTGCAAGGACACTGAGTCATTCTACATGTTGTGTTTTTTGGTAATGTGAATGATCAGGTTGTGAGAATAGCTGTTAATAGGCTGACTTCGTGCAGCATGAAATTACGCTGTGCGCCATAACTGGCGACACATGACTTGGTAGTTTCTGATGGACGTTTTGAGAGCGGCTTTTGGCAAGCATTATGTGCTTGGTTTACCCTGTGAGCAGATTGCTGGGCTTGCACAAGGAGGAAAGGCTCGGAGTTGGTCACTTGCTAATACAGCAATTACTAATAATTCAGGCAAAGATAACCAGGGCAACCGTCATAAAGGCACATTAAAGGAGGCCTGAGGTTTCAGGGAACAACCATGCATTGGACTCCTATGCACTCCAACCAAAGTGTTGCTGCTGATTATATAGCAATCACATGGGCGAATTACGTCGTGCCAATCGGTCTTATGCGAAAATGAGGCACAAGCAATAAGCCCTAAAGTTGCTCTTAGCCAGGAGAGCAAGTCAGGCTGTTGGCCTTGCACAACTGCGGGCTTGCAGCCTTACGAATGGACACTGGCAGCCTTACTAAAGGACACATCTGCAGGCTTGCAGCCTTGCGCAACTGCGGGCTTGCAGCCTTTTACTAGCCTTTAATAACAGGACACAGGCAAGGCATAAAGCAAATTGCAAGCCAAAGCCAACAGGTTGAAGAAGAGTAGGAGTATCCAAGTTCTGTCCACTCACTGGTGTTGTGTTTGGAGGCATACTAGGGGTTGCGGTCGGTGCACCATCAGCACCTACATATCAGGTGTTATTCAATAGTTACATTCATAAAGGCATCAGTTAAGTGAAACGGAGAGATAGCAAACATATTTGCAATCATTGAATGCGTTCAAGCCATCGGGGTTCAGGTCAAAATGCTCATATATAAAACGCAAACCCCTGCCACCATGTGACTCCCTGCATTAAGTTCAGGCCTGGTAGACCACCAGCCATTGAGGTACTGCGTCAGGATCACATTGGAGGGGTTCGGTGCAAGTCCCATGTGTAGGTCTATTTGACAAAGCAATTTTAAACTCAAGTGAGTGATGTTAGTCCTTGTTTTCAGGAGCATAACAAGTATTGAAAGAAACGAGAAACAAACAGTTTCAGTTTTTGGCTAGTGCATGCACAAGCGAGCTTGTATACAACGAAACACAAAACTCTTGATTGTTTTGGCAAAATAACATTTTCAGACAGTATCCAGTGTCATCATTCCCACCATTGGATGCCCCAGAGTAGGATATGGGGAGCAGGATTCGGTACATCTATTTCATGGATTCCCCTGCCCTAATAATGCTGGTGTGCCGACGCAGAAATTGCAAGGTTTCTGCAAACCATGCATGCTTAAGGCCCAGATAAAATAAGGCTCAGACAAAATCTAGGGCTTGCGGGGAAATAAGAAGTCAAATAAAACAAAAACAGCAGAATTGATGGCCTGGGTAAGAAGCAGAGAGCAAAAGGGCCCGGAAAAGGGCCCTGGAAATCGAATACCTGGTCTGCCTTGTTGCCTCCCCAGCCTTTCACACCCAATTCCTCCCGTGTTGTGTGAGGGATTAATTCAGGCTTTTGAAGCCCCAAATCTCCTGAATTAGTTTAGCGTAGGAGCAATGGGGACCAGTTTTGTAACCCTGAGAACACCAAACTCAAATTTCCCATCTACACACTGCATCATCTTCCACGTTTTTGGCATCTACAGGATAACAAGTCAGCCATCCATTGATGTGTCTAGGGAATCAAACAGGGCAGCCAGAACCAAACAGTGCATCAAGACCAGCCTAAAACTGCTTAGTGACCCTGCAAGGAAGGGTCCACTGGTGGGGATGACTGGCTTCAGCCCCTCCCAGAATGATTCGCGCTTCTCAGATGCCAGGGGCATTTAAGCCATGCTCATGCCCAGTATCGGCACCAAACTCTGCAGGGCAGGTCTTGGGGATTGTTATTTACATCTCACAGACACTTTTTGGAGGCCACACCAGGTGAGTTCCACTTCTGCACCAATTTGCACAGCAGAATGCACCACGCACTAGGCTATTGAGGAGTTATCTTCCCCGCCTCCCTTCATCTCAGCAGGAAATGATCTAGAACAAGTTGCTAGGGAATTTTTATTAACAATTTGGCTTGAAGATACCTTCCTGGCCAAACCAGCACAGAGGGAGCAAGGTAAGGAATCGGAGGGGGAATAGCCATTGCAATGCAGCCCAGGGCTCAAGGAGGGTACTTCAAGGGCTAGACAAGGGCGGTTGAGCGGAGGCCCGTGAAACCCCAGCCGTGCAAAAAAACTCGTCAACAAATGAGTAATGGATGAGACAAACTTCTGACCCAGACTAGACAGGAGAATCACCAAGTCAATCTGAAGAATCCGGAGAATGGATGAAACTCACCAGTGAAAAGCTCTGGTTGTCCAGGCTTGTAGGTCATGTTGCTTGGATCCTCAGGATTCTTATCATTGTATAGAAACTTAACTTCATGTCCAACAATGTTGGCAATGGTAGAACAATAGTTGTAGCACTTGACGCCACGCGCTGCTATACCTGGGACAGGGGACAAAAGGCAATGTCAAGATTATCATGCATGCTCAGCCATGGTGTTCAACATGGTTTGTCCAAGCAGATTGTAATAACTGTCATGCATGCTCGTGAGATGAGAAACCCTGCTTTATTCAAAACGCAAACGAGCTTACACAACAAAGCGTCTTCAAACACTGTCATGCCTTTTGATTCTTTGCTCTTGACCAAAGTGTGTGCTTACTTCCAGGCCATCAATGGATCCCACCCCAAGGGTGCGCCCATTCACAAGATGACCGTGTTGCATTTGACCAATGTGAATGCGCCGGCTGCAACTTGCAAACACACGTGCAAGGCCTCACCTCGTAGGTAGTTATGATTGACGCGGCCAGGGACGTACAGCAATTCACACTTGACGCGATCAACCAGCGCAGTTTCAAAGATGCTGTGGCAGTCGCGGTCGCCGCCCAAAAGCACAATGTGGGCCAGCTGTTTGTTGGCGACTATGTTTGCAATGTTCTTCACGAAGTTGTACTCCTGGAGGTAACAGTGTGAGCCACGACTTGCCGCATGGGTAAAGTGCAGATGTACGCACGCACACACACACATGTGCGCGCACCCTCTAATTGTTTATCAGGCAACGTCCAACAAGGATCCCAACAGCATGCCCTCGACAACAGCAATTGCGCCAAGTGCCAAGCACCGGTTTTTTGCTGCATGCAGGAGCTGAGACTGCCCACTTTCCCAGGCTGCACCTGCGCTCTATGTTACCTCACCGATCCCAAGTAGCTCTCCGCTTCTTCCCCTTTGCCCCATCTTTTGCCCAAGCAGCGTCGAATTTGAACACCTGTAAACCGCAAGCCCTCTTCTTGATCTCGGGGCAATCTGACTGTCTCAGTCAGGCTGATGACAAAGCCAAGCTCCCTGTGTTGAGGGTTCTCTGAAGTTTTGGGCTCCACGTATCGAGCCCTCAGGTCACGGACAAGCTCTGCCACATGCACTCCTTCTGGCAGACGGCAATTCTCAAGGTCCTGTGCATGGATTGTCAGGAGGAACTTTCACGTTCCCGTTATACCGGTGTATGTAAAGATGGTACCATCCATGGACCTAGAAAGGACAATCAATGTGTATATAAACACAGCTTTCACAAGTGCTTGCAGGCCTGCTGCCACTAGGCATGTTTGCATAAGATGCTGTGCTGCATCTTGTATTTAACCGCGCTCAACACAAGCTGCAGCAAAGGGATAATGACCATGTCAGTAGTGATGACCAAAAATCAAGCAAACAAACATCACCGTCTCCAAACCGTACCCAGAGCACCAGCACGCCTGCATGCGTTTCAGGGTCCATGGTGCTTGCTATAGCCGCATCAAGTCATCCTTTGCCTGTTGCGTGTTAAGACATATAATATCAAATTAGTCACACTGATCGGCTCGAATTATAATGTCATCAATGCAAGTGATGGCAACTGGGCGCGGGCCGGGTTCTTTGTGTTGTGTTATGGGTTTCTTGCTGTCGTGCAAGGCAGAGTGGGAGAGGAGGCGAAGCTCTTAGGGGTAAATGTGCTGTAATAATGTATTCCGGCAAGTTTGGCATCACTGTTTCTTAAATCGTTCTGGATTGCACCTAGGTAGGTTCTCCAAAGGTTGTCTACTAAGGCCAGTTGACTAAATTAGACTAATTCTGAAGAAATCAAGCGCGTGCGAGAAACGAAAAGATCGTTTAACTTCATGCAGGGGTTTCTTCCTGACGTTCCGACGAAGTCAACTTAGCAGGACAAGAGTTGCTTGCATTGCCCCCACTGTTGCCCCCCCCGCGTTCTCTCCCATATTCTTCCCCAACCTGTTGCTGCTAGTGCTGATGATGAGGAGCATGGTGGACTGGCTGGGTCAGGAAATGTAGGAGAAGGAGCCCTGTCATGAGGGGGTAGCAGCTCAGCCCACCCATGTGGATCTCAATTTCGTTCCAATCAAATCACCTGCAGTGGGGGGTAGTGAACGCAGTGGTGACCTGCGATTGGGCGTAGACCTAGGTGCATGCTTGCCCTCTGGTAGTCCTCCTCTGTGGTCAGGGTGGACATCCAGGGGAATTTATCCACGGGAAGTTGGAAGGTCACTGTACCGCATACATTTAAAAAGAAGAACCTATAGGTCTCTGGATCTCAAGTGCAAAGCTCAGTCATCTGCGCCTATCCACGAACAAGAGATAGACACGCTGACGTACAACTGGAGCGCACCCGAGGCAGAAGATGATGGGAATGATACGTAACTAAACGATGCGCATAGGGATGCTTTGCAGGGACAGTGCTTATTCCAGATCCGTTCCTAGTTGAGAAACTGTGCAAGCATACTCTTAGATCTTGAGTAGTAAATATATTGGCCTAGAGGGAATGCCCTGGGAAGATGACATAATGACATGAACCATGCAGCTAAATAGAGAGATATAGAACACATGCATCAAAAGGCATAGACTGACACATGCAATATCACTGGCAATGTCAAGTTTAGGACAGAATCAAGATAGAAATCCTTAACCTCGTGCAGGTGCTTGTGGGGGCGCTCACTTGCGTGCACCCTTATCACCTACAACGTGGAGCACAATTTCTGTGGCATTCTTATATTTCAGGTTTACTATTTGGCATATTTTGTAATGAGGATTGAGGTTTCAATCTAGAAAGAAGAAAATTTTCTGTTTGTAAGTGCACACTGGTGAAAGACAAGTACCACTCTGTTTTAGCAGTTGAAGACAAGTTGCCCAATGCTAAAACAAGAAGTACAATATACATGTACACATGCAAGCGCACAAGGGCAGCTCGGCTGGAATCTGCTAGGTAATGGTTACATCATCTCACCTGGCAAAGAGGACAGCTCAGCAGAATTCCATCAGGCCTGCAACCAAAGCCAACACATAGAACAGAGTAAGAGGTGGAGCAGGTTGTGTTTGAGCCTAGCCACAACAAGCACTCACACAAGCAAAAACATACTTCATTGATGAGGTCAGGTCTACACAGCTGTATCTGCCAAGCGAGGGCAGTTCAGGTCAGGCAGAGCAAAAATGGCTCAAGCCAGACCCTCCAGCCCCCCCCCTCACTAACATCTTCCTGATCTGATAAGGGGTTTCGCCTGCTGCTTGCACCCTCTGTACACCTCTCAGGCCTGCAACTTGCAACATCAATCCAGGACCTTGATCTAGAAAGTTGCCAGTACATGTGAGACAAGCTAAAATACAAAGTTAAAAGATAAAGAAAAAAGGAGGTATGCAGTAAGGAATACTCCAAAAAAGGGAAAGGGGTCACCTAGGACCTGGGCACCAAGCCGATTCCGCCAGTGAAGCAAAACCAGGCAACGGGGATCATGGACACTCCTAGCCCTTGGTGGGCAACAGGCTCAGCAGCGCCCCAGTCCAGTCTATCCTATCCAATCCATTGTGAGTACATCTAGCAGCAGCTTCATGCAGTGCTGACTTTGCCTGTCCGCAGACCAGAGAGAGAACGTATGGGCAAGGGTAAAGGCATCAGAGACACAAGTCTCTGAGACTGAGAAACTGAGCATCATTGGCAAACTGTTGTCAGCTTTGTGTACACTGGGTAACCCGGTCCAGTCTGGGTATCCACAGCCAGTCCACACACACCATTAGCTCAAATACTGCTCAAGTTATGGTCATGCTATTTGGTGTAAAGCAGTCTCTGTGTAAGTGTAATAGGGTAGCACAGTGTAAAGTCTCCCAGAATCTTGGTATTGATCCTCAAAAAGCAAGGAAGCTTTCTATCAAGCCTCATAAAGCCGCAAAACTTACTGAAAGCTTAAGTATGCTTAATTTGTACCAGACTAGCCGAGTCTAGTGCAGTGCTCTGGGGAAATTTATGCCACCTCTCAATATCAGAATTAGAAAATGGGGCATTGTAAGTCACCCTCCTGATCCTCATCAAGTTCTTTCTTTTCTATTACCCTGGCCTGGCCTTTTTTGTGCATGATTGCATGGATTGCTGTGCCTAGGCTTTAGAACACCACCTTGCTTGTTCTTTAGCTGATTTTGGTTGCAGGCCTGATTGGCTTCAGCTAAGCTGCCCTCGTTTGGCAGGTACAGCTATGTAACCTAACCTGTTACTCTGGTGCTTATGTGGTACCCTCGACCCAGGTGACCTTTTTTCCTTTGGTTACCAGTCTTCTTTTCACAACCATTAAGACAGGCCTCCACATTTCCCCACCTCTTTCTTTTTTTCTAGGGAATGCTCTCACTGCCTACTCTGGATTGCCTTCGGATTTTCCTTTCAGGTCATGCCACCTTTGAGGTGTATTTTTTGGGGAGTACATCGTAATTTAAACTTTTAGTGAAGGTGAATTTGGAGGAGACGTCATTTTCACAGACATTGGAAGTGAAGCCCGGATGGCTCAACAGTCTGGTTTAGCCAGCACATGTAGCCAACTGAACTTTACTCAATGGCTTTTACCAAACCTTACAGCAGATTCTAGACCAGAAGCTATTTGTGTACTGCCAGCTGAAAAGCATATTGTCCATCAAAGTAAGAGTCAGGGTCTGCACATTTTGCGTTGGGATGTGCAACTCATGGAAGCCAAATTTTGTGATGACACGCCAGAGCAACAACTAGCAAGAGCAACTAAACAGCACACTAGACTAAAATGCACACTTGCACAGCAATATTACTGCCACAAAGTGAGCCCACACACTATCCTGATTGGATGATGGGGACCATTTATCAATGTCATACTGAGCCGCCACTCAGTAAGCTTGGCCTAACCGGTGTGACATGAAAACTTACACTTGATCTGTGCACACATTCAGTTCAATGTGACAAAATCATAGAACGAGAATCACAAAGAAGTAGAAGGTTGAGAAATAACACAGACAGGGCACATCATTCTTTTCAGAACCCTCCTGGCCCAACCACAAACGACCCTCATCCTTGTATGATGGTGGGTTTTTGCCTGGTGCTTGCACCAGGTTTTAACCTCTTCCTTAATCCACACAAACAGGGGCATCTCTGTTGGTATTTTTCCTTTGCTTTTCTACATCCACAGGTAATCCATATAATCCATAACGCTTACTTGCAGGGGCACCCTGTTTGTTACTCAGAATTCACTGCTGACCTGAGGTTTAAGATAAGGAAAGTGTGGAGGGATCATATCTGAAATGGAATCACAAAGCTTGTTGTGCCATCGAGAAAGGAAATCGAAAATAGTCTAACTTGGCAAGGCATGCAAAATACAAG